>OHZQ01000502.1_pt1 | contig 11839 bp, 8 predicted proteins | sample 1580551 | NCBI WGS metagenome assembly OHZQ01 (sample SAMEA3882527, study PRJEB24775) | human gut metagenome | biome: human-associated habitat; feature: intestine environment; material: feces | place: Netherlands | collected 2009/2010 | reverse complement strand
CCAGATTCACCCACAGAGAGATGCTGTTTCGCGCTGTTGATTGATTGTGGAAGGAAGTGTGTGAAGCATTTTATTGTTAAAAATAACTTGCCTGAGTGTGCGACATGTATTAAAGTTATGGTGTTAACCTGTATGATGGATATGTAGAAGTTCTCGTAAATAATGTATTTAAGAGGATTGCTGTAGATTTTTTAGTATGAGAGAGTGGTAGGGATGTTAAAAACTTTTTTAGTAGAGGATGAAGTTGTGATCAGGGAGATGATTAAGAAGATGATTCCCTGGGAGCAGTATGGGTTTGAACTGGCAGGAGAAGCATCTGATGGGGAGATGGCACTGCCGTTGATATTAAAGAGCAAACCGGATCTTCTGATCACTGATATTAAGATGCCGTTTATGGATGGTCTGACATTATGTAAATTGGTGAAGAAGGAGTTGCCGGACATTAAGATTGTGATTCTTAGTGGCTATGATGACTTTAACTATGCGAAGCAGGCGATCAGTATTGGTGTGGAGGATTACCTGCTGAAGCCAATTACTAAGAATGCATTTATTGAGCGTCTGGAGGAGATTCATAATCGTTATGAACATGAGAAGACGCAGAAGGAATATTATGAGAAATTCAAACTGGAGATGCAGGAGTATGAGAGGAATGCGAGCCGTGATTTCTTTGAATCTCTGGTGAGAGCGGACTTTGATCTGGAAGAGATTTATCGGAGAGCAGATCGTTTGAATCTTGATATTGTGGCAGAGGCTTATAATATTCTGATTTTTACACCGGATGCTTCAGACAGCAGTTGTAATTCGTCGGAAGGATATTCAGACTGGGAGGCAGAAGTACATAAGAAGATTGAGAATTATTTCCTCAGTCATCCGGTTGCGATGCTTTTCAGACATCAGGTGTTTAGTTATGCGATTCTGGTCAAGGGGCAGCGAGACACGATAAAGAAGAATACATGCGAATGTGTGGAAACAATTCAGAAGATCATGGAAGAAACCAGAGCAAATGTGGACTGGTTTGTGGCAGTCGGCGAGGAGGCAGACCGTCTGAGCAGAATTAAGCAGAGTTATCACACGGCTGCAAGAACTTATGCATTCCGTTATCTGTATGACGGGCATATTCTTTATTACAATATGCTTGAGCAGGTAAAGGAGAATTCAGCAGACACTTCAAAAACAGAAGCTGTTCAGCTTAAGAATGTGAATATCAATGCCCTGAATCCGGAAATCCTTCAGAAATTTTTAAGCAGTGGTCTGGAAGATGAAGTAGACAGTTTTGTCCATGATTATTTCCATGCTATTGGCAGGGAACCGATGGAATCACTGGTGTTCCGTAATTATGTGGTTTTGAATGTGCGTTTTTCTGTACTGTCATTTCTTAAGAAAATTGGATATGATGATACGGAATTGTCCAGAGAAGAGACAGATGATGTTGTGAAGAAGACAAGCCAGTCTACAGAAGCTTCTGTTGCATATGCAGAGGAAGTCCTGAAACGGGCCATTGCAATCCGTGATGAAAATGCAGGCAGTCAGAACAGAAGTGTGTTGAAGCAGGCAATAGATTTTATAGATGGACATTATATGGATGAAGAGATTTCTCTGAATAGAGTGGCGCATGCGGCGAATGTGAGTGCCAATCATTTCAGCGCGCTTTTCAGTCAGAATATGGGACAGACATTTATTGAGTATCTGACTTCGCTTCGCATGGACAAGGCAAAGGAGCTGCTTCGCTGTACTTCCAAACGTTCCAGTGAGATTGCAGGGGAAGTGGGATATAAGGATGCGCATTACTTCAGCTATCTTTTTAAGAAAACTCAGGGAATGACTCCGAGTGAGTATCGTAAGACGAGAGGAGAAGTCTGATTCATGAAGCAGAAACAGGAGAAGCTGGAAACAAAGATGAAGTGGATGCTTCTGAGCACTATGATCCCTATGACAATTCTGATCATAGTGCTTCTTGTTTTTTTCTGGCATTATACAAATGAATATAATCAGTTGTCTAATAATCTGGCGGTGAGTTCGGAATATAATGCAAACTATAGAAATTCCAATAATGATATGAGCTTTAAAGATGAAGTGGATATGGATATCTATTATGTGACTATCGGGCGAAAAGGTAAGGACGGGCTGCCGACAGAGCAGGTAGACAAGGCAATCAGTACTGTGGAGAGTCTGAAGAAAACCACATCAAAGAAGGAAAGCCTGCGTTCTCTGAAATATCTGACTAACTATCTGGAGAATCTTAAGAAACGGATGAATCAGCTTCTTGAGATAAAGAATTATCAGGAACGACAGGAATTTGTGGCAAATAATACAGAAATCCTGACCACGCTCTTTGAGAAAGAAATGCAGAATTATATTTATCAGGAGGCGACGGAACTGGTGCAGATAGAGTCTCAACTGGCTGGAAATGTACGTCTGACGATCATCACTATGTGTGCGGCGATTTTGGTTGCTACGGCTATTCTGTTGCGGCGTTCTTTCCGTCTGACATACAGCATTACCAAACCGATTTCTGAAATTCTCCATAATATTAAGAAGGTTGGAAAAGGAGAGTACAAAACTATTAATGTAGTATCTGCCGACAGTGTTGAAATCCAGGAGCTTGATGCCGGTACCAGAAAGATGGCAGGAAGGATTGAAGGGCTTCTTGAGAATGTGCGTAAGGAGCAGGAGGTACAGCATATGACGGAGCTGCAGCTGATCCAGGCACAGGTAAATCCGCATTTTCTGTATAATACACTGGACACTATTGTGTGGCTGGTGGAGGGTGGTATGCAGCAGGATGCAGTGGATATGATCACAAGTCTGTCTGTTTTTTTCCGCACTTCGCTTTCGAAGGGGAAGGATATCATTCCGCTGTCGGAAGAGAAACGCCACACATTGAGTTATCTGGAGATTCAGCAGTCAAGATACAGGGATATTATGGAATTTGAGATTAATATTCCGCCGGAACTGGATGAAGTGATGGTGCCGAAGCTTACTTTGCAGCCGTTAGCGGAGAATGCTCTTTATCATGGAATTAAGAATAAGCGTGGAAAAGGTAAGATTCTTATTGAAGGATTCAATCTGGGAGATGATATGATGCTGAGAGTGACTGACAATGGTCAGGGAATGACACCGGAACGTCTTTATGAAGTACAGGAAGCCATCCGCACCGGTGAACGTGCCGGGTTCGGACTTGCTGCGGTGTCAGAGAGAATTGTACTTTATTATGGTCCGGGTTATGGACTGAAGATTTCTTCTACAGAGGGAGAAGGTACGGTTATGGAAGTGTATATGGCGAAAAAAATTAACCTGGATAACAATTCAAGATAAACAAAGAAAAAGCTGCATGAAGTTAAGAATCTTAACAGATATGCAGCTTTTGTTATGTATTCAGGTGGATAAAGTCAATTATTTTATTGTTTATTCATATCCAATAACAGTTTTATGGCCTGCTGATAGAGACTTACGAAGGTCTGCCAAATAATGGAATGTATGAATTATGTCGACTAATGCTGGATTGTGCAAAGTGAATATAAAAGAAAGTTGATAATTTATTTCTGTATTTATAATGCACAATAAAAAATCCAACTTCCGCAATAAAAAAATAAACTTTGTATAAATTATGAACAAAATATGATAGAAGAATAAACTTTTTGCGGAAAATATTCTATGGAATTTTCCTGGATTTTTACTATAATAAAGACATCTTAAATGAATCGGGAGGATTTACAAAATGAAGAAAAAAATCGTGTCAGCTTTATTAACAGCAACAATGGTATGCGGTATGAGCGTTGTTCCGGCAGTGGGTGTAGCAGCAGCGGACGACACAATCACAGTTGGTTTCTCACAGGTAGGTGCTGAATCTGACTGGCGTACAGCTAATACAGAATCCATGAAATCCACATTCAGCGAAGAGAACGGATATGAATTAATCTTCGACGATGCACAGCAGAAACAGGAAAACCAGTTAACAGCAATCCGTAACTTCATCCAGCAGGAAGTTGATTACATTCTTTTAGCTCCTGTAACAGAGACAGGTTGGGATACAGTTCTTCAGGAAGCTAAAGATGCTGATATTCCTGTAATCATCGTAGACCGTATGGTTGATGTATCTGATGACAGCTTATATACAACATGGATCGGAACTGACTCCTTACTCGAAGGAAGAAAAGCAGCTGAATGGCTGAATGCATACACAACAGCTAAGGGAATCGATGCAAAAGATGTTAACATCGTTGATATCCAGGGTACAATCGGATCTACAGCTCAGATTGGACGTTCCAAAGGCCTTGAAGAAGGTGTTGACAACTATGGATGGAACTTACTTGCTCAGCAGTCCGGTGAATTCACACAGGCTAAAGGACAGGAAGTTATGGAGTCCATGCTGAAACAGTATGACAATATTAACGTTGTATACTGCGAGAACGATAACGAAGCATTCGGTGCTATTGATGCTATCGAAGCAGCTGGTAAAACAGTAGGATCTGATATCGCAAACGGTGAAATCATGGTTATTTCTTTTGATACAACAAATGCAGGCTTAACAGACACATTAGCCGGCAAGATTACATGCGATGTTGAGTGTAACCCATTACACGGACCACGTGCAGAAGAACTGATCAAAGCTCTTGAAGCTGGTGAAGAAGTTGAAAAACTGAACTATGTAGATGAAGAAATCTTTGCTCATGATGACACAGTTAAATCTGTAAAAGCTACAAACAGCTTAGACGAAGAAAAAGATTTTGATGTAACACCACTTACACAGGATATTCTTGACAAACGTGCATACTAAAGTGCATTAGGAAAGTCGGATATATAATTTGACAGACACATAAGGGTGAATGAATAGAGAGGCGTGGTAGATAATAATCGGAATGTGCCGGATATTTATACTACGCCCTCTTTATTGAAAAAAGGAAAGCAGGTGGAAGAGTATGGAGGGTAATGTTGTACTTACAATGCGGGATATTTCCAAGACATTTCCCGGTGTAAAAGCATTGCAGCATGTTGATTTTACACTTCGCAAGGGCGAAATTCACGCTCTGATGGGTGAGAACGGTGCAGGTAAATCTACACTGATCAAGGTTCTTACCGGTGTACATGAATTTGAAAATGGCGAGATCCGTCTGGATGGAAAAGACGGTCCGATTATTAATAAATCACCTCAGGACGCACAGAACAATGGTATCAGTACTGTATATCAGGAAGTTAACCTTTGTCCGAACCTGACGGTGGCAGAAAATCTGTTTATCGGCCGTGAGCCTCGCAATAAGCTGGGAATGATCAACTGGAAAGAAATGAATGCACGTTCTGCGAAGCTTCTGGAAAGTCTGAACATCAACGTTCCGCCGACACAGATGCTGGACGAATGTTCCGTAGCAATCCAGCAGATGATCGCAATCGCACGTGCAGTTGATATGAAATGTAAGGTTCTGATCCTTGATGAGCCAACTTCATCTCTGGACGATGATGAGGTTGCAAAGCTGTTCAAACTGATGAACAGACTGAAAGATGAAGGTGTAGGTATTATTTTCGTAACACACTTCCTGGAACAGGTATATGAGGTCTGTGACAGAATCACAGTTTTACGAAATGGGGAACTGGTTGGCGAATACGAAGTCAAAGATCTGCCAAGAGTTATGCTTGTTGCCAAGATGATGGGTAAAGACTTTGATGATCTTGCAGATATCAAGGGAGATCATGCAGAACTCAAAGAATTCATCCCGGTTATCGAGGCAGAAGGACTTAGCCATAAAGGAACGATCAAACCGTTTGATATGACGATCAACAAAGGTGAGGTTGTCGGATTTACAGGACTTCTTGGATCCGGACGTTCGGAACTTGTCCGTGCAATTTATGGAGCTGATAAAGCGGATTCCGGTAAACTGAAAGTTAACGGAAAAGAAGTGAAGATTCATGCTCCGATCGATGCAATGAAGCTTGGTATGGCATATCTTCCGGAAGACAGAAAGAAAGATGGTATCATCGCAGATCTGTCTGTCCGTGAAAATATTATTATCGCACTTCAGGCGAAAAAAGGTATGTTCCATCCAATGAGCAGAAAAGAAATGGATGAAGCAGCAGATAAATATATTAAGATGCTTCAGATTAAGACAGCAAGCCGTGAAACTCCGATCAAGAGTCTGTCAGGTGGTAACCAGCAGAAGGTTATCATTGGTAGATGGCTTCTTACCAATCCGGATTTCCTGATCCTGGATGAACCTACAAGAGGTATTGATATCGGAACCAAGACAGAGATCCAGAAACTGGTACTTGATCTTGCAGATCAGGGAATGTCGGTTGCATTTATTTCTTCAGAAGTAGAAGAAATGCTCCGTACCTGTTCACGTATGGCAGTTATGCGAGACGGTAAGAAGGTTGGAGAAATTTCCGGTGATGAATTATCACAGGAAGGTATCATGAAAGCAATCGCAGGAGGTGAAGAGTAATGAGCACAAATAAATCAACATGGAAAAAGCTTACCTCTATGAGGCTTTTCATGCCACTGGTGTGTCTGCTTGCAATCATTATCGTAGCTACAATTACAATTCCGGGCTTCTTAAGCATGTCTCTTAAGAATGGAGTTCCATACGGATATCCGGTCGATGTGATCAACCGTGCATCCGAGTTGGTTATTTTGTCAGTTGGTATGACACTTGTTACAGCAGCTTCCGGAGGACAGGACATCAGTGTCGGAGCTGTTATGGCAGTCGCAGGAGCCGTATGCTGCCAGATCCTTTCCGGTGGGGAAGTATCTGTAAACTCTCTGTCAGCACCGATTATCGTTGCATTTCTTGCAGCACTGGTTGCTTCAGGAATCTGCGGTGCATTTAACGGATTTCTGGTTGCAAAGCTGAATATTCAGCCGATGGTTGCGACATTGATCCTTTACACAGCAGGACGTGGTATCGCCCAGCTGATCACAGACGGACAGATTACATATATCCGTGTGAAATCTTATCAGGTATTCGGAAGCTATGTCGGAAAATTCCCGATTCCGATGCCAGTTGTAATTGCAATTATCGTAGTTATCATTGCATATGTTATTTTGAAAAAGACAGCTCTTGGACTTTATATCGAGAGCGTTGGTATTAACGGAACCGCATCCAGACTGGTCGGACTTAATTCAACCATGATCAAGTTCCTTACTTACCTGATCTGTGGTGTACTTGCAGGTGTTGCAGGATTTGTGGCTTCCAGTCGTATCTACTCAGCAGATGCCAACAACATTGGTCTGAACCTTGAAATGGATGCCATCCTTGCAGTTGCCCTTGGTGGAAATGCCCTTGGTGGTGGTAAGTTCAGCCTGATGGGATCTGTGATCGGAGCTTATACAATCCAGGCACTTACAACTGTTCTTTACGGATTGAATGTATCAGCCGATCAGCTTCCGGTCTACAAGGCAATCGTTGTTGTAGTCATCGTTGTCCTTCAGAGCCCGGTATTCAAGAAATTTATTGCAGTGCAGAAAGAAAAAAGAACATCAAAGGCTGCAGTGAAAGGAGGAGCTAACTAATGAAAGCAAAAGTATCCGGAACAAAAAAGAAAATTAACGGAACGACATTCCTCCTTATGATTACAATTTTACTGTTTGTTGTAATGTACGCAGCAGGTATGATCGTATTTAACGACAAAGGTTTTGCAAAACCGCAGATGTTCCTGAATCTGTTCATTTCCAATGCAGGTCTTCTGGTTATCGCGATGGGCGAAACGATCGTTATGATCACAGCCGGAATCGATATCTCAGTTGGTTCTGTTACAGCACTTGTATGTATGGTTGCTGCAAACCAGATGGAAAATCACGGCGCAAGCGCTTATACCGCACTTCTTATGGCACTGGTGATCGGACTTCTCTTTGGTCTGGTTCAGGGATTCCTGGTATCTTATCTTGAAATCCAGCCATTCATCGTATCACTTGCAGGTATGTTCTTTGGACGTGGTATGACATCAATCATCAGTACTGATATGATTTCTATCAAAAATGCAACTTTCATGGCATGGGCTAAATACAAAATTTACATGCCGTTTGGTTCTTACAGTAAGAGGGGAAAATTCCTCCCGGCATATATTTATCCGACAGTTATCATTGCAATCATCGTTCTGATCGTAATCATGATCGTTATGAAGTATACAAAATTCGGACGTTCTGTATATGCGATCGGTGGAAATGAACAGAGTGCACTTATGATGGGACTGAATGTTAAGAGAACAAAAATGGCTGCATACCTTCTGGACGGCTTTCTTGCAGGACTCGGCGGATTCCTTTTCTGTATGAACAGCTGTGCCGGATTCGTAGAACAGGCAAAAGGTCTTGAGATGGATGCGATCTCCTCAGCCGTTATCGGTGGAACACTTCTTTCCGGTGGTGTTGGAACTCCGATCGGTTCCATGTTTGGTGTACTGATCAAAGGAACGATTTCCAGTCTGATCACTACACAGGGAACACTTTCAAGCTGGTGGGTACGAATCGTACTTTCCGCACTCCTCTGCTTCTTCATCGTTCTGCAGTCTGTATTTGCAAGCCTGAAGAAGAAAAACTAAAGAAAGAACAGTACTTGAAATATTACAGGCGAAAAGAGAAGACGACGGGTATTGACGGAAACTTTTTAATTGCCTATAATAAAAAAGTAGGATTTAAACACCGGATGTTCATATCGTACATCCGGTGTTCTTTTTGTAAGTATTGAGTATAAAGGGGAAGGAGGAAGATGAGATATGAAAATAGGGATTGCGAATGACCATTCTGCAGTGGATATGAAAAAGCAGGTGGTAGAGTATCTTGTGGAAAAAGGATATGAAGTTGTCAATTACGGAACTGATTCTTATGAGAGCTGTCCTTATCCGAAATATGGGGAAAAGATTGGAAAAGCAGTTGCAGACGGAGAAGTGGATCTCGGAGTTGCAATCTGTGGAACCGGTCTTGGCATTTCCATGGCAGCCAATAAGGTTCACGGTGTCCGCGCAGCGGTGTGTTCTGAACCATATACGGCAAAGATGGCAAGAGAACATAATAATGCAAATGTGATTGCGTTCGGTGCAAGAGTAATTGGAATCGAGATGGCAAAGATGATCCTTGATACATTTCTTGGTGCAGAGTTCCTTGGGGGACGTCACCAGGATCGTGTAGATATGATTATGGCGATCGAAGAAAATCAATAGCGCGGATGAAAAACAACAAGAGCGGATAAAGGCAATGAAAAAGCTTTTATCTGCTCTTGTTGTGTATATGGTGAGCCAAGTACAGATTGGCGCCTGCACAAGGTTCTGCATTTGGTGAAGGGAAGAGGTTACAGAAGTACGTGAATCGAAAAAAGCTTGTTATACTTGTTTTGGTGGCGTCAAAAAACAATACCATATTATTTGATGTTTTATAAGAAGTGCACAAAAGATACAAAAAGAAGAATACAAGTTAGGGCCTCGATGAAAAACAAATATGTATTCAAGTTGTACATATATAATAAATACAACTTAGCAAAAACATACAAAAGTTGTACGATAATTTGTAACATATTACGGGTTGAAAATCAGGTGTTCCTTAAGGTATATTAGAGGTAAGGAGAGCAGGGGATTTGTACGTAAATCAGGGGGGAAAAGAAGAAAAAAGTGAAAGAAACATCAGCAAAATATGAAGGAATTGTAAGATGGATCCGAGAACAGATTGAAGCGGAAGAACTGCAGCCGGGAGAGCGGATAGAGTCGGAATACCAGCTTTGTGACCGGTTTGGGGTAAGCCGTCAGACCGTCAGACATGCGATCGCTGTTCTGGAAAAAGAAGGTATGATCGAGAAACGCCGTGGAAGTGGGACCTATATAAAGGAAAGCGGCATCATCGGGGTCAGACGAAAAAAAACGATGCAGATCGCAGTGATGACAACCTTTGTTCAGGAATATATTTTTTCTGGTATTATTCAGGAAATCGAGAACAAGATGTCACGCGCCGGATATGGAATCCAGATTTCCATCACCAACAATTCTGTAGAAAAAGAACGTTTTATATTGAAAAGCATTCTGGATAAGAAAAGAGTGGATGGAATTATAGCGGAACCGACAAAGAGTGGCCTTCCTAATCCAAATCTCGATCTGTACAGGCAGATCATGGAGCAGGGAATCCCGGTGATCTTTATCAACAGCTATTATCCGGAACTGAAAGCGCCGCATGTAAGTCTTGATGACAAGATGGCAGGGAAGATGGCGACGAAATATCTGATCCAGTGCGGACACCGTGAGATCGCAGCGATTTTCAAGGCAGATGACGGGCAGGGACACAGAAGGTATGCCGGTTATATCGAAGCTTTAATGGAAGCAGATATCAGGATCGAAGATAAACGGATTGTCTGGATTGATACCGAAGATGTGCGCAATCGCAATATGCGTGAGGAGAGCAGCTGGATTTTAAGAAGGATTCAGGGATGTACGGCATGTGTATGCTACAACGATGAGGTTGCGAGCAACCTTGCGGCGACATGTCTGGAACAGAAGATCAAAGTGCCGGACAAGATGTCGATCATTGGAATCGATGATTCTGATCTGGCAAATTATTGCGAAGTACCGCTCGCTTCTGTGAAGAATCCGATCCGGGAGCTAGCGAAGAAGGCAGCAGAAGAGATTCTTGATCTTATGCAGGAGAAAGAAGTGCCGGACAGTGTAGAACTGAAACCGGAGATTATCAACCGGAGTTCTGTAAAAATCATCAAATAAAAATATTTATCAAATCAAATATATTTTATGAAAGGAAAGGTAAAGAAAAAATGAGTGATGTAAAAAGTATGATCGAAGCGGGAAAGACTTCTCTTGGAATCGAGTTTGGTTCCACACGAATCAAAGCAGTTCTGGTAGGAGAAGATAATGCACCGATTGCTTCGGGAAGCCATGAATGGGAGAACCGTCTTGACAACGGTGTCTGGACTTACACATTAGAGGATATCTGGACAGGTCTTCAGGACTGCTACAGAGATCTTGCCGTAGATGTGAAGAAGCAGTATGACGTAGAGCTTACTACTGTCGGAGCACTTGGATTCAGTGCCATGATGCATGGATATATGGTATTTGACAAAGCAGGAGAACAGCTTGTACCGTTCCGTACATGGAGAAATACAATGACAGAGCAGGCAGCAAAAGAACTGACAGAATTATTCCGTTTCAATATGCCACAGAGATGGAGCGGAGCACATCTGTATCAGGCAATCCTGAACAAAGAAGAACATGTAAAGGATATTGATTTTATTACAACGCTTGCAGGTTATGTACACTGGAAATTGACAGGAGAGAAAGTCCTTGGCGTTGGTGACGCATCCGGAATGTTCCCGATCGACAGCACAACACGTAACTGGAATAAAGAGATGCTTGCCAAGTTTGATGAACTGGTTGCACCGAAAGGATATCCTTGGAAAGTAGAAGATATCCTTCCAAAAGTCCTGGTTGCAGGTGAAAAGGCAGGAACACTTACCGAAGAAGGTGCAAAGCTTCTGGACCCAACAGGAAAGCTTCAGGCAGGCATTCCGGTATGCCCTCCGGAAGGTGATGCAGGAACCGGTATGGTAGCAACCAACAGTGTTGCCCGCAGAACCGGTAATGTATCAGCCGGTACATCTGTATTCTCTATGGTAGTTCTTGAGAAAGAACTTTCCAAAGTATATCCGGAACTGGATCTTGTTACCACACCATCCGGTGACCTGGTAGCCATGGTACATTGTAATAACTGTACATCGGATCTGAATGCATGGGTAAATATCTTCAAAGAATTTGCAGAAGCATTTGGTGTAGATGTAGACATGAATAAATTGTTCGGAACGCTGTATAATAAAGCTATGGAAGGGGATGTAAATGGCGGCAACCTGCTGGCTTACAACTATAT
>OHZQ01000491.1_pt1 | contig 12004 bp, 10 predicted proteins | sample 1580551 | NCBI WGS metagenome assembly OHZQ01 (sample SAMEA3882527, study PRJEB24775) | human gut metagenome | biome: human-associated habitat; feature: intestine environment; material: feces | place: Netherlands | collected 2009/2010 | reverse complement strand
GCCATTATCACCTGAAAAAATCTATATTTAAACATCTGTATATTTCTCTGCTTTTCCTGTATTATAATATGTATGGATCATTAAGACCCACTGCATATATGATACCATTTACCCCTTTTTATGTAAAGGAAAGTAACATGTTGTTTTACTTCATTTTTCTTAGGAAACAACATGAAAATAATCTGCGAAAATGCGCAATTTTTTGTTTTTTAGTCTTGACAACGAATTGCGTTTCATCTATTATATGTGAGTATGTTTACATTGAATTGTCCGTGTCCGGTTTTAATGTAAAACCTTATTATATTTAATTAGATTTTATGGAGGTAAGAATTTTGGCTAATATCAAATCTGCAAAGAAGAGAATCAATGTTATCGAGAAGAAGACACTTAGAAACAAGATGATCAGGTCTAAGGTTAAGACAGTTATCAAGAAGGTTGAGGCTGCTATCGCTGCTGGTGATAAGGCTGCTGCTCAGCAGGCACTTGTTGTTGCTACATAAGAGATCAACAAGGCTGCTTCAAAGGGCATCTACCACAAGAACAACGCTGCTCGTAAGGTATCACGTCTTGCAGTTGCAGTTAACAAGATGGCTTAAGCATCTGGCTGATAACTACATAACTTTGACACAAGGATTTGGATATATTAAACGGCTGCATATATTTGAACCAATCATAGTTATATAAAAAATAACCACTGTTTTCACAGTGGTTATTTTTTTGCCTCAATATCTAATATCATCACCAGTCTCCTACTGCATCTCACACAGCTCCACGATCATGACCTCCATCGCCGCGTTATCCATAACCTGTCCGGTCTTGAGCTTGTAGTCCATGTCCTGACAGTTCTCCACTATGTCTTTAAGCTGTGCCATGCTGTAGCCCCTGCACTGAGCCTTGTAATTCTTCACTGCCCACACCGGGCATCCTGCGATCTTCGCCAGGCTGGCGTCCTGCGCGCCATCTGATAATGCCATCTTTACCAGAAGGAGCTTGTTGAACTGTCTCATGATACATGCGTTTATCATGATCGCCGATTCCTTATTCTCAAGAAGATCGTGATACATACTGCAAGCCTTCTCCTTCTGCTTTGCAATGATGAAGTCTATCATCTGATACACCTTGCTCTCCGCATCCTGACTGCACAGAAGATCCACATCATGCTCGCTGACCTGCTTCGTGTCTCCGGCGTAGCTTATCATCTTGTCAACCTCATTCTTGATACAGTTCATATCCATGTTAGCAGCTTCGATTATCTTGTATATCGCCGTGTCTGTGGTGGCAACACCATCGGCACGGAACAGTGACTTCACCCACGTGACCATCATCTTCTCATCAGGGGTCGCAAAATCCAGAGCCTCTCCATTCTTGTCCACAGCCTTGAACAGCTTATACCTGGTGTCCACATCCATCTCTACAAATATGGCAACTGATGTATCCTCTATCTCCACCAGCTTCTTTGCAAAATCCTCGTTGCTGCTCTTGAACAGACCACTGTTCTCCACAAGGACAACTCTTCTGTCCGCAAAAAATGGCATCTCGTTGCAGAATGCAAGAAGCTCAGATGTATCGATCCCATTTCCGGCAAATTTCATAAAATTCAGATTATCGTCCTTATCAGTCAGAGCCGACAGCAGCTTATCTCTGTACTGGTTCACGAGATACCTCTCCTCCCCATACAGAAGATATATCTTGGCAAACTCCCCCGTCTTTATATGTTGGTTTATGACCGCCATCGCGTTCTTTTTTTCTTTTTTCTTTGTTGCAGCCATTACGTTTCTCCTTCATCAAGCTTATGTCTCACAATATGATTTTCAAAATACAGTACCAGTTTCTACCATAATTATATCTTATGTGGCAAATCTGACCTGTTTTTCTATGTATTTTGATAATATCAGAGGTTATCTGACCTGTTTTTATAATCACATATTGATTATTTCTATAATGTCACTTTGGTTTTATAATCACCTACAGATTGTGAGTTTATGTACACTCACTCCAATAAACACAAATCTAATTATAACGGAGGTTCAACATGGAGACAACAGAAAGATATAAGTTAAATAAGGAACTTGCCCAGATGCTTAAGGGCGGAGTTATCATGGACGTTACAACACCTGAGCAGGCTAAGATCGCTGAGGCTGCCGGCGCTTGTGCAGTTATGGCACTTGAGAGAATCCCAGCAGATATCAGAGCTGCCGGTGGTGTATCACGTATGAGCGACCCACAGATGATCAAGGGAATCCAGAACGCTGTATCAATCCCTGTTATGGCTAAGTGCCGTATCGGACATTTCGCAGAGGCTCAGATCCTTCAGGCCATCGAGATCGACTACATCGACGAGAGCGAGGTTCTCTCACCAGCAGATGACATATACCATATTGACAAGAGACAGTTCAAGGTTCCATTTGTATGTGGTGCCAAGGATCTCGGCGAGGCTCTCAGAAGAATCAACGAGGGTGCTTCAATGATCAGAACTAAGGGCGAGCCTGGTACAGGTGATATCGTTCAGGCCGTAAGACATATGAGAAAGATGAACAGCCAGATCGCTGAGATCGTCAGCATGAGAACAGATGAGCTGTATGAGGCAGCTAAGAAGCTTGAGGTTCCTTACGATCTCGTTCAGTACGTACATGAGAATCACCGTCTCCCAGTTGTAAACTTCGCAGCCGGCGGTGTTGCTACTCCTGCCGACGCAGCTCTCATGATGCAGCTCGGTGCTGAGGGTGTATTCGTAGGTTCAGGTATCTTCAAGTCAGGAGACCCTGCTAAGCGTGCTGCTGCCATCGTTCAGGCAACAACAAACTACAATGACGCTGATCTCGTTGCAAAGCTTTCAGAGGGACTTGGTGAAGCTATGGTTGGTATCAACGAGCAGGAGATCGCAATCCTCATGGCAGAAAGGGGTAAGTAATATGCAGGTTGGTGTATTGGCAGTACAGGGAGCTTTCGCAGAGCATGAGCATGTACTTTCCGAGCTCGGCGTATCATGCATAGAACTTAGAAATGCCGGAGATCTGAACAAGCCTTATGACGCCCTGATCCTTCCTGGCGGTGAGAGCACAGTCCAGGGAAAGCTTCTCAGAGACAGCGACATGTTCGACACTATAAAGTCTCAGATCGAGGGTAGCATGCCGGTTCTTGCCACATGTGCAGGACTTATTCTTCTGGCACAGCACATCGAAGGTGATGACACTGTACACCTTGGCACTCTCCCTGTCACAGTAAAGAGAAATGCCTACGGAAGACAGCTTGGAAGCTTCCACACAGAGGCCGAGCTTAAAGGTATCGGTGAGGTTCCTATGACTTTCATCCGTGCACCTTATGTGGCTGAGGCTTCACCTGAGGTTGATGTCCTTGCAACAGTTGATGACAAGATCGTGGCGGTTAAGTACGGCAACCAGTTTGCCCTCTCCTTCCACCCTGAGCTTGACAGCGACTACAGGATCCACAAGGCATTTGTAGACAGTATCCAGTAATATATTGACTACAGTCTAAAACATATATCAATAAAGAAAAGCCTGTGACATATACAGCAGTTATCTGCCGGTATATGTCACAGGCTTTTTCTAATCTATTTTTCCGGTATGCTCCAGGCCATCAAAGCCCGTCATACTCTCATGCTCAGGAAGCTTTGTGAGCGGTTCTTCCTTCTCCTCTATCTTCTCAAGGATCTCCTTGTATTCATTATCCTTGATGTGGTTGCCGATGATCTCCGCCACATCCGTAACTGTGACAAATGCAGAAGAATCTATGGAATTGATGATGTTCTTCAGCTCACCGATCTCAAATCTCGTGATAACACAGTAGAGCACTGTCTTGTTGCCGCTTATCATTCCCTTGCCCTGCATGATGGTAACTGTTCTTCCAAGCTTCTTGTATATCTTGTCTGCCACCTCTCTGGCATCATCAGTTATGATCATGGCTGCCTTCGCCTGCTCAAGACCGGTCTCAACCATATCAAGCACCTTTGATGTTATAAAGTATGTAAGAAGACTGTACATCGCCCTGTCCAGACCAAAGAGCATTCCCGCAATAGAATATATGATCAGATTCATGCCCAGAACAACTCTTCCAACCGGCCAGTCTTTTTTCTTGTTCAGCATGATGGCCACGGTCTCCGTTCCATCCAAGCACCCGCCGAACTTGATGATGATACCAACTCCAAGTCCAAGTATCACACCGCCGAAGCACACCGCAAGTATGGTCTCTGAGGTTGCATTTTCAAGGGGTTTGAATATCTCCACAAATACTGAGAATACAGCCATGGAATAACCGGACTTCACCATGAACATCTTACCAAGCTGTCTTGAACCTATTATAAGAAACGGAACATTAAGAACGATCGTCAGAATACTCAGGGACACTTCTGTGAGATTATTGATCATGATACCTATACCGATGACTCCTCCGTCAAGTATGGTGTTCGGCACGAGAAATTCTTCGATAGCAAATGCAGCTATAACTGCGCCAAGTGTCAGCATTACAAATTCCAGCAGTAATTTTAGTTTTTTTGTCATACTCATCTTCCTTTCCACATCATAGTCGTTTCTTCCTTCCCCTGTTCTCCTTTCAGAATTCTTATTCTCATAACTCCCTGATCATCTGTATCCGGTTACCGAAATTCCACCATCCGTTATCTCTACACATATAGCTCCATGGTCTATGGTACTCATTACATCAGCTCCACAGGCATCCAAACGCTCCAGTGTCTCCCCGTGCGGATGACCATATCGGTTATTCTCCCCCGCCGATATGATCGCAAGATCCGGGTCGACTGCTCTCAGGAACTCCCCACTCGTAGAATATCTGCTGCCGTGATGTCCGACCTTCAACACATCAGCACTCAGATCACCGCCCTCCGAGATAAGCTCCCGTTCTCCATCTTCTCCCAGGTCTCCCGTAAATAAAACACTGTACCCTCGATACTCCAGACGGATAACCGCAGAAAGATCATTTGCATCTTTTATATCAGTTTTTTCAGACGGATGCAAGAAATTTAACCACACTTTAGCCGCATCCTTGCCACAGGACATTTGAGAACCGCCGTCCATATATATGATATTTACGCCTCTTTTCTCTGCCAGCTCAAGCAGTTCACCCATATTTTCAATATCACCATACATCGGAACCACAAGATTATCTATTCTGATACCGGAGTTCGTATCGCTTAGAAGATATTGGATACCGGACACATGATCCTTATCTCCGTGTGTCACAAATGCATAGTCTACATGAGCTGCACCATAAAACTTTAGAACAGGCGCCATCACGTACTCACCAACCTTATTGCTACTCGACGAGCCCCCATCTATCAATATATTTACTCCCATGCCAGACCTTATAAGTATGCCGTCCCCCTGACCAACATCCATAAATACAACTCTGAACTCCCGGTCAAATGAAGCCGCTTCGTAACACACGCAGCACAGGGTAATGATCACAGCAGCGCACAGACAGACCATCCGCCTCCTCACCCTGGCGCAGTCTGCACTCTTTGCTCTTACAAGCAGGATCAGCACTCCAACCATAGCCATATAAAATACTACGATCATCATAACCGACACATGGCCTGTATTTATACTGTAAAATGGAAGCTTCATCGCCCATTCGCAAAGCTGCCTGTATATTGCAAGTATCAGCTTCACAGGAAACGCTCCTATGCCCACCGCCATCTCATTGCCCTGTAGTATCCCGGGAAAAATAAGCATAGCCGCAATCACGACGATACTCACGAATATTATCACAGAAACCAATGGCACTATGAGCAGATTCAGAAAGATCGAATACAGCGGAAACTGGTAATAATAGAATATAACAAGCGGTCCGGTGGCAAGTGTTATCGCCAGATTCATTACAAGTGTGCTGACTACCTTATTCTTAGTTGGAATAAGCTTTTTCATAAGTGCTCCAGGCACCGCCATCCCCAGCACTGCGGCAAAAGACAACTGAAATCCGGCATCAAGGATGATACCCGGATCAATCAGCGCCTGTATGACTGACGCGGTTCCCGCGGATGTAAGCATATCAGGGCTTCGCCCCTTTACCTGACCGATCACAGATATCACCATCATTATCATGGCTCTTACAGTTGAACTCGCCATCCCGGTCATAACTCCGTAAAGTACGATCACAGATATAGCCATTATACCTGATGCCATATATGACCCTGTAAGCCTTCGCAGCACGCCGAATAATGTCATTCCTATTATTGCTATGTGCACACCGGATATCGCCAGAATATGAGCTATTCCATTCATCTGAAACAGCTTCTTCGTATCCCTGTCAATGCCGCTCTTATCCCCCAGTAGCATTGCCTTTATCACCGAGCCATCAGTCTCTCCAAACACACTGTCTGTGATCTCCCCGGACTTTATACGCAGCCTGAACAGAATGTCTCCTATACGGCTGTAGTCCTCTCCACACTCCAGAATGGAGATATCCTTTCCTACTATATATATTCCCTTGTGCGAATAATATTCCCGCGCATCGAATTCGCCCGGATTATCTGCAGAGTCCGGCCTTGACAGACTGCAGCTTAAGGTCAGCTTCATTCCGGTCTTCAGGCTTCCCACGTCTTCCATGTACAGCAATACCTTTGATCTTCCCCGGTATTCCACAGTTTCTTCTGAGTCGCCTCCGCCAAATGTTATCCATTCCGCATACACATATACCCGCCATTCATCGCCGGACTGCCTGATCTCGTACACCTTTCCTTCTATACCGCCCGGCTGCTGCCCATCGAGCTCTTCTGCGAGTCTCTCCTGCTTCGACATAGCACAACCATTCATATAACCGGTCAAAGAGATCATTCCAAATATCATCATACTCAGAACGCATCTGACGATCCTGTTCTTTCTGTCTTTATCACCATGAGCTTTGCCACTATAAAAAAACATGGCTGTACCGGCTTTGTCCATGTAAACCGACAATACCGGTGCAGCCAATATGATCAGACCAATTATAAGCACTGAACTGTCAGCCGCCTCTTTATACGCCTCTCCAAGCGCAAAGCATACTGCTATCCAGAATAATGGTCTCTTTATATTCGTATCCTCCTGTTTTGTTCAAACTTCTGTTTATATCTCAAGCTTTGAATAATCAGCAGTAAATTTCCTGCTGAGATCGATGTTGTTCAATCTGTTATTTGTATTATCCACATTTATCTGTACACTCTTGACATCTTCAAGCTCCATGAGGGAATCCACAACAGAATACACAAGTATCTCATCGTCCACACCTGCTGTTCCATCCGCAAAGCTCTCATTAAATGTTATCGTACACACATCGTCAGCATCATCCACAGTGACACTCTTAACCACAGTTTTCTCATTGAGCGGTACAACTGTTCCATCGTAACTCATTCTCAGTCCTGCAACCATCTGTTCCTCCAGTGATTCAGGCGCTGATCTGTCCAGATCTATGGTCTTCTGAACCAGCTTCTGTCCTGTGCTGTCCGGCATATATATGTTGTACTCTTCATGTGGATTCATGAAGTTGTCCATATCTGAAAATGAATCATTTGTGAGCTCCTCACGCACGATACTGTTCTCATTTGCAATGTCAGTGTATTCATACACAACCTTCTTCACCGATTCGATCTGTGTCAGAGTTCTCACAAATGCCGCCTTGCTTAGCACCATCTCATATGTGTCAGTGGCCTCCCAGTCAACGTTGAACATAAGATTGATCGTCGCCTGACCGTCATATGTATATCTCTGGTACGTAACGCCCTGGGGAACCGGAACCTGTTTATCCGTCATTTCCCCACTGTCCATCAATGCGTTCATCACAGTGTCGATAAGATTCTCCGTCGTGACGAGCTGGTCTCGGGTGAAAACCTCCGGGAACAGATCAGTCCACGTTGAGTTTGCGTAGTACAGAGTCAGATTTTCATCTGAATTGTCTGCTGAATTTTTCTTTCTGCCATTCTTGCTGTCGCTTCCACACGCCACAAGAATCACCACTGCAGCCATGACCACGGCAGTGAGCATAATTCTTTTTTTCGTCGTCATATTAATCCCTTACTCGTGAGCCTGTAATGGAACCTTTACCGTAAATGTAGTTCCTTTTCCCGGTTCACTATACACATTTATAGTTCCTTTGTGCATGATAATTATATTCTTCGTGATGGCTAGTCCCAGACCGGTTCCACCAGTGTCTCGACTTCTCGCCTTGTCTACTCTGTAGAATCTCTCAAAAATATGATTTATGCAATCCTCCGGTATTCCTACACCGGAGTCTGCTACCTTGATATAGAAGTTCCTGTGGTCTGAATTGAGCGAAACCTTTATCCAACCGCCATCAACGTTATACTTTATTCCATTCTCTATCAGATTCGAGATCGCAAGAGTAAACTTCACCTTGTCTATCTCTGCCTTTATGTCTCCAAAGCTCTCAAATGAAAGCTGTATACTTCTCTTCTCCGCCAGAGGCTTAAGTCTCTTGAGTATGAGATCCATAAATTCATTCATATCCACAGGCTCTTTATTCAGGCTGTCAGGGCCTTTGTCAGTCTTAACGAGTGTAAGCAGATCACTTATGATCTCTGCCTCCCTGTCTATCTCCTGAACTATATCCTCCATGAATTCTCTGTACATCTCCGCCGGCACATCACTCTGGGTGAGCAGCGACTCTGACAGAACCTTCATGGATGTTATCGGTGTCTTTAACTCATGTGAGACATTTGACACGAATTCCTGACGGGACTCCTCAAGAAGCTGTGCCTTGTTGAATATATCGTTTATATCCTTTGTCAGCTCCTGTGTCTCCCTGAACATACCGTCCACGCTCATCGGTTCAAGGCTGCCGCCTTTCATTCCCTCTATCTCGTTTCTGACATGGTTCACATCCCTGACTGATAACTTAGCCGCAAAATAAGCAGCTATCAATCCAAGTATCAACGATATCGCAAACAGATAAGTTGCATTTCTCTTCATATATATTGACAGGTTCTCGAGAGCATCGGTCTCAAGAGATATCAGTGCCACCGCATCTGTATAGCCCTCACTGTTGATCACTGGAACTATGCGTCTGTACACATTTTCCTCTGTCTCTGATATATACTTCTGCTGCCCCTTCATTACGCTGAACACGTTCTCATCCACCAGATATCTTCCGGTGTCTTTTCCATAGGAGTCCACCACGACCTTGTAATCAGTATCCACTATAACTATACGGGCAGAGAGAGAATAAGCCATGGTCTTTATCTCGTCCACGGCTCTCCCTATATCATCCTCCGCCTTGTGTTCATTCACTATATGGGCAATGTATTCTGCACACTCCTGTGCGTGTCTGTCAAGATTTCTCTCACTCTTCGAATTCACAGTGCCCGCCAGTATCCACAGTGCTGCATAGGCGATCACTGCCACACTGACTGCCACTATAAGCGATATGATCGTTCTCTGCCCCACTCTGATACTGACTCTGGATCTCTCCTGGGCGGTATTCTTCTCTTCAATTTTTTCTGTTTCAACTGTTGCACGTTTCTTTTTTTTCATATCAGCCCTTGAAGAAATATCCTACTCCCCATTTTGTATGAATGTATACCGGCTCACCCGGATTAGCTTCTATCTTCTCACGAAGTCTTCTAACATGCACATCAACTGTTCTCGCATCTCCCGGGTAGGAATCTCCCCAGATCGTATTCAGGAGTTCATTTCTTGAATATACCTTGTTTGGATGCGCCATGAGCAGCTCAAGAAGGTCAAACTCTTTGGCTGTCAAATTAAGCTCCTTACCACCGACAAATACACGTCTGCTGTCAAGCTCAACCTTCATTCCGTTGATCTCCATTACATTTGACGGTTTTGCAGGTGCCTGCTTGCGGTTGCTTCTTCTAAGTATAGCCTTGATCCTGGCCTTCACCTCAAGAATATTAAATGGCTTTGTTATATAGTCATCTGCACCATACTCGAGTCCCATGATCTTATCCATGTCCTCACCCTTTGCAGTGAGCATGATAATAGGAACATTGGAAAACTCTCTGACCATCTGGCAAACCTCTATTCCTGTGTATACAGGTATCATTATATCCAGCAGAACTATATCGTAATCATTTGCCTTTATCTTCTCTATAGCTTCACCGCCATCGTAGGCTGTATCCACTTCCATATCGTCCTGTTCCAGGCTGAACTTCAGCCCCTTAACGATCAACTTCTCATCATCCACAACAAGAACTTTCTTCATCTTAACATCCTTTCTACCCCGAGACTCATTTACTCTGTCGATATATATGTCTCCAGTTTCTCATATATACTGTCTCCTATGCCGCTGACATTCTTAAGGTCATCTTTGCAGGCAAATGCTCCATTCTTCCGTCTGTACTCAACAATCTGCGAGGCCTTCGTCTCGCCTATTCCCGGTAACGTCATAAGTTCCGCAGCATCTGCACTGTTGATGTTGACCAGTCTCTGTTCCGACGCATCTGTCCCGGCTTCGCTCTCATCCGGAAGCTGTTCACCTCCGACAGGAAAGTACAGCTTCTGACCATCCTCAAGCACATCTGCAAGATTCACCGCAACGGTATCTGCGTCATCGGAGAATCCTCCCGCCGCCTCAAGGCCATCATTCGCCCTGGATCCGGCTTCGAGCTCATATACGCCCTCATTCTTCACTGCTCCGCATACAAAAACTGTTATGTATTCTGGAGTTTCTGAATGTATCGTTACACTCTCGTCTGCTCCGGCTTCTTCCGCGCCTTGCTGCGAAGCTTTCTCCGTAACATTCTCTTCTGAATTACCGGATATAGTTACCTGTTCTTCTCCACAGCCGGAACACAATAATGTCATTGTCAGCACGCATAAATATGCTAAATTTTTAATTATTTTCTTCATCGTGCGACACCTCCTGTGTCAGCACAGAATTACACAGGTTTATTGTATCTAAACACCTCTGAATTTACAACAATATATTTCTATTTTATTTCATTTTTGTTACTTTTTTCACAAAAGAGCCCTTTTATCCCTTATTCATTGATACTTTTTACAATACATAAAAATGTAACATTTTTATAAACTCCCCGATTCAGATCAGACATAAAAAAACAGCATACATGACCGGTAATCTTCCCTCCTTACAGATGGCTGTCCACCATGGTCATATATACTGTTTTATAATTTACTATTTTATTATTTGAAGCTTTGTTATATTCTGCCATGCATCCTAGAATAAAGGCTCCTTGAGGATAGCAGTTCCGATACCCTTCTGGGTGAAGAATTCAAGAAGCAGGCAGTGCTGGAGACGGCCATCAAGTATATGCACCCTTGAAACTCCATTTTCCATGGCTGCGATACAGTTGTTAAGCTTTGGAAGCATACCACCGCCGACAACGCCCTTCTCTATGATGTCCTTTGCCTCGTGTATATCCATCTCTGAGATAAGTGTTGACTTGTCTGTTGGATCAATAAATACTCCCTCGATATCTGTGAGGAATACAAGCTTCTCAGCCTCAAGAGCTGTTGCTACTGCACAAGCAGCATCGTCCGCATTGATGTTGTAATCCTCGTAGTTCTCATCCACTCCTATAGGTGCGATAACCGGGATGAAATCATCCTCGATAAGTGATGTAAGGATGGATGTGTCAACATTTGTTATCTCTCCCACATAACCTATATCCTTGCCACCAGGGAACTTCTTCTTGACTGTGAACATTCCGCCGTCCTTGCCGCTGATTCCGACTGCCTTAAGTCCGATCTTCTGCATGAGACTTACAAGACTCTTGTTGACCTTGCCGAGAACCATCTCTGCGATCTCCATCGTCTCTGCATCTGTAACACGGAGACCGTTGATAAATTCTGCCTCCTTGCCGACCTTCTCTACCCATTTGCTGATCTCCTTGCCGCCACCGTGTACGATGACCGGCTTCATGCCGACAAGCTTCAGCATGGCAACGTCCTTGATAACGTTGTACTTGAGATTCTCGTCAAGCATAGCGCTTCCGCCGTACTTTACAACCACTGTCTTGCCCTGGAATTTCTTGATATATGGCATAGCCTCTATCAGTGTC
>OHZQ01000489.1_pt1 | contig 12027 bp, 9 predicted proteins | sample 1580551 | NCBI WGS metagenome assembly OHZQ01 (sample SAMEA3882527, study PRJEB24775) | human gut metagenome | biome: human-associated habitat; feature: intestine environment; material: feces | place: Netherlands | collected 2009/2010 | reverse complement strand
GTTCTTTTACTGCATTACTTCTTGCCGCATCCAATACAGACTGCGGTGCATATTCTCCCTGATTTAAAAGCTGATGGATACGTCTGCTGACATCTTTCCAGGATAAAAAGGCTTTATCCAGAATCTGGTCTGCCACCGTATGCCCGACTGCGATCTGCATCCCAGTTTCATCAAACCAGACGGAATACTCCCTTCCATCCATCTGAAAACCTTTGCCGCCTTTTCCATACTCACGCTTTACAAACTCCGTGTATTCTCCCGGTGACTGTTCACTCATAAAGTTATAGATGATACGCAGCTGGCTTCCTGTCCGGTTTCCTCCCGTCCGTAAAATATCATCCACAACACTTTCCGGAATAGGAATCTCCCCGGCATATAAAGCAGCTACTCTTTCACCAATCTGCCTTTTCTGTTCATTTGCTGTAGGATATTCGGGCAAAGATAAAGCAGAGGCAATTTCTTCCTCTGCTTTGCTCAGTCCATCTTCTCTTGTATCTTCAACTAGCTGTATACCAATTCCGTCAAGATGCTCTCTTCCGCTGTTGCCATCAGTGCGTTCATATGTGCTGTCCAGGCCATCGGGTCTGCTTCCTTGTCCGGTGCCGGATGGTTCTTCAGCAGTTTCTCCATCTGGCTGTCCATCCTCTCCTGTGCTGCCTTCTCGATCTCTGCCAGATGGCTGTTCAGCTTTCCTGTCAGGAACAGGCTCTGATACAGGCTGTTCTTGTGTTCCTTCAGGAATGTCCTCCGAAGCATCCCGTATTTCCCTATCGTCACTTCTTCCTCTTCGACGGTCAGGTTCGGGAACAGGTAATCCCCCTTGCGATGATATGTCAATTCCATAGTCGGTTCCTCCTTCATTCTCGATATTTTCCTCTTTGTTGTTTTCTACGTCCTGATTTTTATTTTCACGCATTAACGTGTTAAAGTTATTATAATTCCTTTCATTGGAAATTTCAACCTCTTTTCTGGCTTCTTCCAGAGAAATTTTATGTACGGTCTTTCCAATATCAATCAGAATACTCTCACTGAGCTGGCTTGCCGCATTTCCAAGGAAGGTGAGAACTGACAGACGGTTATAATCTGTGATATGCATAAAATCCTCTTCTTCCAGAAGCTCCATCGGTTCCAGACCACACCGTCTGCAAAGCATGTAATATACACTGTCCGTTGCAAGCTGGCGGAAATCACTGCGGATCGTAACTTCATCCAGATCTTCCAGATACGTTCCTTCCGCTGCATATTCCAAGCCGTCCAGATATTCTTCCAGACTGTCTGCGACCATTTCCCTTGCAACCGCCATCAACGCATCCGATAAAGTCCCTGTATCTTTTTCTTCCAGACCATACGCTTCTGCCAGATGGGTAAGGATCTCTTCCTGCTGATGTTCCTGCATCTGCCACAGGTAAGGGCTTCTTCCGCCTGCCACCATGTGCGTATCTGAAATATCAAACACATACCGGAGTCTGGTATTATGACCATTCTCGTCAAGCAGGGCGATTCCCCTAGCTCCCCGGTTTACCCAGCGGAACATTTTCTCATTCCACAGTTCCAGGGACGCACAGGCGGTTGCCTGTGGATGCTGTGCGTGGATCAGTAACTGGTCTGTAAAAGGATACCGGTATAGTCTCGCTGCGGTATCCATATAACCCATCCAGTCCCTTGGCGAACTGCTCACCAATGTCGCATGTTCCTGTGCCAGTTCCCGGATGTCCTGTAATTTCGACATACTGCCTACCTCCTTGCCTTATTTCTTTTTCTTCTTTGGAAATTCCAGATGGAACCTTGGCTTTCCGTCCTCCAGTGTCAGTAAAAGATCTGCGTCAAACTTTATATCTTTTTTTCTGGAATACAGCCCTTTTACATGGGTGCAGGCTTTATCAAGAAGCTCCACTGCCATCTTTTTATCCAGTGTTTTCTCCATGCTTCCTAAGAAACGGTTTTCTTTCCAAAGGGCAAAATCACACTGCCTGTTGGAGCAGTAAAAATTTTGCTTTCCTTCGTAGACATCAGAGCCGCAGACCGGACACTTACCGATCACTTCCCTTGCTTTCTGGAACCTTCTCCTTTCCGTTTCCGGTATTTCCCTGCACACAGAAAGAATCTTACCGACTAAAGAAGTGATCTCACCCATAAACTGTGTATCGGTGATCTGCCCTTTTTCCATCATTAAAAGCTGATTTTCCCATTCGGCAGTCATTGCGGCAGATTTCAGATAAGCCGGCATGACATTCACCAGTTCCCTGCCCTCTGTGCTTGGCAAGATCTGCTTTCCTTTTCTGACTGCATAGCCGGAAGAAACCAGTTTTTCAATGATACCTGCCCTGGTTGCCGGAGTCCCCAGTCCTTTCTTCTCTGTCTCCGAATCAAAGTCTTTATTCCCTGCGGTTTCCATAGCGGCAAGGAGGGTATCTTCATTGAATGGTTTTGGCGGGGAAGTAAAATGCACTGTCTTTTCTGCCTTTACCGGAGAAAGCGTCATTCCTTCTTCATATCCATATGGGATGGAAGTTTCTTTTTCCGTTTCTTCTTCCGGCTTGGCTTTCACGCACTGGTTCTTAAAGGCATTCCCCGCCGCTTTAAATCCCATCTGCACCGGCACTTTTCCTCTGGCGGTAAAATCATGTCCCTGACATTTGACCATAATATCCGTCTGCTCATACTGATACTCTTCCCCTGTTGCCTGCACCAGCTGCTGGCAGACCAGCATCATCAGGTTCTTTTTGTCCGCTGTCAGATCAGAGATTCCTTTTTCTACGGCTTCTTTTGTTGGAAGAATCGCATGATGGTCGGATACTTTTGCATTGTTAATCACTCTGGTGATGTTATGTCCCAGCTGTCCATAATCCAAGAACGGAAGTAAGACTGGCATTTTCCCTACCAGTTCCTCTACGGTATCCCTCATATCCTCCGTCACGAACTGGCTGTCCGTTCTTGGATAAGTGACCAGCTTTTCTTCATATAATTCCTGCAGCATATCCAGTGTTTTCTTTGCCGTATAGCCAAAGTAACGGTTTGCTTCCCTTTGCAGACTGGTCAGATCATAAAGTTTGGGAGGAAACGCTTTCTTTTGTTCCCTCTTTATCTGTGTAATCACTGCTTCCGAATCCATACATAAGGAAGCAAGGAGATCGGCTGCTTCCTCATTTGCAATATTTTCAGAAACTACCGTAAGCCTTCCGTCTGTCAGTGCTACTTTATAAAAGGCTTCTTTCTGAAAATGCTCAATCTTATCCTGACGTTCCGCAAGCATGGCAAGCGTTGGCGTCTGCACCCTGCCCACAACCAGACGTTTAAAATAACAGGTCGTATATGCCCTAGTTCCGTTCATTCCGATCAGCCAGTCTGCCTGTGCCCTGCATACCGCAGCCATGCAGATATTCCGGTATTCCTCTGCTCCTTTCATTGTCTGAAAACCTGTCCGGATTGCCGTATCTTCCATGGAACTGATCCATAAACGCTTCACCGGTTTCCTGCATCCGGCAAGGTCATACACTCTTTGGAAGATCAGTTCCCCTTCCCTTCCTGCATCACAGCCATTTACCAGATAGTCCACATCTGCCCGGTTCATCAGGCTTTTTAACACATCAAACTGTTTCTTTTTATCTCTGGAAACTTTCAACTTCCAGACCTGCGGGAGAATCGGAAGGTCATCAAACTGCCATTTCTCATATTTCGGGTCATATTCCTCCGGCTGTGCATACTCTGCCAGATGCCCAAGGCACCAGCTGACAATACAGCTCTCCCCTTCTAAATATCCGTCCTCTTTTTTATAAGCTGACAGATTTTTGGCATAACTCTGTGCCACACTTGGTTTCTCTGCGATCACTAAAAATTTTGACATACGCTTTTTTTGTCCTTTCTGAAAAAAGGGCAGCCAAACTGCTCTGGCTGCCCCTGTCCTTATTTTGGTTGCTTCTTTGGAGATGGAAGTTTATTCTTCTTCCTCATCCTCTTCTTCATTTACATACGGTCCGTCAGAGAACTCCAGCTGTTCGCTTACATAGTCATCCTCTTTGCCACGTCCATGCTTTTTATAAACGGCGATACCTGCCAATCCAAGAATCGCTGCAAGTACGATTGCTCCAAGTCCTTTTACATTCATTCCTGTCTTTTCTTCTTTCTTCACTTCGGTTTCCTCCTCTGCTACCGGGGTAGTTTCCGGTGTGGTTTCCGGGATCACTACGGTTGATTCTTCGGTTTCTTTGCTCTTTTCTGTCTCATCCAGAAATTCTGCCAGGTCATTCTCATCGACCAGGGACATCATATATACATTTTCTGTATTGCTGGAACGGTCAATGACCATGTAAAATGTATTTCCCTTCTTGGTCTGGATGGTAAGGAACTGTTTCGTATCATCATTTTCCTTATCATCCACCAGCTGGGCATTTCCCGGAGTAGAAAAAGCAGAATTATCCCCTTCCCCGGTGACCCTTCCGGTATCCTCTTTCTTCTCCGTATCTTCTGTTGATTCTGTTGCCGTTTCTTCTACTACCTGTGTCGTTGTCTCCTCTGCCGGTGGGTTTGCATTTGCATAAACCGTAGCAATGGATGTCCCGGAGATCATGGTGACTACCATGGCAATCATAAGCAGTTTCTTTACCACTTTATTCCTCATCGTCTAAAACCTCTCTTTCTGTCATCTGACCAACAGGTGGTCTGTGAACTTCTGCGTTGTTTTCCTTTTTCTGCGGAGTTTTTGCATCCTCCACCGTGATACCACCGTCCTCATCCATCTGGATCGTAACAGTTCCTTTCTGAATCCCGTCAAGCAGGACAAGCAGGCTGCGGCTGTCCAGCTTCATGGAACGGAACGACTTAACGATCTCTATATCTTCCATCTGCTGTCTCAATGTATTCTGCCGCTTCAGGTGTTCCTGTAATTCAGCAATCTTATCCTCCGTTTTCTGAATATCATTCAGAAGTTTTTTTAATTTCATGTTCATCTGCCCTGTCACCTCCTTTAATGCAGACGACCAAACGCCATAAAATGTTCCTGCCAGTAAGCACTTGCAATGCTGGTATACTGAACAGGCTTGCCACAGTGGATCATCATGTTATTGCCGACATAGATTCCCACATGGCTTGCTCCCGGTGTGTCATAGGTTCCCTGGAAGAAGATCAGATCTCCCGGTTTTGCCTCCGATGGAGATACCTGCGAACAGTGTGACCGCAGCTCATCTGCAGTACATCTTCCGACATTCCATCCATTTCCACAGTTATTGATCACCCAGCTCACAAAACCGGAACAGTCAAAACCACTTGGGGAATAACCGCCCCATACATATGGAACACCCAGATATTTTTCTGCTTCCTGTATCATTTTTGCAAACTGTGGATCAGATAAAGCATCTGCCGGTATGTCATAACCAAATCCACTGCTTCCGGTGGGTATGCTGTTTAGATCAAACAGATAATCACGGTTGCCGTAATATTTGTTATACGCATCGTAGCGTTCCTGTTCTTCCTCTGTCATACGGCTCCTTAACACGGCATCCAGGCTGTGGTTTGTCATCGTCACATCCAGACGGTTCACCTCTTTTGTAGTCGTGACCTGCACTTCCTGGTTTCCATTGCTGTCTGCTATGTAGGCTTCCCATGTCTGGTGTCCATGTGCGGATGCCGCCGCATGATTGTCATAGTAAACATCGAACTGTACCCCATATCTTGCGAACGCTCCGGTATCTTCTACTACATATTCCACACCGTTCATGACTACATGGGTCCCGATCGGCACAAATGGATTCGCCGCATCCACGGCAATCGTATGGTTTGCTGTCGGCATTGCCCCACTGGCTGTCGGCCCGCCACTCCACTGGCCACAGCAGATCGGGCAGTTACAGTACCCACTTGTCACAACCTGTCCCAAGGACTCCCCTACCCGGACCGTCTTTGTTTCTGTAACCGTCTCTCTGGTAGAGTCTGTGGTGATCCCATACTGCTGTCGGAAGATCTCCTTAATCTCCTCTGCCACTTCATCGTAAGTGAAGCCGCCGTATTTTACCGTAAGATAAGAGATCAACTGATATGGGTTATGACCGATCTCATCAATCTGGTACCGGTATTCGTCATAATCCGGATGGGTGGATTCCATCTGATTGATCTGTGTATTCAGTGCTTCTTCCAAGGCACGGTACGCATTTTCAGCGGCATAAATATCTTCATCCGTACTGGAATAGCTGGTAGAGATGATTGCTGAAGAAGCTCCCTGCAAAGATGCCGTACAGCTGGTAAAACTGGCTGCGATCAGCACAAAGATCAGAGCAAAGACAGCTACCGTGGCAAAAATCCCCCGGTTCTGTGCCGCCACCATCTTGACGGCATCTTTTGCTTTTTCCGTAAACTTCTGTGCGGAAGTGATCGCTGCATCCTTTACTTTTTTACTCTGTCTGGCTGCCTGATACTGCTTCTGGTAACGCTTCTTCTGAAAGAGTTTCTGCAGGGCAGATTTCTTTTTCTTCTCTGCTTCTCTTTTCACTGCGTCCTTCGCTTCATTTCCATAGGCAGTCTCAAATATCAGCCTGCTCCTTTCTGCTTCATCCAGGACGCTTTCTTTTAATCTCCGGGATTCTTCCCTTCGCCCTTTCAGCCGTTCCCGCATGTAGATGGATTTCCTTGCAAGGCTTTCCCCGGCAAGCTCTGCCCGGTGTGCCCCTTCCACTGCCGCATTTTCATCCTCTTCTTCGTGCGTTTTCCAGTGTGCTGCTGTGACTGCCGCATCTTTGACTGCCGATGCCGGATTCCGGATACCGATCCCGGCACCATGTACCATGCCGTCACCCTCATCACCAAAAGACAGACGGGAAACTTTTTTCCGCTGTTCCTTCAGCACCCGTTCCCTTTTGGACTTGCCTTTGATCTCCTCGTGGAACTTATCCAGGGAATCTTCCATCACTTCGGAAGTTTCCCGGTAACGGGCAGATTCTCTTTTGGCTGCTTTTTCTTCTCTGGAAGTCTCCCTTTCCTTCCTTCTTTCCTTTGCAGCATAATCCCTGACCATCTTTTTCTTCCGAAGATCCCGGCTGTCTGCAACTGTCTCCAGATATGCCCGTTCCCCTCTTGGCTGTCCACGGATACTCTCTGTGCGAAAGGCAGATTTGGGGTTCTCGCTGCTACCGTCTGTAAGCCCCTCTTCTACATCCGCATCAGTTGCTATATCTTGTTCATCATCCAATATATCTGCATGTTCCCTACTATATCTGGGTTTTCTGGAACTCTGCTCCGGCTGTTCCATCTCCCGTTCTTCTTTCAGCCGTTCATGTCTGCGTTTACTAAAATCCAGTTCCTCTTTCTTCTCACTGCGGGAAATCTCGGTATCCGTATCCCGCCCGGTGATCCTTTTTTCTTCCTTGTTCCGGAGGTTTTCTTCCCGCAGTCCATCCCGGCTCATCTTCTGGACGGTTTTATCTCTCGCCTTATACTCATGCTCCTGCAACTTTGACCATCCCCTTTACTGCTTTGTCCCGGTTATTCTGTCTTATCCTGATAGTCCTCCCATTTCTCCAACACTTCATCTGCCATCCCTGCAATGGAATCCGTCAGCTTGTCTGTCATTCGCTCACTTAAAGTTCCCCTTACAGCCAGACAAGATGTAATTCCCATGAAATCAATCAGTTCCGCCAGATAGATAAGGTCATCCATCATTTCATCAGCCGTCACTTTTTCCTTTGTGTCCTTTTCCATTTTCAAAATCTCCTTTTCATTGTCTGCACAGATTCTTTCTGCAAATATGCAGCAAGGTTCGCCGCTGCATCTCTCCATGTTTCTGTAATCTTCCATCTTGTAATCCTCCATGATTTCCGGGCAGAAAAATTGCCGGAAGTATTCCTCCGGCTCATCCTCTACTCTGTTTTATTTTGTTTCGTTTATTTCTTTAATCGTCCCGTTCTCCGATACCAAGTTTCTTACGCTTTTCCACCTCATCCGGCTTAGAAGTCATCAGGGCATACAGCATCAGGGAATTATCAAACTTATCCTTGAACGGGATAATGGTGCTGCCATAAAAGACCAGTCCCTCACCTTCCCCGCTGTTCGTTACATAAGAAAGCTGGTGAGGGGAAATGTTGAGCTGTTTTGCAAGGATCTGTCTGTCACCAGATGCCTGGTTGAGCATCAGGATAAAGTCCGAGTTTTCAAAGATGTTCTCAATCTCCCGGCTGGCTAACAGGTCTTTTACGTTCTGTGTGATACCCGTAGGGATACCACCCCATTTACGGAAACGCTTCCAGATCTCCACACTGTATGCTGCCGTCTGCTCCTCTTTTAAGAGCAGATGGAACTCATCAATGTAATATCTGGTACTCTTATTCGCAGAACGGTTGACCGTTACCCTGTTCCACACCTGGTCCTGCACGATCAGCATACCCAGTTTTTTCAGCTGTTTTCCCAGATCCTTAATGTCAAAACATACGATACGGTTACTCAGTTCCACGTTGGTTCTATGGTTAAACACTTTTAAGGAACCATTGACGTAAATCTCCAGTGCCGTTGCCAGACGCTGTGCTTCCTGCTCTTTCTGATTACGGAGAAGATTATATAAATCCTCTAAGATCGGCATTTTTTCCGGTACCGGGTCAGAAAGGAAATCCTGATAGACCAGCCTTACGCATCGGTCAATGACGGTCTTTTCAACCGGCTCCAGTCCGTTCTTTCCGCCTACTACCAGCTCACAAAGAGACAGGATGAAGTCCGATTTTAAGGAAAGCGGGTCATCATCGTCAGCGTAATCCAGGTTAATATCCATCGGATTGATATAATCGTGGCTGGTCGGGGAAATACGGATCACCTGTCCATGAAATGCCCGGACTAACGGATAATACTCCCCCTCCGGGTCACAGACGATAATGTCATCTTTCGTCACGATAAATGCATTTGCAATCTCTCGTTTTGCCGCAAACGACTTACCGGAACCCGGTGTACCAAGAATCAGTCCGTTCGGGTTCTTCAGTTTCTTCCTGTCTGCCATGATAAGGTTATTGGACAGGGCATTTAATCCATAATAAATAGATTCCCCAGCCATAAATAATTCCTGTGTGGTAAACGGGACAAAAATTGCCGTGGATGTCGTTGTCAGTGCCCGTTTGATCGGTACAAAATTCACCGCAAGCGGCAGGCAGCTCATCAGTCCCGGCTCCTGCTGGTAATCCAGCCGTTTCAATGCACAGTTATATTTCTGTGCGATACCGGCAGTCTGGAACACCACATTTTCCAGTTCCTGTTTGGTCGGTGCAGTATTTAAGAACAATGCTGTTACAAGGAACATTCGCTCATTTCTGGACTGTAGATCTTCCAGAAGCCTTTTTGCTTCCCCACCGTATGTATTTAAGTCCGAAGGGATAATGTCCATGTCATAGCCTGCCCGGACTGCTTTTTTCTGTTCCTCGATCTTCATACGGTTAATATCCGTCACCTTGCTTTTTACCAGCTTGATTGCCTTCATCTGGTCGATGGACTGGATATGGAAATTCACCATCAGGTTGCTGTCCATCTCCAAAAACTCTGCCAGCATCTTGTCGGTAAGTTCCGGTGCAAGAATCTGTAAATAGGAAACAGCTCCCATCGTGCCGCCCATCTCAAAATCTTTTCCATTCTTAAATACAAAACTGGTCGGTGCGACATAATCCTTGGTACTAAGCCCTGTCCGAAGTACATCGTCATAAGAGAAATGGAACGGAACTTTGCTGTCCTGGTTAAAGGTTTCATACATGATCTGTAACCGTTCCTCCCCATTCAGAGGATAAGCAGATACCCCAAGAATCTTAAAATTGTTCAGAATATCCGACTCGATACGTTCCAGTTTTGGTCGTGCTTCCCGGATATTCTCCGCTTCAATCCCAAATGTGATATATTTGGTACGCATCAGCCCGTTATTTCCTTTTGCCAACTGATTATTAAGCATCTGGGCAAACTCCATACGCAGGTCATCAAATTCATCTTCCTGCGGATTAATATGGATGACTTTCTCATACTCTGCCATGTTGCTGTGCTGGTTGATAAAGGACAGCTGAAAATGAATTGTGCTGTCAAAGTAATTCAGGAAATCACACCAGTTTTCAAAGATGGCGTTCTTATCTTCATTCTGTGCCAGCTGATAGTTGATGTCATAAAAACGGATCGTCTTGGAATAAAACTTGTCCTGCACCCGACAGATACCGTCCCTTCCCATCTCATGGTATGGAATCGACTGCTGTGCAGTGATCCTCTTATCCCTGGCACTATCCGATGTTTTCTTTCCTGTCCCACTGCTTTTCGTTCCGAAAACCGCTTTTCCTGCCGGACGCTGCCCCGGCGGTACTGCGGCAGGTCTGTTCTTTTTCTTCTTCGCATTTTTCTTTGCGTCACGCACTGCCTGCTTTTCTGCTCTGGCTGCCAGTTTTGCTTCCTTTTTCGCATTTTTCTTATCCGCTTTTTCATGTTCCTTATGCAGTTTTTCTTCATATTTCTGTGCCCTTTTGAGGGCTTTCTTTTCCCTGCGTGTCAGTTTCCGGTTCGGTCTGCGGACACCTCTTTGGCGTTCCAGTGCTTCATACCCTGTCACCATTGGCTCATCGTGCAGTCTGCCGCTTACTGGTTTCTTTTTCATTGCGGGGTCTGGAAGTTCTTCTTCTCCATCCTCCTCATCCAGCCAGTAATCATCCGGATATAATTCATCTAAGCTCTGTGGCGGCTGTCTATCGTTTTTTCTTTTTAACACCCTTCGTTCCCCCTTTCTTCTTTCTGACCACGGTATACTTTTTCTCGTACATATTTTCCATCTGGTACTTGCGTACCGGAGGACGGATAAATTTTACGGTGATCATGTTTTTTAAGACCTTTTCTAACGGAAGTCCATCCTTCTCATACATGGCAAACAAAAATGCCGGAAGCATCAGAAGGCACATCCCAGTCGCTGCGTTACTGGAACCAATGATTCCCCTGCTTAAGAAATAAAACGGAAGCCCTACTGCCGCCGCAATCCCAAAACAGATCAGCTGCCGTTTCGTCAGGTTGAAAATGATCTTATTCTTGACCTTGGTTAAGTCTTTAGGCACAGATACAAATGCCATTGCCAGTTCCTCCTTTCTTAATGGGCGTTAAAGATACTGCGGGCAAAGTTTCCTGTTTTCATCAGACTGAAACACAGGATCACCGTGTATGCCATCACGCCGAACAATGCAGAATGTATGTTATCTGACATCTGGATGTTTGCGACCAGGACCGCATAGATTCCCACGCAGACCATCATAAAAAATCCCTGGAATGCCAGTGCAAACAATCCACGAAGATAGTTGTTCCCAATCTGCCCCCATTCCCGGTTGGACATGGTTGCGAACGGGATCGCTCCAACGGACGAATAGAGATAAATCTCAATCATACGTCCATACAAAATCACTGTAATAAAGACTGAGATAATCTTCATACACAGGCTTACAAGCATCGTTTCCAGTGCCAGTATGACAAGTTCACCAATCTCCATAGATTCCATCGCTGTCTCCATCGTGGAGATCATCGTATCTATATTGATCGCTGTATCAGAACTGATGACACCTGCCGCCCGGCTTACCACCGTCTGTCCGACATCAAATACCGCCATAGTAATTGTGAACGTGTGGCTGACAATCCAGACTGCCACCCACATCTTGAAAAAATATTTAAAGAACATCCATGTATCAATGTCATGCATATTGTTCTTTTCTGTTAACATGGAAATCAGCTCATAACAAAGCACAAATTACCGAATCGGAAAGATTCTGTATCATGCTGAAAATGTTCCCATTCCAGCCCTGCGGTGTCTGCCCAACCTGAGCAGCAATCTGACCGGTCTTTTCATTGACATCGGTATACATTGTTGTCAGGTTGGAACTTACCATGCCTGTCAGAAGATTCCTCATCCATTCTTCAATCGCTTCAAATATCCGATCCATGAGTCATCTCCCTCCTGCTTCTCTCAGCTGAACAATCCGGACAGTAACGGTACCAGCTGGGTGCCGATCAGAACGACACCGCCTCCTGCCATCAGCTGTTTTATCCCCAATTAGGTGTAAAACT
>OHZQ01000487.1_pt1 | contig 12061 bp, 7 predicted proteins | sample 1580551 | NCBI WGS metagenome assembly OHZQ01 (sample SAMEA3882527, study PRJEB24775) | human gut metagenome | biome: human-associated habitat; feature: intestine environment; material: feces | place: Netherlands | collected 2009/2010 | reverse complement strand
CCTCCTGTTCTCCAATGGAAGCTTCCAACTGTTGCTTTTCAAACATATCTTTATAAATACCATTTTTCTGAATCAGTTCGGTGTGTGTTCCAAGCTCTTTCATTTCCCCGTTTTCAAGTACCATGATCAGATCGGCATGCTGTACTGTGGAAATGCGGTGTGCGATCAGGATCGTTGTTTTCCCTTTACGATCGTCCCTGAGATTATGCAGGATATGTTCTTCCGTATCGGTGTCGACAGCGGAAAGGGAATCATCAAGAATCAGGATCGGCGCATTTTTCATCAGGGCGCGGGCGATGGAGCTGCGCTGTTTCTGACCGCCGGAAAGCGTAACGCCACGTTCGCCGACGATCGTATCATAGTTGTCAGGAAAATTTGCAATATTATCGTGAATGCAGGCTGATTTTGCTGCGGCGATAATACGGCTCATATCCTGTGACTTTGTGCCGAATGCAATATTTGCTTTCAGAGTATCGGAAAAAAGAAAATTATCCTGTGGTACATAAGCAATATTTTCACGCAGAGTTTTCAGCGGAATTGTGTTGATATCATGGTCATCCAGATAAATCATGCCTGGCTCGGTGTTGTAAAGCCGGAGCAGGAGATTGACCAGAGTGGACTTTCCGTTGCCGGTGCGCCCGATGATGGCAAGGGTTGTCCCGGATGGGATGTCCAGATTGATATCATGCAGTACCGGAGAAGTATTTCCAAGGTGTGCAAATGTCAGGTGGTTAAAACGGATATCCCCGTGTAGGGTGTCTAAAGTCGTGACAGAAGCAGTATCTTTTACATTTGTCTGCGCTTCCAGAATTTCCTGTACGCGACGGATGGATGCAGTTCCCTGGGAAAACATGACGGCAGCTTCGGAACAGGCGAGCATCGGCCATACCAGCATATTGACATACTGATTGAAAGCTACGAAGCGACCGAGTGTAATCTGTCCGATCAGGGCGAGGTATCCCCCATAAAGGAGTGAGGCAAGACTGGAAAATCCGATGATCACATCCAGAAGCGGGATCAGGATGGCTTCCAGCTTTGCGATGCGCATACTTTTATCCATGGTATCCTGGTTCTTTTTGGAAAAAGAAAGGATTTCTGCCTGCTTGCGAACAAAGGCCTTGATCACACGGATCCCGGAGAAGCTTTCCTGTACAAAGTCGGCAAGATTGGAAACACTGTCCTGACGTTCGGTGTAGAGGTTATCCAGTACCTTTCCGTAATGCATATAGCCGAGGCAGATGATGACCATCGGGATCAGTGCCAGAAGGGTTAGTTTTATATTGACATAATACATCATCTGGCAGACGACCAGGAGCGTCATGACTACGGAATCAAAGATGCAGATGACAGCAGGGCCAAGTGCCATGCGGACCGCATTTAAGTCACTGGTAAACCGGGTCATCAGATCACCTGTTTTGTGGCTGTTGTAGTATTCCACATCCATAGTTTCCAGATGGGAAAACATTTCATTACGCAGTTCACGCTCGATAATACGTGCGGTTCCAAAAAGAAAATAACGCCACAAAAAACGGCCGACTGCAAGCAGAAGACCAATCAGAAAGATCCCAAGAAGACAGGTACGAATGGAACTCCAGGTAATGCTGCGCGCGGTAAGACCATCGGTAATGATACCGGTAAGTTTTGGAATAAATACACTTGCCGCATCTACAGCAAAAAGAGTAAGGATTCCGGCAATATAGCGATATTTGTATCGTCTGACATATTGCATGATAAAGGGCAGTGGTTTCATATCAATGCCTCCTGAAAATGATAAATTTTTTCTATATTAACTATTATAGAGGGTAGAACCTGGGGTGTCAAAGATTCCGTCAAATAAACGGAAAATACTTTGTGAAACAGGGAAAATTTCGTGAAAACGACAATTGCTATTTAAGATACATTTTTCTATAATGACGGGAGGTAAAATGTTAATGAGATAAACAGAGGGATTATATGAAAACATTACAGAAAGATTTGACGACCGGGAATCCGGGAAAAATTATTTTTAATTTCACACTGCCGATCTTCATTGGAAATGTATTTCAGCAGTTCTACAGTATGGCAGATACGATTATCGTAGGAAAGTTCGTGGGAACCAAAGCACTTGCGGCTGTTGGAAGTACGGGAACGATCATGTTTCTGATCAATGGATTTATTCTGGGAATGACGGCAGGATTTACCGTACTTACAGCACAGAAATTTGGCGCGGGTGATATGAAAGCAATGCGCAAGACTGTAGGAAATGCCGCGATTCTGGCGATTATTATGTCTCTTATTATGACTGTGCTCGGAATGATGGCAATGAAACCGCTTCTTGGGATTATGAAGACACCGGATGATATTTTCAAGGATGCCTATGCGTATATTATGGTAATCTGTGGTGGAATTGCGGCGCAGATGCTATATAACTTTTTATCCAGTGTCTTGCGGGCACTTGGTAACAGCAAGGTTCCGCTGTATTTCCTGATTCTTGCGGCGCTGCTCAACATTGTGCTGGATATGGTATTTATCATTGCATTTCACATGGGCGCAGCCGGTGCGGCATGGGCGACCGTGATTTCACAGGGGATTTCGGGAATCCTGTGTCTGGTATATATTGTGAAGGCGGTTCCGATCCTGCATTTACATAAGGAGGACTGGCGTCCGAGCGGACATCTGCTGAAGATCCAGCTTGCAGTCGGAATTCCGATGGCTCTTCAATATTCGATCACAGCAATCGGAACCATGATGGTACAGACTGCCCTGAATCTGCTTGGCTCCACACAGGTAGCAGCATTTACCGCAGCGAATAAGATCGAGCAGATCGTGACGCAGGCATATGTTGCGATGGGAACCACGATGGCAACCTATTGCGCACAGAATATTGGAGCTGGTAAGATCAAAAGGATCCGTCAGGGATTTAAGTCAATTACGATCATGGGAAGTATCTATTCAGTCGTAGTTGCGGCGATCATTATGACAGTTGGGAAATATATGACGTATCTGTTCCTGTCTGGGGATCTGACAGAAATTATGCATTCCGTGGATATTTACCTGAAATGCGTCGGTACTTTCTTTATTCCGCTTACCGTTGTAAATGTTTACCGGAATGGAATCCAGGGAATGGGATATGGACTGCTCCCGATGATGGCTGGTGTGGCTGAGTTGGTTGGCAGGGGCGTTGTTGCCATGATCGCGGCAGGGCAGAAGAGTTATTTTGGAGTATGCATGGCAAGTCCGGCGGCATGGATCCTGGCAAGTGCGTTGCTGATCGTGATGTATTATTATGTGATCCATCAGAATGAGAAGCGGTTTGCGAAGTATGCGGATGAGGAATAGAAAAGTTTTCTTTATAAAGCAAACGGAATGAATAACAGCTCCGGCGAATATACTTTTTAGTAAAGTGGTTCGCCAGGAGCTGTTTTTATGCGCCTTTTTTTATACATATCTGACTTTATAGTCCCTTTTATGATTTTGTCCATTCTTATATATGGAATTTTTGCAGGAGTGAATGTATATGATACTTTTATTCAGGGAGCAAAGCGTGGATTTTGGACGGTCGTGCGGCTGATGCCGACGTTGATCGGATTGATGGCAGCAGTGGGGATTTTGCGAGCATCGGGTTTTCTGGAATTTATATCGGAAATAATTGGAAATGTGACGGAGCAGATTGGATTTCCGGGGGCACTGGTTCCGCTTACGATTGTGAAAATGTTTTCGTCCTCTGCCGCAACGGGATTATTGCTTGATATCTACAAGGAATTTGGAACGGATTCGAGAAACGGAATGATCGCTTCAATTTCGATGGCGTGTACGGAAACGATTTTCTATACGATGTCTGTGTATTTTATGTCAGCAAAGGTGAAAAAAACCAGGTATACTCTTGCCGGAGCACTTATTGCAACATTTGCAGGGCTTGCAGCGAGTGTGTGGCTGGCAGCACTTGTATAAATAAAAGTTGTATATAAAAATTATCGAATGTTGTATTCAGATCTTTTTGAAAAATGTATATATCGCACAATAAAAATGACTACAATTAACAAAAAATGTGCAAAATCTTGACAAAGAATGGAGAGAAACATAGAATATAGTCTATAGATGGTTCGAATCCAATTTTTATACGAAAAGGAGCAAAACATGAACGCAGCAGAAATTATTAAAAAAGATTTGGATGCAATTTATATTGGGAATCTGAGCACAGTAGATGACGATCTTACACTTCCGGAGAACGGAAAATATGGTGCTCAATTTACCTGGGAGACAGGGGAAGAAAGATTTATTGACAATACAGGAAAGGTACATCGTCCGCTGCATGGCATGGGAAACCGTAAGGTTACACTGACGGTTACTGCAACCTATGAAGGATGTAGTGAGTCAAGAGAATATGTGGCGACCGTATTGCAGGAAGCAAAAGAAAATATCGTAAAAGAAGTACGTAAAGTCGTCCTTAATGCACAGGTCGGTGAAGAAGCACATCTTCCGTCTGTTGTGATCGCATATACAGAAGATGGACGCCGCATGACAATGCCGGTGAAATGGAATACATATGAGCCGGCAAAAGAAGAGACAGTGGTTGCAGTTGCAGGTGTGATTGATGGAACAGAAAAGGAAGCATCTGCAGAGATCCATTATAAAAAGGAAATAGTACCAGTAAAAGGACCGGAGAAAAAGGTGGATTATGTTCCACTTGGACAGGTTCGGTTGAAAGAAGGAACTCTTTATTATAAATACCAGAAGCTGATGGAAGAATATCTTCTTGGAATTGACGATGACCAGATGCTTTATAATTTCCGCAAAGCGACCGGATTGGATACAAAAGGGGCACCTCCGATGACCGGGTGGGATGAGGAAAGCTGTAAACTGAAAGGGCACACGACAGGACATTATCTGTCAGGTATTGCACTTGCATTTGCAGCAACCGGCAATCCAAAATTTTTAGATAAAGTCAATTACATGGTAGCAGAGCTGAAAAAGTGCCAGGATGCATTTGCGACAACCGGCAAATATCACAGAGGATTTTTAAGTGCATACTCAGAGGAACAGTTCGATCTTCTGGAAGTATATACCAAGTATCCGGAAATCTGGGCTCCGTATTATACTTTGGATAAGATTATGTCCGGATTATATGATTGTCATGTACTTGCCGGAAATGAGACGGCAAAAGAGATCTTGGACTTGATGGGAGACTGGGTATATGACAGACTTTCCCGTCTGCCAAAAGAAACACTGGATAAAATGTGGGCAATGTATATTGCGGGTGAGTTTGGTGGTATGCTTGGAACAATGGTAAAAGTCTATGAGCTGACCGGAAAAGAAAATCATCTGAAGGCTGCAAAACTTTTTGAAAATGAAAAGTTATTCTATCCGATGGAAGAAGAATGCGATACATTGGAGGATATGCATGCAAACCAGCATATTCCGCAGATTATCGGTGCAATGGATCTGTATCGGGCAACTGGTGATGAGATTTATTGGGAAATCGGAAAGAATTTCTGGAATATCGTGACTGGTGGACATACATATTGTATCGGTGGGGTTGGTGAGACTGAGATGTTCCATCGTGCAAATACAACGTGTTCTTATCTTACGGATAAGGCTGCTGAAAGCTGTGCAAGTTATAATATGCTGCGCCTGACCAGTCAGTTATTTGAATATACGCGAAGCGGCAATCTGATGGATTATTATGATAATACGCTGAGAAATCATATCCTGACATCAAGTAGTCATAAATGTGATGGTGGAACGACTTATTTTCTTCCACTTGGTCCGGGTGGCAGAAAAGAATTCTTCCTTTCAGAGAATTCCTGCTGTCATGGAACCGGTATGGAGAGCAGATTCCGTTATATGGAAAATATTTATGCGCAGGATGAAGATGCGCTTTACATTAACCTTCTTGTAGATTCCGTGCTGACGGACGAAAATGGAAAAACGATGATTGAACTTCAGAGTGTGGATGAAGAAGGTGTAATGGAAATCCGTTGCCAAAAGGATCAGAAAAAAGTTCTTAAAATCCATATTCCGGCATGGGGGCAGAAGGATTTTAACGTGTCTGTAAATGGAAAAGTTCTTGCAGATACAGCACTTCATGATGGATATCTGGTAATTGATGCAGATCCGAAAGCCGGAGATGTGATCCGACTGGAACTTCCGATGGAATTCCGTGTGTTGGATAACAAGTCTGATGCGGCATTTGTCAATCTTGCATATGGGCCATATATTCTTGCGGCACTTTCAGAGGAAAAAGAATTCCTTGCAGCACCGGCAGTAGAAGAAATTCATATGGTTGATGGAAAATTACAGTTTGAAGCGAATGGAATGAAGATGATCCCTCTTCCGGAAGTAGATATGGAAGCTTATCATGTATATTTTCATAAAGAATAAAAATAAGAAATAAAAAGCAGGAGTGTGCAGTTAAAAAATGTACACTCCTACTTTTTTGTCATATCAGTTATATCATACTTTTGCGAAGATAAGAGATTTAAATAAAATCTTCTTGACGGATTCTGCAAAACAGTGGATAATATTGCACAGTAATCACATGTGACAAGACAGTAGATTATACACTAAAAGAATGACAGGAGCAGGAGAAAGTTATGAAAGAGTTTCTAAGAAAGAAAAATATTATCTTTTCAGCGAAGCGATACGGAATCGATGCGCTTGGTGCAATGGCGCAGGGACTGTTTGCATCGCTTCTGATCGGTACGATCATCAGCACACTCGGAGAACAGCTTGGTATAGGAATCCTTGTAACAGTAGGCGGTTATGCGAAAGGAGCAACCGGAGCTGCGATGGCAATCTCGATCGGAGTAGCACTTCAGTGTCCGCCACTTGTATTGTTTTCATTGGCGGCAGTCGGAATGGCAGCAAATGAACTTGGGGGTGCCGGAGGACCTCTTGCGGTTTTGATCGTTACGATTTTTGCAGCAGAATTTGGAAAACTGGTTTCAAAAGAAACAAAAATAGATATTATTGTGACACCTTTTGTGACGATCTGTGTGGGGGTTCTGCTTTCACTGGGATGTGCACCGGCGATCGGAGCAGCGGCAAGTACCGTAGGAACTGCGATCATGTGGGCGACTGAATTACAGCCATTTTTCATGGGAATTATCGTATCTGTGATTGTTGGTATTGCGCTGACACTTCCAATCAGCAGTGCAGCGATCTGTGCGGCACTTTCACTTACCGGGCTTGCAGGAGGTGCTGCTGTAGCCGGTTGCTGTGCACAGATGGTTGGTTTTGCGGTTATGAGTTTTAAGGAAAATAAATGGGGTGGTCTTTTTGCACAGGGAATAGGAACCTCGATGCTCCAGATGGGAAACATTGTGAGAAATCCGAGAATCTGGCTTCCGCCGACACTGGCATCCGCAATTACCGGTCCGGTCGCAACCTGTATCTTTCATTTGAAGATGAACGGTGCGGCAGTGGCATCCGGAATGGGAACCTGCGGACTGGTCGGACAGATTGGTGTGTACACTGGCTGGGTAAATGATATTGCAGAAGGAACCAAAGCTGCGATCACCGGAATGGACTGGGCAGGTCTGGTGCTGATCTGTTTTATTCTTCCGGCAGTGCTTTCCTGGGCGATTGCGATTCCGATGAGAAAATGTGGCTGGATCAAGGAAAATGATCTGAAACTGGATCTGTAGATTCAAGTGTAAATTATATAAAATGTGTTTGATGGGCTATCCTGTGGGAATGTTTCGGATTCTCACAGGATAGTTTTATTTTGTGTGAAATAGGATCAATTTAATAAATTTTTTTCCACCTCATCATATACGATCTCAAATGGCGCCGGTCCCACATCCAGTACCGCCCTGTGAAATTCTTTCTGGGAGAATTGATTTCCCAGGGCATCTGCCATCTCCTTTTTCAATTCATAAAATTTCAGGTATCCAATATAGTATTTCAGATAATTGGCAGGACTTCCAATGATCAGTTTGTAGACACTCTGTACTGCATTTGGATCATTGATCCCGTAATCGTTGAAAAAGCGGACTGTATCAGTTACAGACCAGCCGTCATAATGAATTCCCATGTCTGCAAGCGCATAAAGTCCAAGAATGACAGAACTGTTTTTTTGGAGAAGGGATGCTTCAGTCTTAGGGAGAGGTGCAAGGTAGTAGGACATCATTTCCGCATAGGTGGCCCAGCCCTCAACGTATCCGCCAAAATCAAGAATGCTCCGAATAGGATCCGGCTCAGAAGCAGAAAAATAGACGGTCTGGTACAGATGTCCGGGATAGCCTTCGTGAGCAAGGGTTGTGTAGAGATTCAGCCCTGAGGCGGTCTGTCCGTTGTTAATGTAGATGACATTTTCCGTTAGATTGTCAATGGCAGGGATCATATAGAAAGCGGGACTTAGATAATCCTGCATGGATTCCGGAACATATTTGACCTGGAAATCAACATCAGGAATTTCCGGGAATGTATCTGTGATTTTAGACCTGAGATCATCCAGCATGGAATCAGGAGGTGTCTGCTCCAAAACGGATGCTTGGGTAAGTGCTGCATCGGCAGGGAAGAGAACCTTCTGCATGGCACTTAGATCTTCCAGTATCTGTGCCCTGGTCATCAGTCGCAGACGGGAAATGGATTCATTGCAGCCGGTAGTCTGACGCACCAGATATTCATAGTATTTTTTCCCATAAGGGAAATGGCTAAGTCCCTGTTCATTCGTTCCTTTTCCTTTCAGCGATTTGATAGCGGTGATCAGATTTTGATAAGCTGGATAAATCTCTTCTGTTACAAGTTTCATATTTTCTTTGCGGAAAGAATCTTTTTTGTTTTCAGGTAAAAGATCCAGTGACGCGATCCGTTCATCAAATGTACTGACTAGATAATTCTCTTTACCCATATCGATAAAAGACTGGCAGGTGTCCAGAACAGAATCAGCCTGGTAATCCGGCATAAAAAGACCGGAAGCAGCTTTTTTCTGCTCAAACCGGATGACAGAATCAAAATAGGAAGGCGTTTCTTTTAAGAGAGCCAGATAGGTTTCTACATCCTGTGTGTCGTAAAAGCTGTATTCCGAGAGCAGAACAGGCAGCTGCGTATGGATACCGGATACGGGGCCGAGAGGCTCCTGATAAAGCAGATAATCTGTCCCTGTGGATGCATTTTTAAGATAGGTATCCAGGATTTTAAAGGTTAGTGCATTTTCCGAAGAAAGAGTGTCGGGATCAAATTCCTGCAGAGAAGAGAGAACATTTCTGACAGAAGCCTTTGCAGCAACAGGATCAGAAGAAAGACTGCCGTATGTAGCCGGGATGTCCGCGATGCCATAGTCAGAAGGAGAACGCAAGGTATAGTGAAGGCTGATGGTATTTGCGGATACTTCTGTCTGGAAGAGACTACGTGTGAAAGTACGGAATTGCCGGTCGGAGGATTCTGCATGCAGGGAGCTCCAAAATGCATTGCCAGACAGAAAAGAAATCAGAATGACCAGCAGACAACAGGGAAGGATCAGAAAAATTTTTTTCCGGTGTTTAAGAATTAAATGAAACATAAAACTCCAGAAGAAATGATGTTGTTTCTATGTATATGATTTTGATTCTGGAAATATGTATCTCAAACGAAACTTTACAGAAATAAAACAAGTGTCTTGTCAGATGTAAAGTGTGGTGCTATAATGTGCACTATGCTGAAAAAAGATCAGAGATGAGAAAAGAGTCAGTAAGGGAGGATCACGTTATGACAACGGTGGAAGAGATACAGAAGCTTAAAAAAGAGAAAAATGCTGTCATTCTGGCACATTATTATGTGCGGCCGGAGGTGCAGGAAATAGCAGATTATATAGGGGATTCTTTTTACCTGAGCAAGGTAGCAACGAAGCTCCAAGAAAAGACAATCGTATTTTGTGGCGTTTCTTTTATGGGGGAGAGTGCGAAGATCCTGAATCCGGAGAAAACGGTTCTGATGCCGGATATGACAGCAGACTGTCCGATGGCACATATGGGAGATGTGAAGACGATCCGGAAGATGCGGAAAGAGTATGATGATCTTGCTGTTGTCTGCTATATCAATTCAACGGCAGCACTGAAAGAATACTCGGATGTCTGTGTGACATCTGCAAATGCAGTGAAGATCGTAAAAGAACTTCCGAACAAGAATATTTTCTTTATTCCGGATCGGAATCTGGCACATTTTGTAGCCGATCATGTACCGGAAAAAAATTTTGTTTACAACAATGGATTCTGTCCGACTCATGAACGGATGGAACCAGAGGATGTAGCCGAAGTGAAAAGGAGACATCCGGGGGCACAGATCGTCGTACACGGAGAATGCCGTGCAGAACTTCTTGCGATGGCAGATTATGTGGGAAGCACATCAGGAATCATCCAGTATGTAACGGCAAGTGATTGTCAGGAATTTATTGTCTGTACAGAAGAGGGTGTGGGTTACAAGCTGAAGGAACAGAACCCGGAGAAGACATTCTATTATCCGGACAAGCTACCGGTATGTCCGAATATGAAAAAGAATACGCTGGAGAAGGTATTGCATGTTTTGCAGACTGGTGAAAATGAGGTTCACGTAGATGCAAAACTTCGGGAAAATTCCAAAAAACCGTTAGAGAAAATGCTTGAGCTTGCTGCAAAATAAAAGAACTGGAAAATCAAAAATAAGAAACAACAGGTGACCGGCTAAGAGAACCGGAATTGGAGGGATAAAGTTGGAGATTAAGACAGATGTAGTGATCGTTGGAACGGGAGTTGGTGGAGCGTTTTCAGCACTGAATCTTCCGGAGGATAAACAGATCCTTATGATTACCAAGTCAGATCTGGAAAGCAGTGATTCATTTCTGGCACAGGGTGGAATCTGTGTACTTCGGGATGATGAGGATTATGAGGGATATTTTGAAGATACAATGCGCGCAGGTCATTACGAGAACAGGAAAGAATCGGTGGATATTATGATCCGCAGCTCGCAGGAAATTATTCATGATCTGATTGGATATGGCGTGGATTTTGCTAAAAAAGACGGAAATCTTGCATTTACAAGAGAAGGTGCGCATTCCAGACCAAGGATTCTTTTCCATGAAGATATTACAGGGAAAGAGATTACGAGTAAACTGCTCATGCAGGTAAAGAAACGAAAAAATGTACAAATACACGAATATGCAACTATGACAGACATAATTGTTAAAAATGGAAGATGTGCAGGTATTTTAGCAAAGACGGCAGACGGTGAAGAGATGAAGATCTATGCACAGGATACGATTTTTGCAAGCGGTGGAATCGGAGGAAGATATCAGCATTCTACAAACTTTCCACATCTGACAGGAGATGCACTTGATATTTCCAGGAAGCATGGAATCCGTCTGGAGCATCTGGATTATGTCCAGATCCACCCGACAACTTTGTATTCTTCAAAACCAGGGCGAAGATTTCTGATTTCAGAATCTGTCCGTGGAGAAGGCGCAGTTCTTTATAATAGAGACGGAGAACGTTTTGTAAATGAGCTTCTTCCGAGAGATGTGGTGACAAAAGCAATCCGGGAACAAATGGAAAAAGACGGAACGGATCATGTATGGCTTTCCATGGAAAATATTGATAAGAATACGATCCTGGAGCATTTCCCAAATATCTGTGAGCGGTGCCGGGAAGAAGGCTATGACGTGACAAAAGAGTGGATCCCGGTTGTTCCTGCACAACACTATTTCATGGGAGGCATCTGGGTAGACAGCGACAGCAGAACTTCGATGGAGCATCTGTATGCGGTTGGAGAGACCAGCTGCAATGGCGTTCATGGGGCGAACCGTCTGGCAAGTAATTCACTGTTGGAATCACTGGTATTTGCCAGAAGAGCAGCAGATGATATTCTGTTTGGCACAAAAACAGAATTCCGGTGTACACAGGTGGATATACGACAGTATGAGGATCGGGAGCAGATTCTGTCAGAATATCATGCCGCAGTACGAAATGAAATAGAGAGGGTAAAGAACAGCCATGAATGATATAACGATGAAACTGCAGGCGGACAATCTGATCCGCCTTGCATTACAGGAAGATATTACCAGTGAAGATGTATCCACCAATGCCGTTATGCCGACGGTGCAGATGGGCGAAGTGGAGCTGATCGCAAA
>OHZQ01000456.1_pt1 | contig 12536 bp, 11 predicted proteins | sample 1580551 | NCBI WGS metagenome assembly OHZQ01 (sample SAMEA3882527, study PRJEB24775) | human gut metagenome | biome: human-associated habitat; feature: intestine environment; material: feces | place: Netherlands | collected 2009/2010 | reverse complement strand
CGAATCTTGTCATCCCGACTGTTGAGCATTAAGGAGTTAAGTCTAAGACTTAACTCCTTAATTTTTATAGTATTTCTTAATGACAGACTTGCTGCCATAAATATGCTGAATATGTACAAAAAGAAGACGGTGCCTATTCGCTTCAGCGGGAATAGCTCATCAAATTACTGGAATTCTCGTAAGAAATCTCTATTTTTGCACTTTAAACAAGAAAAATTATGGGAGCAGCTAAATGGATAGGCGGCATCATCGGCTTCATGGCCGGAGGACCGCTGGGAGCCTTGGCAGGTTTTGTATTCGGTTCACTGTTCGACACCGATTCAAGTGACGCAGGCAGTTATTATGGAGAAGAACCAACGCACGGCACTACCTATACCGGGCAACGGAACAGTTTCCTCTTCTCCATGCTCGTGATGGCTTCGTACATTATCCGTGCAGACGGGCGCATCATGCATAGTGAAATGGAATTCGTCCGCCGCTTTCTGAGAAGCACATTCGGTGAGGCTGCCGTGGGCGAGGGAGAACGGATACTGCTCAACCTCTTCGAACAGCGCAAGCAGATGGACAGACAAAACCCACTGGCATTTAAAAACACCATCCGTGACTGTGGAACGCAGATTGCCGCCAACCTGACATACGAGGAACGCTTGCAACTGCTGGTATTCTTGGTAGAAATTGCCAAAAGCGACGGACACGTCTGCAACGAGGAGATAGAAGCCTTGAAAGAAGTGGCCATGTACATGGGACTATCGGTCAAGGAAGTGGAATCCATGCTTAACCTAGGCGGTAGCTCACTGAACGAGGCCTACAAAGTACTTGAAATTGAACCCACTGCCACCAATGACGAAGTGCGTGCTGCTTACCGCCGCCTAGCCTTGAAACACCATCCCGACCGGGTGGCAACGCTGGGCGAAGACATCAAGAAAGCCGCAGAAGAGAAGTTCCAAAGCATCAACAATGCCAAAGAACAGATATACAAGGCACGAGGTATGAAATGACGTACCTCGCTCCTTGCCTTGTGGACAGCATCATGACGTTTATAAACATTCTATATTAACATCAACCCACACACTTATGAAAAAAACCCTTGCAATCCTTGCACTAGGCCTTACTGCCATTGCCGGACATGCCGCCACGCCGCTCTGGATGCGCGATGTGCAAATCTCTCCCGACGGTACGGAAATCGCATTCTGCTACAAAGGAGACATCTACAAGGTGCCGGCCAAAGGTGGAACCGCCACACAGCTTACTACCCAAGAGAGCTACGAATGTACCCCCATATGGTCGCCGGACGGCAAACAAATAGCCTTTGCCAGCGACAGATACGGCAACTTCGACGTATTCGTGATGCCGGCAGACGGCGGAACCGCCCAACGGCTCACTACCCACTCCACCGGTGAGATACCCTCCACATTCACTCCGGACGGAAAGTATATCTTGTTTTCCGCATCCATCCAGGACCCGGCAAGCAGCGCTCTTTTCCCCACTTCGGCCATGACCGAGCTTTACAAAGTACCTGCAACGGGAGGGCGTACGGAGCAAGTGCTGGGCACCCCTGCCGAAGCGGTCTGCTTCGACAAGGCGGGCCATCAGTTCCTCTACCAAGACCGCAAGGGATTTGAAGATGAATGGAGAAAGCACCACACCTCCTCCATCACCCGCGACATCTGGCTGTATGATGCAAAGACGGGTATCCATACCAACCTCACCGACCGCGCGGGCGAAGACCGCAACCCGGTGTTGTCACCCGATGGAAGAACGGTTTACTTTTTGAGTGAGAGAAACGGCGGCTCATTCAACGTGTATGCCTTCCCGCTAGCACAGCCCCGAGAGGTGAAGCCCATCACCAGCTTCAAGACACATCCCGTGCGCTTCCTCTCCATGAGTGACGGCGAGACGTTGTGCTACAGTTACGACGGCGAAATCTATACCCAGCAGCCGGATGCCACCCCGAAGAAAGTCGCCATAGAACTGGTGCGCGATGACCGGCCGCAATTCGCCAACCTGCAGTCTTCCGACGGAGCCACCTCTGCCGTTGTGTCCCCGGACGGAAAACAGATTGCCTTCACGCTGCGCGGAGAAGTCTTTGTCACTTCGGCAGACTATGCCACTACCAAGCAGGTGACGCACACACCGGCACGCGAAGCGGGCCTCTCCTTTGCGACGGACAACCGCACCCTGGCCTACGCCAGCGAGCGAGGCGGCAACTGGCAGCTCTACCTTGCCAAGATAGCCCGCAAGGAAGACCCTAACTTCCCGAACGCCACGCTGATTGAAGAAGAAGTGCTGCTGCCCTCCACCACCGTGGAACGTGCCTATCCGCAATTCTCGCCCGACGGCAAGGAACTCGCCTTCATCGAAGACCGCATCCGGCTGATGGTGCTCAATCTGGAGACGAAGAAGGTGCGCCAGATTACGGACGGCTCCACCTGGTACAGCACCGGCGGAGGATTTGACTACGCATGGTCGCCGGACGGTAAATGGTTTACACTTGAGTTCACGGGTAACAAGCACGACCCCTACTCCGACATCGGCCTGGTCAGCGCAGAGGGAGGCAAAGACATCATCAACCTCACCAATAGCGGCTACATGAGCGGCTATCCCCACTTTGCGCTGGACGGCAACGCCATCCTTTTCACCACCGAACGCTACGGCATGCGTGCCCATGCCTCATGGGGCTCGCTGAACGACGCCATGCTCGTCTTCCTCAACCAAGACGCCTACGACAAATACTGCCTGAGCAAAGAAGACTACGAACTGCGCAAGGAGCTGGAGAAGGAACAAAAGAAGTCTGCCGGAAAAGACACCCCCCAAGACAAAAACAAGGATAAAAAGAAGAAAGACGACAAGAAAGACAGCAATGCTGACGAAAAAGATGACCAGCCGAAAGACATCGTCGTAGAGCTGAAAGGCATCGAAGACCGTGTGGTGCGCCTCACCCCGAATTCTTCCGACATGGGCAGCACCATCATCTCCAAGGATGGCGAGACACTCTACTACCTGGCAGCCTTCGAAGGCGGCTACGACCTCTGGAAGATGAATCTGCGCAAGAAAGAGACCCGCCTGCTGCACAAGATGGATGCCGGATGGGCGGACATGCAGCTGGACAAGGACGGCAAAAGCCTCTTCCTGCTGGGCAGCCACAAGATGCAGAAAATGGACACTTCATCCGACGCGCTGACCCCCATCACCTTCCAGGTAGATGCCAAGATGGACCTGGCTGCGGAGCGCGAATACATGTTCGACCACGTGTACCGCCAGCAGCAGAAGCGATTCTACAACACCTCGATGCACGGAGTGGACTGGGACAAGATGACCGCCGCCTATCGCCGCTTCCTGCCCCATATCGACAATAACTATGACTTTGCCGAGCTGCTGAGCGAATGGCTGGGCGAACTGAACGTATCTCACACCGGTGGCCGTTTCTATCCCAAAGGGCAGTCCGAGCCTACTGCCAGTCTGGGACTATTCTTCGACTGGAACTACACGGGCCGGGGCATGCTCATTGCCGAAGTGGTGGAGAAAGGCCCCTTCGACACAGCCAACACCCGGGTGAAAGCCGGCACAGTCATCGAGAAGATAGACGGCGTGGAAATCACCCCCGATGCAGACTACTACACGCTGCTCAACAACAAGGCACGGAAGAAGACACTTGTTTCCCTCTTCGACCCACAGACCAAGGAACGCTGGGAAGAGGTCGTTATCCCCATCACGAACGGTGCGTTCAGTGATTTGCTCTACAGCCGCTGGGTGAAACAGCGTGCGGCAGACGTTGACCGATGGTCGGGTGGCCGATTGGGTTACGTGCACATCGAGTCTATGGGAGACGACAGTTTCCGTTCCGTCTACTCGGACATCCTGGGAAAATACAACAACCGCGAAGGCATCGTCATCGACACCCGTTTCAATGGCGGTGGACGCTTGCACGAGGATATAGAAATACTTTTCAGTGGACAAAAATACTTCACCCAAGTGGTGCGCGGCCGCGAGGCGTGCGACATGCCCAGCCGCCGCTGGAACAAACCCTCCATCATGGTGATGTGCGAGGCCAACTACTCCAATGCGCACGGCACGCCGTGGGTTTACAGCCACCGCGGACTGGGCAAGCTGGTAGGCATGCCCGTGCCGGGAACCATGACCAGCGTGTCGTGGGAACGCCTGCAAGACCCGTCATTGGTATTCGGCATCCCCGTCGTGGGCTACCGCCTGTCGGACGGCAGCTATCTGGAGAACTCGCAGCTGGAGCCGGACATCAAAGTAGCCAATTCACCCGAGACCATCGTGAAGGGAGAAGACACACAGCTGAAAGCTGCCGTAGAGGAACTGCTGAAGGAACTCGAAAAATAAGTACCGCCCTGCCCCACGCAGGAATACCGGTCATATAGGCCGATATATATATTAAGATGATGTGTCAAAACGGTTGATGGCACATCATCTTTTTTTATATGCCACAAGGAAGCAATACTTTTTCTATCTCACTTTTTTGCACTATCTTTGTGACATAAATTCCTAACTCTTTAACTGATTATGTTTGCTGACTTGTTAAACTCCTCCTATTTCGCGCTCTTTCTCATTGTGGCTTTAGGCTTCATGTTGGGAAGAATCAAGATTAAAGGGCTTTCGCTCGACGTCTCCGCCGTCATCTTCATTGCCCTGCTGTTCGGACACTTCGGTGTCATCATCCCCAAAGAATTAGGAAACTTCGGACTGGTGCTCTTCATCTTCACCATCGGCATCCAGGCCGGTCCCGGATTTTTCGACTCCTTCCGGAGCAAGGGCAAGACGCTTATCATCATCACCCTGCTCATCATCTGCTCCGCCGCCCTGACGGCAGTAGGACTGAAATATGCCTTCGACATCGATACTCCCAGTGTCGTGGGACTGATAGCCGGTGCCCTGACCAGTACGCCGGGACTCGCCGTTGCCATTGACAGCACCCATTCCCCACTGGCATCCATCGCTTACGGTATTGCCTATCCTTTCGGCGTTATCGGCGTGATTCTCTTCGTTAAGCTGCTGCCCCGTATCATGCGCATCGACCTCGACAAGGAGGCGCGCCGGTTGGAGAAGGAACGCCGCAGCCAGTTCCCGGAACTGACAACCTGTCTGTTCCGCGTAACCAACCCCGCCGTCTTCGACCGGAGCCTGATGCAAATCAATGCGCGCGCCATGACCGGAGCCGTCATCTCACGCCACAAGCACAACGAGCAGATAGCCATCCCCACCGCCCAGACCATCCTGCACGAGGGAGACTACATACAAGCCGTGGGTAGCGAAGAGGCCTTAAACCAGCTCGCCGTCCTCGTGGGCGAACGCGAAGAAGGCGAACTGCCACTCGTAGACATGCAGGAGATTGAATCCCTGCTGCTCACCAAGAAGGATATGATTAACAAGCAGTTGGGCGAACTGAACCTGCAGAAGAACTTTGGCTGTACGGTTACTCGCGTACGCCGAAGCGGTATTGACTTGTCTCCCTCACCGGAATTGGCATTGAAGTTTGGTGACAAGCTGATGGTGGTGGGCGAGAAGGACGGCATCAAGGGAGTGGCACGCCTGCTGGGCAACGACACCAAGCAACTGTCCGACACCGACTTCTTCCCCATCGCCCTGGGCATCGTGCTGGGCGTGCTCTTCGGCAAGCTCAACATCTCCTTCTCGGACAGTCTGTCGTTCTCTCCGGGACTGACGGGAGGCATCCTGATGGTCGCCTTGTTCCTGAGCGCCATCGGAAAGACCGGCCCCATTCTGTGGTCCATGTCCGGCCCTGCCAACCAACTGCTGCGCCAGCTGGGACTGCTGCTCTTCCTTGCCGAAGTAGGGACATCGGCAGGACGGAATCTGATGGCCACGTTCCAGGAAAGCGGCTGGCTCTTGTTCGGCGTAGGCGCCGCCATCACGCTGGTGCCCATGCTGGTGGCAGTATGCGTAGGCCTGTTCGTGTTCAAGATAAACATTCTCGACCTGCTGGGCACCATCACCGGCGGCATGACCAGTACGCCCGGCCTTGCCGCCGCCGACTCCATGACGGACAGCAACATACCGAGCGTGGCCTATGCCACGGTATATCCCATTGCCATGGTGTTCCTCATTCTGATAATCCAGGTGATAGCCTCCGCAGTCTATTGACGCATGAAGACGTACAGCCGGACAGAAACCATCGCCCGCATGAACGCACTGGCCGGAGCCAATGTGCCCTTCCTCTTCATCGTAGACTACGCGCAAGAGCAGTCGCACATTGAGCCCCTCGACCGGATAGACCCCGCCACCTGCCTTTTCCAATTCCCGAAGGCAGGCAACACGGAGACGGCTGCAACAGCCCTTGCCAGAAGCACAGCCGCCCGATGCGCCGGCCCTATCCAGTGGGACATCACTCCCCCTTCCCCCGCCGCATACAGACATTCGTTCGACCTCGTGAAGCAAAACCTGCTGGCAGGCAACAGCTACCTGACGAACCTCACTTGCCGGGTACCCGTCACCACCAATCTGACACTGGAAGAAATATTCCTCCACTCCGAAGCCTTGTACAAGCTGTGGCTGAAAGACCGGTTCGTCTGCTTCTCCCCCGAAATCTTTGTCCGCATAGAGAAGGGCAAGATAAAGTCCTTCCCCATGAAAGGCACCATCGACGCTACCCTGCCCGATGCGGAACAGCTCTTGATGCAGGACACCAAAGAGGCAGCCGAGCACGCCACCATCGTCGACCTGATACGCAACGACCTCAGCATGGTTTCGGAACACGTCGAAGTGACCTCCTACCGATATATAGACCGCCTGCAAACCAATAAGGGCCCCATCCTCCAGACCAGCTCCGAGATATGCGGCACCCTGCCCGAAGACTACACCGCACACCTGGGCGACATCATCTTCCGCCTGCTTCCTGCCGGCTCCATCACCGGTGCCCCCAAGCCCAAAACCGTAGAAATCATCGCCCAGGCCGAGGACTACCGCCGGGGCTTCTACACCGGCATCATGGGGCATTATGCCGACGGACAGCTGGACAGCGCTGTCATGATACGCTTCATCGAGCAGGAAAACGGCCAGCTCCACTTCAAGGCAGGAGGCGGCATCACCGCCAAAAGCCGGTGGGAAAGCGAATACAACGAAGTAATACAGAAAATATATGTGCCTATTTATTGAAACCATACGCATCGACCACGGAAGGGTCTGCAACCTTTCCCGCCACAACCGGAGGCTGAACGATACCCGCGCCCACTTCTGGCCGGAAAGCACACCGCTGCAACTGTCCGATTATCTGTCGTCTCCCGGCTGTGGAGCAGGCATCACCGGGGCGGGCATCGTCAAGGCACGCGTAGTGTATGGTGAAAAAGGTATTGAAGACCTCAGCTACTCCCCCTACGCCGTGCGGCACGTGCATTCGCTGGCACTGATGCAGGCCGATACCATCGACTACACCTACAAAAGCGCCGGACGCGAACCGCTGAACTGCCTCTTTGCCCTGCGCGGCGCATGCGACGACATTCTGATTGTGAAACAAGGCCTGCTGACAGACACCTCCATCGCCAACATCGCCCTTTCCGACGGTACCCACTGGTACACGCCGGCACATCCCCTGCTGAAAGGGACCAAACGGGCAGCCTTGCTGGAAGAAGGAATCTTGCAGGAAAAAGATATCAGACCGGAAGACTTGCCTTCATTCTCTACTGTCAGGCTGTTCAATGCCATGATTGACTGGGGAGAACTGGAACTCCCCGTACGGAACATCATCCCGTAGAGCCTCTACTCGTGCATATCGTTGAGATGTATCTCCAAAGACTTCACCGATATATATATTTCGTACACCGATATGGCCAGCGAAATAATCAGCAATATCAGCGCCAAACCGAAGATATAGGCCGAAAGCAGATGGAGACGGATATAGACAAAGAACATGCTGACCACGCACAGCAGCAGGCTGCCGATGCCCGCCACCTGCATGGCACGCGTCAGGTAGAGCCGCTTCCTCAGGTTGGCAATCTGCGCCGCCTTCACCGAAGACGGGTTCTCCATGTACTGTTCCTTCAAGGTGCGCACCAGTTGGGCATAGGACAAGAAACGGTTGGTATAGGCCAGCATAATCAGCGATATGGCCGAAAACAGCAAGGCGGGGGTGGTTAAATCTATTTCCATAAGAATGATGCTTAATTATATCTATCCGTCCCGATAGCAGGACTTACCTCCGCAAAGATAAACGAAAGATTGAAACCACAGAAACAAGTTTCCTTTTTTCCATTTCCCAAAGATTTATCCTACTTTTGCAGTGACAATAAAAAAACTCCTTACCACCGTAACTTAACAAATACGACCATGCGATATACCGTTTCCGCTCCTGCCTCACTGCACGCAGCCATACAGCTCCCGGCATCCAAAAGTATCAGTAACCGGGCACTCATCCTCCACTCCCTTGCCCACGGCAATATCCTGCCCCGCAATCTGAGCGATTGTGACGACACCATAGTGATGACTCGCGCCCTCGACGGAAATCCCGGACATATAGATATCCTTGCCGCCGGCACCGCCATGCGTTTCCTCACCGCCTACCTCAGCGTAACTCCTGGCACCCGAATCATCACCGGTACGCAACGCATGCAGCAACGCCCCATCCGCATACTGGTAGACGCCCTGCGAGAGCTCGGCGCCCGCATAGAATACGTCGGAAACGAAGGGTTCCCTCCCTTGCGCATCACCGGAACAGAACTGACCGGCAGCGAAATATCCCTCGCCGGCAATGTCAGCTCACAATACATATCCGCCCTGCTGATGATTGGTACCGTCCTTCCCAAAGGCCTGCGCCTGCACTTGACGGGTGACATCATCTCCCGCCCCTACATCAACCTGACCCTGCAACTGATGCGCGACTTCGGCGCCCAAGCCGACTGGGTCTCCGAAGATTGCATCACCGTCAGCCCCGGCGGATACACGGATACCCCTTTCACCGTAGAAAGCGATTGGAGCGCCGCCTCTTACTGGTATCAGATGATGGCAATAGAAGGAATTAAAAATGAAAAAATAAAAGGGGGAGACAGAAGTAGCGCAAAAGAAAGTGAAGACAGCACGAAGGAAGAAGCGCACACGGCAGAAATCGAACTGCTCGGTCTCTTCGCCCACAGCTATCAAGGCGACAGCCGCGGCGCGGAAGTCTTTACCCGCCTCGGCGTCCATACCGAATATACAGACCGGGGAGTAAAACTGACCCGGAAGGGTACTCCCGCCACCCGTCTCGACGAAGACATGGTGGACATCCCGGACCTGGCGCAGACCTTTGTCGTCACCTGCTGCTTGATGGACATCCCTTTCCGCTTCACCGGACTGCAAAGCCTCAAAATAAAGGAGACCGACCGTATCACCGCCCTCATTACGGAACTGCGCAAACTGGGTTACGTCGTGCGCTCCGAGCAAGACAGCATCTTGTTGTGGGATGGCGAACGCTGCCCGGCAGACGCTGACCCCGTCATCGCCACCTACGAAGACCACCGTATGGCCATGGCATTTGCCCCCGCCTGCCTTGTACTGCCCCAAATACGGATAAATGAACCACAGGTCGTTACCAAATCTTACCCTGCTTACTGGGAAGACTTGCAAAAGGCGGGATTTAAAGTCTGCCAAGATGCAATGCAATCTTAGAATAAAGCTTTTATTCTTAGAAATACAGCCTTTATTCTTAAGAATATAACCTTTATTCTTAGGAATAAAGGATACATTCTAAGATTAGGATGCATCCAAAGTAGTTTTATACTGCGTTCCAGGCAAGTAATGCCTGCGTCGGGTGGAAGTAATCTGCCTACCTGCAATCTGACTCATTATTTTGTCGTGTACAAAACAATGTGTATCTTTGTCCGTTCTATTAATGGAACATGTTTTTCAAGAAAAGGAAGCCCATGTGGATATTGATTATTAGCCTGATTGTCCTTGCCCTCGTGGCAGCCACAGCCGGAATTATACGCAACCGGAAACTGCAGAAGAAGATAGACCGCGGCGAACTGGACGCCATGCCCGAAGTGCAGGAAGTGAATTCCGAATGCTGCGGACAGCATGAAATCTGCGAACGTGACAGCTTACTGGCAGCCGTCAGCAAACAAATTGAATATTACGATGACGAGGAACTGGACAAATACATCGGCACCGCTCCCGATGCCTATACTCCCGAGCAGGAAGACGAGTTCCGCGACGTGTTCTACACCATGCAAGACACGGACGTAGCCGGATGGGTACGCAGCCTGCAACTGCGTGGCATAGCCTTGCCGGACAACATCAAGGATGAAGTGTTCCTCATCATCGGCGAACGCCGTCTCACCCCCCATTCCTAACACTCCACATCCAACTTTTAATTTTTAATTCTTAATTTTTAATTGAATAAATGGAGCTACTGCAATACACTTTTTTCCAACATGCCCTCATCGGCAGTCTGCTGGCAAGCATTGCTTGCGGGCTGATAGGCACGTACATCGTTACCCGGAGACTAGTGTTCATCAGCGGCGGATTGACGCATGCATCTTTTGGCGGTATCGGTCTGGGATTGTATACCGGCATTTCCCCCATTCTGTCGGCAGCCTTGTTTGCAGTCTTGTCCGCTTTCGGTGTAGAGTGGCTCAGCAAACGGAAGGATATGCGGGAAGACTCTGCCATTGCCGTATTCTGGACATTGGGCATGGCACTGGGCATCATGTTCACTTTCCTCTCGCCGGGATTCGCCCCCGACTTGTCCGCCTATCTCTTCGGCAACATTCTCACGATTACCTGGAGCGACATCGCTCTATTGGGAGGGCTCGCCGTCCTGCTGATACTGTTTTTCGCGCTGTATCTCCATCCCATCATCTACGTGGCTTTCGACCGGGAGTTTGCTCGCTCGCAAGGTATTCCGGTGCAGGTATTCGAATATGTACTGATGATGTTCATTGCGCTGACCATCGTGGCATGCCTGCGCATGGTGGGCATCGTGCTGGTTATTTCACTGCTCACCGTTCCGCAGATGACCGCCAACTTGTTCTCGCACCGGTTCCACCGCATCATCTGGCTTTCCATCGGCATCGGTTACCTCAGTTGCCTGGGCGGGCTGATGATTTCTTTCTACTTGAATGTCCCCTCGGGTGCATCCATTATATTCTTTTCCATCATTATCTATGCCATTTGCAAGACGGGAAAAAGTTTTTGGCTATATTTGCAACGCTAAATCAAAAGACACAATGGAAATCAAAATTCAGTCATTAGACCAGATTCACGAAGCCGCCCGCCAGTTCATCGCTGAAATGGGTGACAATACCGTCTTCGCCCTCTATGGAAAAATGGGGGCGGGCAAGACGACTTTCATCAAAGCCGTTTGCGAGGAACTTGGCGTATCCGATGTCATCACCTCCCCCACCTTCGCTATTGTAAACGAATATCGTTCCGACATTGCCGGAGAACTGATTTACCACTTCGACTTCTACCGCATTAAAAAGCTGGAAGAAGTGTACGACATGGGATATGAAGACTATTTCTACAGTGGCGCACTCTGCTTCATTGAATGGCCGGAACTGATTGAGGAACTGCTTCCGGGCAATGCAGTGAACGTGTACATTGAAGAAAAAGAAGATGGTACACGCACAATCCGCTTCGACGAGAATAACGCATAAAAATGGGAATACACTATTTTATACAAGGGCTATTTGTCCTGGTTGGACTTTTGTCTGTACTGGCGGCTATCTGCAACTGGAACTGGTTTTTCACGGCACAGAACACACAGTTCATCGTGAGAAACGTAGGACGGAAACAGGCACGCTGGTTTTATGCCTTGATTGGCATACTGATGATGGGAACAGGAATCTTTTTCTTCCTGTCCATTCAGGGTACGGTGTAAAAACGAACAGAGTTTTCAACAGCTTGTTAATAACTTTCTCCGGTTATTAACAGGCTGTTTTATTTTTCCACATCTCAGAAATCAAGGGAAAGCTGACCGTCACCCAGCAAATTAAAGCTCATACGGTGATAGGGAGTCGTGCCGTAGGCAGCAATGGCAGCCCGGTGTTTTTTGGTGGGATAACCTTTGTTACCCTTCCAATCGTACATGGGATATTCCTCATGCAGACGGTTCATGTAATCATCACGGTAGGTCTTTGCCAGAACAGAAGCAGCGGCTATGGAAAGATACTTCCCATCTCCTTTCACGATAGTGGTATGCGGAATTCCCGGATAAGGATTGAAGCGGTTCCCGTCAATCAGCAGATGCTGAGGAGTGACCTGCAACTGAGATACGGCTCTGTGCATGGCCAGAAAGGAAGCATTCAAGATATTAATCTTATCTATTTCCTCGGGTGTCACTACCCCTACAGCCCAGGCTGTAGCTTCTTTCTCGATTACCGTACGCAATTCATAACGCTGTTTCTCTGTCAGTTTCTTGGAGTCATTGAGCATTTCATTCTGAAATCCGGGAGGAAGAATGACGGCTGCAGCATAGACGGCTCCTGCCAGACAACCACGACCGGCCTCATCGCAACCGGCTTCTATCAGGTCTTTATGTAAATAGGGTAACAGCATATATGAATCATTCTATTTACATAAAG
>OHZQ01000453.1_pt1 | contig 12634 bp, 10 predicted proteins | sample 1580551 | NCBI WGS metagenome assembly OHZQ01 (sample SAMEA3882527, study PRJEB24775) | human gut metagenome | biome: human-associated habitat; feature: intestine environment; material: feces | place: Netherlands | collected 2009/2010 | reverse complement strand
TTCCATCATCGGAAATATGGTGGACACCGTAACCGGCTGCCTCCATCTGCTCCCGCGTCATATTGGTCACACAAAAGCTGCCTCTGGGCGTGCTGATCCGCTCCTGTGTCGCCATCTGATCCGGCGTGGGAATCGTGACCTCCGCTGCCCGTTCCGGCTGCAAAAATTCCGGCACCTGAGAAAAGCCGAAACGGTCGCAGTAATGGGCGGTGTCCTTCCCGTCCTGATGCAGCACCACAATATCGGACACAGACAGGGAGTGTCCCTTGAAGTCTGCCGGGTGGTCGATGTTAAAGCGGGTATAGATGCTTTCCAAACTTTCCTGCTCTGTCAGCGGGGCGGTATAGACCAGTTCATAGTTCTCCGGCTTTACGGAAAGCCCGTTGTTGCGGATGGCATCCAGCGGTTCAAAGCGGTAATCCCGTGTGGCGTCCCCCGGTTTCAGTTGGTAGATGGAAAAGGTATCTCTCGGAACGGCCTGCACCTGCTCCGCAATGTCGGCGGGCGTCTGCACATAGGCGGCTATCTCCGCCGCATACTCCCGTTCTGCCTTTTCTGCAAAAGCCAGCATTTCGTCAATACGGGACTTGTCCGGATTCTCCAACGCTGCCTTGATCTCGGCGGGGTCAAAGTCTAAAAATTCCTCATAGCCCGTAGCATCCTTGAATTTTTCAATCTCCGAAGGAAGATAATCCTCCTGCGTCTGCCCTAACGCCGCCAGCTTTTCATCCAAAGCAGAAATGCGCCCAGCCATCAGGCTTTCGTAAAGTTCCTCCTTTGCGGCGTGCGCCTCCGGGTGCTCCGCCGCATACTGCGGATCGTTCTGACGGAAAAACTCATCCATGTCAAAGGCGATATCCATAGCCCACTCGGATTTTTCTTCTTCGGGAAGATCGTCCTGAAAGGTCATCACCCGGTACTCGTCGGGGATACTGCCGCGCTCACCGTCGTAATACTCATGGAAACTGTCACCCGTATCACGCACATAGCCCTGATCCGTGAAGGTGCCGTTTTCCTCCAACGCAACGTCTCGGCCGTAGGCCTCATAGTCGATGTAATTCTGCAAATGCTCTGGCACCTGCATAACGTCCAGTTCTTCGATGTAATAGCGGCCCAGATCGTCATAGTCATGGATATCGGGGTAAACCTCATAGCAATCCAGATTCTCGGTGAGGTTGATGATCTCCTGCAGGCTGCCGCAATGGTCGCCCATTTCCATACCGGCCTGAAACTGTGCGTATTCGCTTTCGCTCATTTCATCCAGCTTCGATGCCAGATAATTCAGCTCGTCCAGATTTTCATATTCACCCAGCTTACTGTAAAGACCGTCCACATAGCAGTCATAGTCCGTGATGAACCATTCCTCATAGGGCTGGCCGAAGTCATCCTTCTGGCCGATCCCGATCCGCTTAAACACTTCCTTCAATTCTTCGGCGGTGGTGGGAAACTTCACCCACTCGCCCACAAGCTCGCCCTCATTGTACTTCCCAAGATTGGTGATAAAGGCGGCAAAGGGATAATCCTTGTTGTGATCGTAATATGGCATATCAGCACCTCCTTACAGTTCCGGCGCAGACTTTTCCTTATGGGGCTGCGCCTTGCTTTTCTCTGCACATTCCTTCTTGCCCTGTTCCAGCCGTTCCCGGATGGAAGGCTTTTTTTTCGGCTCCGCAGGGCGTTCATGATTCCACTCGTCGCCGGAAAGAGAAATATATCCGTGTTCCGTAAAATAGCCCTGTTCCTCCTGCATGGCGTACTTGCCAAAAGGAACAGGGTCGATCGCTTTCAGAAGTTCTGGGGGCAGCAGCATATCCATGTGCTGCGCCAGATACCGCCACCCCAGATCATTCAGATCGTGGATATTGGGCTCAAATACGAAATAGTCGATGTTGTCCGCAAACTCCTTGAACTGCTCCGGTGCTGTCAGCTTGAAGGGCGAGGCCTGCACCGCCGCCAGCAGCTCCCGGTCCTCCGGGGAGAGGGCAGCCACCGCCGCCCTCACTTCGGGTAAATGTTCCAAAGTCTTATTTTCTGCCATTGACACCTTCCTTTCTTTTCGGAAATTCCAGTTTGAAGTTGATGTATTTGCCACTCGTGTCATCCAGGATCACCGCAGCGTCATAAGTGGCCTGTTTCTTTTCAGACCACATTCCCTTGACATTGGTGCGACCCTTTTTCAGAAGGTCCGTTGCCATCTTCTTTGTCAGCTCCTTCTTGCGGCTCGTCCAGAAGCGGTCATTTTTCCAGAGGACGAAACCGCAGGACCGATCCGAACACGCAAAGTTCTTCTTGCCCTCATAAACCGGCTGGCCGCAGCGGGGGCAGGTACCGATCACTTCCTTCTCCGGGGCAAACAGCTTTTTGCCATCCTCGGAAATGCAGGAATAGGTGGACACGATCTCTTGAACCATCGTGCGGATACCGTCCATGAAGGTATCCGGGTCAGCATTGCCCTTTGCGATCTCCGTCAATTTCTGTTCCCATTCCGCCGTCAGCATGGGAGAGGTCAGCGGCTCCGGCAGGATCGTGACAAGGTTGATACCGGCTTTTGTGGGGATCAGGCTCTTGCCCTTGCGCTCCACAAATCCGGCTGCCACCAGCTTTTCGATGATAGCCGCCCTGGTCGCGGGCGTGCCAAGCCCTTTTCGCTCCGCTTCGTCGGGAATGTCGTCCTTGCCTGCATTCTCCATAGCGGACAGGAGGGTATCTTCGGTATAGGGCTTCGGCGGCTGGGTGAAATGCTCGGTAACAGCAATCTTCGCACCATCAAAAATCTGCCCTTCGGTGAAGTCCGGGAGCGTGCCGCCGTCCCCATCCGCAGGCTTTTCCTTCAAGAAGGCACGGAAAATGCGGTCGATCTCCCGCCAGCCTTCGGAGAGGATGCGCTTGCCCTTTGCGGTGAAGGCGTGTTCGCCGCAGTCAAAAGTTGCTGTGACCGCCTCATACTCATACGGTTCCGCCGACGCACACAGTAGCTTGCAGCAGACCAACAGCAGAAGGTTTCGTTCACCAACGGGGAGCAATTTCAAATCCGCTTTTTCAATCTCCATAGTCGGGATGATAGCGTGATGGTCAGATACATCCTTGTCGGAGATCATGGCCTCCACCAGCGGGAAGAAGTTGCCGCAGCCATCAAAGGGCGGCAGCTTTGCTACCAGGTGGATCACGCAGGATGCCGTTTCTGCCATATCGGAAGTCAGATAGCGGCTGTCCGTGCGGGGATAGGTCAGCAGCTTCTTTTCGTAGAGGCTCTGGGCGTAGTCAAGGGTCTGCTTTGCTGTGTATCCGAACAGGCGGTTTGCCTCCCGCTGCAAGGTGGTAAGGTCATAGAGCTTCGGAGGCTGTTCCTTCTTCTGCTCCTTTGTGACAGAGGTACAGGTGACGGCCGCACCCTTGCACATGGCCGCTGCCTGTTCCGCCTCTGCCGGATCGGTGAACTTCTCCGACACCGCTTCGGCTCCGTCCAGCGTCAGGCGCAGCAGATGATATTTTTCTTTGTGGAACAGCGTGATCTTCGCGTCACGCTCCGCCAGCATTGCCAGTGTGGGGGTCTGAACACGGCCCACATTCAAGGTACGGTGATAGAGAACGGAGAAAAGACGAGTGGCGTTGATCCCCACCAGCCAATCCGCTTTCTGACGGCAGAGGGCAGATTGATACAGGGCTTCATAATCGGCGCCGGGGCGCAGGTCAGAAAAGCCCTCTCGGATAGCACTGTCCTCCATCGAGGAAATCCAGAGGCGAAGGACCGGCTTGCGGCAGCCGGTCATTTCATACACCAGACGGAAGATCAGCTCTCCCTCACGCCCGGCATCACAGGCATTGACAATGGTATCCACATCGGGGCGGTTCATCAGGGCACGGAGATTTTCAAAAGCATCCTCCTTGCCTGGTGCCAGCACATAGCGAAATGGCTCCGGCAGAATGGGAAGATCATCATAGCGCCATTTCTTGAAACGCTCGTCATAGCCGCCCGCATCCATCGGGGATACCAGGTGCCCCACGCACCAAGAAACAAGAAGGCCGTTGCCCTCATAAAAGCCATCGGCCCTGGATGAAGCACCCAGGGCCGACGCGATAGATTTTGCCACACTCGGTTTTTCTGCGATAATCAGTTTACTCATTCTTTTCCTCCGTTTCCTCGTCCTCGGTCAGATATTCTTCTTCATCCTCCAGGTCGAAATCATCCAGATCAGCGGGAACTTTCTTTCCCTGCTTCGGTTTCAGCACCAGGAAATAGACTGCCGCGCCGCCTCCGGCTGCAAGGATCAGCAGCACCGCCAGGATCGCCCCGGTATTGCTTTTCTTTTCGGGTTCCGGATTCTCCGGCTCGGTGGGCTCCGTAGCTTTCTGTTCTGTGCCAACACATTCACTGAGGTTCTTTACGCAGACCGGGCAAGCGGTATTGACCGCTCCGGCCTGGCACTTCTCCGTACAGGTGCAGACAATAGGTGTTTCCGCCTTTTCTCCATCCTCCGTAAGCGCCATGAGGTCGGCTTCATCCACCTGGTTCAGAAAATGCACGGTTTCCTCGCCCTCATCGTCACGGTCGATAATGAGATAGAACACATTGCCGTTCTTCGTTTCCACTGTAATAAACTGCTTGCCGCTGGCGGTCGGGCTGCCAATATCGTCAATCAGCGAAAGGTTCCCGTCCGGAGTCAAGGCGACACCGCCATTCAAACCGCCGCCCAGCATCCCCAGCAGATTTTCCAGCGTTTCCGTGTCCAGAGAGAAAGAACCTTCCCCGGAACCAGCCTCGCCGTCACTTACCGTCATGTAGCCGGAATAGACATAGCCGACTTTCTCCGGCAGGATGACCTTCAGCCAGTCGCCGTCCGTGCCGATCACCTTCACGGTCGTTCCGTTGGGAAGCTGGGTGAAGGCGGTATAATCCATTCCCGCACCCGTGCGGACATTCAGATTGCCGCCGCCCGTGGTGACGGTGCCGGTCTGCCCGGAGTCATTTTCGCCGGAACTGAACTGGATACCATCCTCGGTGACGGATACCGTGACCTGGCTGCCTGCCAGAGCGGAAAGCAGATCAGAAACATCCCCGGCCGTTTCCTGTTCAGCCACGGGCTCCGTGGTTTCCTCGCCGCCGCTTGCAAAGGCGGTGACAGAAAAAGCGGCAGTGCTGAGCACCACCGCCAAAAGAGCCGATACCATTTTTGTCATAAAGTTATGCTTCATCCTCGTATCCCTCCGTTTCCTCATTCTCGGTGTTCCCCTCCTGCAGCATACCTTCCGGCAGGGAGATCATACCGCTGGCATAGGCTTTCAGGAAGGCGGTCAGTTCCTTGTTATCCATCTTCACGGCTTTCACCATGCGGACGATTTCCAGATTTTCTTCCTCCGCAAGCTGGGCCTCCAGCGTACGAAGGCGTTTCTGCTGCTCCGCGATCTTTTCTTTGGTTTTCGCAATGTCATTGCGGATCTTCTGTGTCGTTGCCATAAATCAAATTACCTCCATATCGTTTTTTAGTTGTAGGGCGGTCGCCCGAAAGCGTAAAAGTGGGATTGCCAGTAGCTTGTGTTGATATCTGCATACTGGATGGGGTCGCCGCAGTGCAGCATTTTTCCGCCGCCCACATAGATACCCACATGGGAAACACCCGGTGTATCGTAAGTGCCGACGAAAAAGATCAGGTCGCCGGGTCTTGCGTTGGCAGAGGATACCGGGGTGGAAATATTGTAGAGTCCTTGGGCTCCCAGCCTGCCCGTATTGCAGACACCGCTTTGCGTCAGCACCCAGGATACGAAGCCGGAGCAATCAAAAGAAGTGTTCGGATTGCTGCCGCCCCAGACATAGGGATAGCCGATGTACTTTTCCGCCTCGGTAATGAGCGCTGCAAAGGTTTCATCTTCCAGTGCGGAAGGCGGAATATCATAGGTGGTGGGTGGTTTGGTGTACTTGTCTACATAGCCGGAGCCTGGGAACAAATCTTCCCGGTTTCCCAGCGTTGCCATATAGACCGCATACAGGGAAAGCGTTTCTTCGTCCATGATGTAGACCGGCACATGGGATAGGTCGAAGTTTTCCAGCTTCACCTTGCAGATATAGTAGTTGTATGGTACTTCCACGTCATAGTCGTTTCCTTCGCTGTCTGTCCGTGTCTCCGTCCGATAGCGCACCTCCACTTCCACGGTCTGCGTCAGGATGTACTGCTTTTCAAAGAGCATTTGCAGCTCCGCCTGAACCTCATCGATGGTGAACACCCCTTCATGGAACGCCGTGAGAATGGAGATCAGCACATAAGGGTCATGCTCGATCTCATCCAGATCAAAACGGTATTCGTCATATCCGGGGTGCAGAGCCTCATAGTGGTCCAGCTTATATTGAAGTTCCTGTTCCAGTTCGCAGTAGGCCGCCTCTGCAGCCAGCATATCCGTGTCCTCGGAGAGATAAGAGGAAGTAAATACGCTACCTATGCCGGAGCCCGCCATCATGGAACAGGAAGATACCCCGCCAAACAGCAGGGCAACACAGGCACCAATGCCGATCACCAATAGCACCGCCCGGCTATGGTGCTTGATGTAGAAGAAAGTTTCCTTGAAGGCGTCCTTTGCTTTCTGTGCCGCACTTTTCGCCGTGGCCGCTGTGTTCTTTGCGGTTTTCTCTGCCTGTCGCAGCTCCTTTGCATAGTTCCGCTTGATCCGCTGTTTCTGCAGAAAGCGGGATACCGGGTTAGAAGCTGCCAATGCAGGATCATCATGCAGTGCCTTTTGGTAAAGGTAGTCGGCGTTTGCCTTAAAAGAAGCCTGCTCTGCCTTCGCCGCGTCACGCCAGGGCTTTGTGCGGTGATGGTGGACGGCGGCACGGACTTTGCCTTTTCCGTAGGCAAGCCCGCGTTCCGTCAGCACCTCGCCCTTGTGTCCAGCCTCAACACCCACATTTTCCTGTTCCACCTCATGCACCTTCGCATGGACGGCGTGGACGATCTCATGGACCGGCCGGGAAAGCGGATTGTGCCGCAGGCGTCCGTTGGGGCGTTTCTCCACTTCTTCAAAGTGAAGCTGCGTTTTGCCTTTTCCGGCTGTCTCGTCAAAAACACGCTCGGTACGGAGAACTTTCTTTGTGGGGATAGCGGCCTTTGCCGCGTCCAGCCTGTCCGCCGCACGGTCGGAATGGTCGATGTACTTTCCAAGTGTGGGATCGGCGCGTTCTTCCTCGGTGAATTGCAGACGGGAGGACGGGTGCTGCCTTGCAGCAGAACCATCCCGCACCGCCTGGGTGTCAGCCTTTTCCGCCGTTCGTGCGCTTTTCTTCTCATGGTGTTCCGCCGCACGCAGGGCAAGGTCAGCCGCAGCGCCAGCGGATTCTTCCGAAGAAACAGACAGCTCCGTTTCCGGCTCTCGGCTGCTGATATGTTTCACCTCGCCCGTGGCAAGGTTTTCCGATACCGCACCGTCACGGGTCATTTTCTGCGTGATCTTATCGGTCGCTTTCAGTTCCCTCATAGGCAGTCACCTTCCTTTCCATAGGGGCAGAAGTCACCGCAGGTGCCATTCTCGATCATGGCGATATAGCGGAAAATGGGATAGGCCTGGGGCGGGCAGACCGCATTTCCCAATGTTTTCAGCCGTAGCGCCCGGTCATCCATGCGCTCGGTCATGCGGGGGATTCCTTCCGGTTCGGCGGCCCAGAGGATACGTCCGTCCATCCTTTCGGGAAGCCCATGAGCCATTCCACCCAATCCGGATTCAGCGCCGCCGTTTCGGACACCGGCCGCTCCTGGGAGATGATCTGCGCCGACAGGTTCCCGTCCTTCTTCGCCGGATTGAAGGCCGACGGCTTCAAGGTCGAGCGGAAACCGTCCGACGCCACCGGGGTCAGATAGAATACCGCCGCCGACAGGCTGAGGCTCCAGATCGCCCCGTTTCGGTTCCTCTTGCGGAATATCCCATTGTCCGACAGGAACACATCCAGGCTTGCCGCATCCCTGGCGGTGTTGTTGTCGGAGGCAAGGGGTGTGGGAAACATCAGCCGCGACGATAAAAGTTCGCTGGCGCTCATGCCATGCGCCGACACCGCAAGCCGGAAATACGAATGGGAGAACAGCGTATCCCGCTTTTGCCAGGTCAAAGATCGTTTTGTCGAGCCCCATATTGATGAAGCCAGCAACATTTTCCCCAAGCACCCAACGGGGCCGCAGCTCGGTAATAATGCGGCACATTTCCGGCCACAGGTAGCGTTCATCCGCAAAGCCCTTCCGTTTTCCGGCGGTGGAGAAGGGCTGACAGGGAAAGCCGCCTGAGATAACGGTAACTGTTTCAAGTCCTGTTTTTTCAAAAAACGCCTCCTTCGTGAAAGTAGTAATATCCCGGAACCTGGGAACATCCGGCCATCGTGCGGAGAGGACGGAGTGCGGAAAATCCGCCCACTCGCACTGGCAGACAGTTTCAAACCCGGCAGCCTCCGCCGCCAGGTCCAGACCGCCAATGCCGGAAAACAGGCTCACATGGGTCAGGTTATTCATGGAGCATCCGCTCCCGGATGGATTTCTCCATTGTATCGTAGGCCCAGGGCGTATCATCCGTGGGTAGACCCCAACGCCTGCAAAGGCGCTTCATCCTGCGCTCATAGCCGGACACGCTTTTCTGGATTTTCAAAAGTGCCTTTTCGTCCGCAGCCTCCGCCAGTCTGCGGGTCAAACTGAAATGATAACAATAGAGATCATACAAATCACCGATCAGAAGCCGAAAACTTCCGCTACCAATCACATATTTTTCATCATTCATGCGCCGCGCCTCCTTTCCCGGTTTCACCAAGTTTTGTTGTCATAATGCTGTAAAGTTCATTGTCCTTCGGGAAGTCATCCACAAAAGGCAGGATCACATTGCCGAAGAAGATCAGCCCCTCGCCGGGGCCTGCGTTGCTGATATGCGCCGCCTGCTGGTTGGAGATATTCAGACGCTCACAGAGGATTTTCCTGTCTCCGCTGGCCTGGTTCAGAAGGTACACAAAATCGCTGTTTTCAAAGATGTTCTCGATCTCCGGGGAGGAAAGCAGGTCCTTGATGTTCTGCGTGATCCCCGTGGGGATACCGCCCCATTTGCGAAAGCGTTTCCAAATCTCCACGCTCCAGGAACCAACTTCACCGCGCAGAAGAAGGTGGAACTCGTCCACGAAGTACCAGGTGGATTTGCCCTGATCCCGGTTCTGGGAAACACGGTTCCACACCTGATCCTGGATCACCAGCATACCCAGGCTTTTGAGCTGCTTTCCCAGCTCCTTGATATCAAAGCAGACAATACGGTTGTTGATATCCACATTGGTACGGTGGTTAAAAACATTCAGGCTGCCATGCACATACAGTTCCAACGCTGCCGCGATCCGCTGCGCCTCCGGCTCCGGCTGCCGTTTGATCTCGTCATACAAATCTTCCAGCAGCGGCATATTCTCCGGGCGGGGGTCTGCGATATAGGGGCGATATACGATCCGCACGGCACGGTCAATGACCGTCTTTTCCACCGGCTCCAGACCGTTCCGTCCGCCTGCCGCCAGTTCGCAGAACGACAGGATAAAATCTGATTTCAGCGCCAGCGGGTTATCATCCTCACTGTAATTGAGATTGATATCCATAGGGTTCACATACTGCGTGCTGGTAGGTGAGATTTTGATGACCTGTCCTTCCAGACGGTTCACCAGCGGAAAATATTCCGCCTCCGGGTCGCAGATCAGGATATCGTCCTTTGTGTTCAGGAACACACCCACGATGGAACGCTTTGCGGAAAAACTCTTGCCGCTGCCGGGCGTACCTAAGATCATGCCGTTGGGCGTTTTCAGCTTTTTGCGGTCAGCAAGGATCATATTGCCGGAAGTGGCATTGAGCCCGTAGTAAAGAGCTTCGCCGCCGTGGAAAATCTCCTGTGTGGTGAAGGGAACGAACACCGCCACCGCCGAAGTGGTAAGCCCGCGCTGTATCTTAATGCGGTTGACACCCAGGGGCAGAGCCGACACGAAGCCGTCCTCCTGCTGAAAGTCCAGCCGCACCAGGGAGCAGTTATATTTCTGCGCCACGCTTGCCGCACGGAGCAGGTCATTCTCCAGCTTTTGCCCGCTGTCCGCAAAGTTCACCACCAGGAAGGTCATCAGGAACATTCGCTCATTTCTGCTTTGCAGGTCACGGAGGATGTTCTTTGCCTCGCCTGCGTAGGTGGCAAGATCGGTGGGGATGATATCCATATCGAAACCTTCCCGCACTGCCTTTTTCTGTGCGTCGATCTTCATACTGTCAATGTCAGTGATCTTCCGCTTGACCGTTTTGATCGCCTCGTTCTGGTCCATGCTGCGGATATGGAGGCTGACAAGCAGCCCGCTGTCCGTATCCAGCAGCTCGGTGAGCATACGGTCATCCATTTCCGGTGCGCTGATCTGCAGAAAGGACACGGCACAGAATTTATCCGCCATCGTGAACTTCCGTGCTTCACCGAAGCGGAAGGAAGATGGTGCGATAAAATCCTGAACCGACAGGCCGGAAGGGGCAAGCCAGCTCCATTCAAAGGCAAACCGTTCCCCGTCCGGGTGCAGGATGCCGTGGAGCATTTCCAGCCACTCCTTGCCGCCAAGCTCCTTTGCCAGAGCACCCATGACCTTGAAATGGTTGAGGGCATCCATGACGATCCGGGAAAATCGTGCCCGTGCGGTTTTGCTGTCCCGTGCCTCAATGGTGAGGGTCAGATACTTTGTTTTGATAAGACCGTTGTTGCCCCGTTCAAGCTGCTTGCGGAGCATTTGCGTGTAAAGCTCACGGATATGGTCGAAGTGATCTCCCTGCGCTGCGATCTCGATACGCTTCACAAAATCCTCCCGGTTCATGCGGCGGCTCACAAGGGAGAGCTGCATCCCGATAGAAGCGTCATGGGCGTTATACATATCGCAGAGGGCTTCAAAGATCGCCGTCTGGTCGTCAGGCTTTGCAAGCTGATAATTCACATCCTCGAACTCGATACACTTCGACCAAGTGTGATCGTCCAGCTTGCACAGGCCGTCCGGGTACATCTGGCGGAACGGTAAAGTGTCCTGTGCGGAATGTACCTTGCCGTCGCCTCTGGCAGTTTCCAGGATACGGCTGATCTCACGCTTTTCTGCGGCGGTCAGCTTTACCGCGGGTTTTGCCGCCTGTTGTGCCTGTGGCTTTGGCTTTCGCTTTCTGAACAATGGCTTTCACCTCCTTTTCCGCCTGAGCCTGACGCTCCAGGGCTGCATAGAAATTGTTTGTCTGGTAAGGCCGTTCTTTCATCCGCAGGAACATACAGCGGATGATCTGTCCGGCCACCACCTCAAGAGGTTGGCCGTGCCGCTCATACATGGCGAGCAGAAAGAACGGGAGCATGACGATAATCATGCAGAACGCGGCGGCACTGTTGCTGGCCGTGCGTCTGAGCAAAAAGAAAAGCGGTACTCCGATGAGTGCCGCCGCTCCGAAACATATAAGCTGCCGTTTGGTAAGCCCAAACAGCACTTTGGATTTTACTTTCGTCAAATCCTTTGGAATGGTTACATACGCCAATTTATCAAGCCTCCTTAATGCGCTCCGAACAGGCTCTTAGAGAGGCTGCCGGTCTTGAACAGGGCGAAGCACAGCAGGACCGTGTAGCCCATGCAGGCCCATATCGCGCCTGAGATATTTCCGTCCGTGGCGATACTCTGTACCAAAACAGAGTAGATTCCCACGCACACCATGATTAGAAATGCCTGGAACGCCAATGCAAACAGGGATTTCAAGTAGTTCTGTCCTGTATGGCTCCAATCCCGGTTCGTCATAGTGGCAAGCGGAATTGGTCCAACGGAAGTTGTCAAATACACCTCGATCATGCGGCCGTAGATGACAAGCATGATACAGATGGAAAGGGCGTTCATGGTAAGCCCCACGAAAAGGGACTGGAACCACAGCCCGAACAGTTCTCCCGTGCCCAGGGCTTCAAGCTGCGCCTCCATATCCGTGATGACGCTGCTGATATCAATGGAGGTATTCCCGATGATGACGCCTGCGCTGCTGTTCACAACGCTTTGCCCCACATCAAAGATACCCATGACGATATTCCATGTGTTCGTCACAATGAGAACGGCACAGAAGGTCTTGAAAATCCACTTGAAGAACATCCAGGTATCTACATCGTGCAGATTGTTTTTCTCTGTCACAAGCTGGATCAGCTCATAACACATTACGAATGTCAGGATAACCCCGGCGATTGGAACGATCACCGTTTCAGAGAGGTTTCGGATCATAGAAAAGACGCCGCTGTTCCATGCCAGCGGCGTCTGTCCCACTTCACCGGCGATCTCGCCTACTTTGGTATTGACCGTATCGAACATGCCCGACAGGTTTCCCGTGATCCCCTCAATGAGCAGCCCTCGGAGCCATTCATCGAGTTTGTCGAGTATGCCGCCCATAAGCGATCACCGCCGGACGATCAACCGAACAGGCCGGAGAGCAGAGGTACAAGGGTGATGCCGATGAGGGCGACACCGCCGCCAGCCATCAACTGTTTCATACCCTGGCTTTTTGCTGATGTGTGATAAAGAAGTAGTAGAAGTGTAAAAAATTTTGCCGTTCCTATCCGGCGTTTGCGCATTGCGCCGGATAGGTCGGGCGGTCATTCGGGCAGGTCTACCTTGCCAACGAAA
>OHZQ01000444.1_pt1 | contig 12797 bp, 10 predicted proteins | sample 1580551 | NCBI WGS metagenome assembly OHZQ01 (sample SAMEA3882527, study PRJEB24775) | human gut metagenome | biome: human-associated habitat; feature: intestine environment; material: feces | place: Netherlands | collected 2009/2010 | reverse complement strand
CTTCAAGGATAATTTCAAACAGTCAACGATTTCATGGCTGCTATTCCTTCTTATATCATTTATATTCACTCTGGATTTCAACCTTTTTGGCAAGGGTGGTCCACAGGAGAACAAGCTCATGTACTACACCAGTGTCGTGCTTATGATATTGACATGCTTCATCGCAATTTACCTGTTCCCTGTCATAAGTGCCTTTAAAAACACATTGAAGAACCTTCTCTTTCAGTCCATTTACCTGGCAGCCAAGAACTTCATATTTACAATAGTGATCATGGTTCTCTACACTCTGCCTGCATATGTTCTGCTATCCAGCACTCAGGTATTCATGGTAGGTATATTCGTGTTCATAGTATGTGGCTTTGGCCTTATAGCATATGTATCATCATTCATGTTTTTGAAGGCATTCACCCCATATCTGGATGAGGTCACAAAGAAGTACACGGACGACGATCCTGCTTCATGGATGCACAGCGATGACCAGACATCTGAATCAGATGAGGATAATCCTGAATCCACAAAGGTGACCAAGAAGCTTATCGTTGACAATTCATATCATGGCAGACAGTAGTTTTTATCGTATATCGTAAATACAGCAAAGGCGGATGTGCGACAAATCGCACACCCGCCTTTTGCTTAATTCAAATTTTTTGATTCAATTATATCTTACAGCTTCGAAGCCTCATGTCCAAACTTGGCATCATTCGTCTCAAGCTCAACCTCAAGATTCCTGAATGACTTAGGACTCATTCCAAACTTCTGCTTGAATGCTTTGGAGAAAGAAAGAGAATCCTCATAACCACACTGATATGCGATTATATTGATCTGTTCCTTTGATGACCGGAGAAGACTTGCAGCTTTCTCCAATCTGAAGTTGATAAGATACTCCTGAGGAGATACACCCATCTCCTTCTTGAAACTTCCTGTCAGATGACTTCTGCTGATTCCTATGAAATCCGCAATGTCATCGATCTTGATCTTGTTCATGTACTTCTCTGTTATGAAGTCGACAGCAGCCTTTACATATATCTTACTTGGATACTCAATGTTATCAGATTCCTGCGCATCGGAGGCATTATCCTCCATAATGGTTGCGAAGAGAAGCATCAGTGCACTCATTCTCTTCACCTCGTTTATACGTGTGATCTGGGAATATTCGAGCATCTTGTTGATACATTCTGCACACGTATCCATCTGCTCTATCTTGATGATAGGTGAGCCCTTTACATACCCCATCGCCTCAATAAAATCTTCAGCTCTGTAGCCATGAAATCCAACCCACATGTAGCTCCATGGATCATCATCGTCAGCCCTGTAAGTAGTCTCCTCACCAGGTCTGATGATAAACGCCTGTCCAGGTCCCAGTTCATAAGTCTTCCCCGCAATTGTAAATGTACCCTTGCCCTTCTTTACCATATGGATAACATATGATTCTCTGACGTATGGACCAAACTTCCAGCCTTTTATACAATCCTCTCTGCCACAATAGTCCAGACTGATTGCGGTACCCCACATATAGGAGTTCGACAACTGTAGATCTTCCAGACAAGCAAAACCAACACTGTCAGTTAAACCAACCTTTCTTACCATAACCCGTCCTTTCCTTTACCATATCTTTGCCACCCTTTTATATAAGTTAACACCAAAACACCTTTATATTTTAACAAAAGCAGACAAACCTGTCAATTTTCAGATCTGTCTGCTTCCTGTAAAATATCTATAAATTATGTCTTACCAGTGACGGTAACCAAATACTGTTGCAGCGTTCTTGAAGTAGCTGAGTACCTGCTCTGCACATGTTGCGCTGTCACTGAATATCTTTTCTGCGATGTTATCTATAACAGTGATGAGGAATACTGAGATAACTATAGCAGCGATAACTGCAAATATCTTTGAGTTGTCATTTGTCTCAAGGTTATCGAATAACGCATGAGCTGCGATCACGATTCCGCAAAGGCTTATTCCGAGGAAGAGTATGTATCCAAAGCCTCCGATGATTCCGCTGAGGAAATCAACCTTGTGGAAGAGTGCTGAGATGATCTCAAATATGATTCCTGCAACCATTGCTATTGCCTCATAAAGTGCAAATACACCAACGGCGTTAAGTGCTTTTCCAAATGTGATTCCACCCTTGAATATAATTCCTCCGGCGATAAATACCGCTGCTGTCATGATGACTGCTGCGATTATAGTGAAGAAGAACATGTAGAATCCCTTTGCTATTGAATCGCCAAAGTCAAATCCCATTATGAGGAATCCGACAGTTACAAATATAAGTGAGAGGATGGCATTTACTCCTGCAAGTATTCCGCCAGGAACCATGTTGTCACTCTGAACCATCTCACCCGCTGTATCTGCAGGGCTCTTGAAAAGACCTATCACATTCTTGAGAAGATCATTTATCATATTGCCCGCTGCTGATGGCTTCTTCGGCTGTGGCTGTACATAGCCCTGCTGGCCGTACATCTGCTGGTTCATCTGTGGCTGGCCGTAGCCCTGCTGACCATACATCTGCTGGTTCATCTGCTGACCGTAGCCCTGCTGATTGTATGCTCCCTGGTTCATCTGCTGGCCATAACCCTGCTGATTATACATCTGCTGGTTCATCTGCTGACCGTAGCCCTGCTGGTTGTATGCACCCTGCTGGTTCATCTGCTGGCCGTAACCCTGTTGATTGTATGCACCCTGCTGGTTCATCTGCTGGCCATAGCCTTGCTGATTGTACACTCCCTGCTGACTCATCTGCGGCTGGCTGTAAGCCGCTGCCTGCTGATCTGCCTGTGGCTGGCTGTTCTCCGCCGCCTGCTGATTTGTCTGTGCCTGATCTGCCACCTGCTGTTCTCCCTGTGGCTGACCAAACTGCTGATCCTGATTCTCGTTCATTCCTGTTACCTCCAATTCCTTTCCCTGTGTGAAAATATATCAAAAATATGATACCAAATCCCCCTGGTTTTGTCATCATATCATTGCTCTATAAACTTCTGTGCGATATCGAAGGATCTGACTCAATCCTTATAATATCCATCGAAATAGTTAATCGGGCTGTGGCTGTCATACTTTGCATGATACACAAATGTAGTATAATCAACGTATTCCGCTTTCTTCTCCTCATTCTGTCCAATATTGTTGGATCTTACAAGAGCAGAAATCACTATGGATACCGTTAAGCATATCCCGCACACGATACCTATTGCAACATACAAAAATACTATCGAACCCATGTCTTATCCTGCCTTTCCTTAACGTATTCTATAGTGCCATAGCTTCTGAATCTGTGAATATCTATTCTAGATCTGTGAAGCTTGTTGATCGCACGCCAGAAACTCACCAAACTATATATAACTCCGGCCACATACGCGGAAAATACCATAAAAGCTCCACCTGAATCACCCACACCTGCACTTATCCTATACAGATCCGTCATAAGTCCCCCAACAAATACAGATACATATGTACAAAGCACAACCATCACTGTCATAAGTATTGCTATGGATGCCCCAACCTTAAATCTGTTGGATGGGACATTTCCCACGACCTTGCCGGTCTGCCCATTCACCGCCACGGTATAGAGTATTCCCTGATAACGAAAAGTCATGAACCACGCTGGCAGCAATGCATACTCGATATCTGTCATCTTTATATCCGTTTTTTCCTCAGTAATCCGGGCGTTTTTCGGAACATCGCTCATCATCTCTTCCTTCACCGCATCATTGCTCTTTCTCTTTGCAACGGCTGCGATCTCGGCAGCTGGTACATCGTACCTGTCCGTGTAAAATCCGGACAGATATTCTGGAGAAAACGTCAAAGCCTTCTCTAAATCATAAGGCTCCAGTCTTGCCGAAATGTGATCATTCAATCTTCTTGTTGCATCACCAGGTACCCTTGGAACTGTACACTCACAATCTCTCATACAATTGTGTGTGACTGTTTTGTCTGCAGTTTTCTGTGCAACTGCTGCTATAGAACCAAAGCATTTTTCATAATTACTAACGCGCTCGCCTTTTTCATTCTCCTGAAATACATACTTGAGCTTTTTTCTAACATGATAAGATGCCAGCCAATATGGTATATATATTCCTCGTATCTTATCAATCTCAAATTTCTTTATCTCATCCGGAACAAACCACCCCTTACAGAACCTGTCACGTATAAGCTGTTCTGCTCTCTTCTGAGAAATTCCAAATGGAATAATAAGGTCCGGCTCCAGTTCATCCTTAACTCTGTCAACCAATATCATCGGCTGCCCGCAATACGCACAGAAACTGGAAGTTTCCGTGGATTTCACCATAAGTCTTGCACCACAGGATGTACATTCATATAGATTCATATCCATATACCTTGGTGATTCATCATCCTTTCCAATATTGATCTCATCCAATGTGTATATCGTATCCGTGGCATCAGTTATGTATCTTTTTATTCTGGCAATCTTCTGAATTGCCTTATAGCTTCTCTTATCTACAAGCTCTCCATCCTCATTCCTGACCATGGCAGAGTTTTCTTCTCCTATGCCTCTGCTGATCACCGAATCACACTGCGTACACTGCAGCTGCCTCGTCTTAGGATTCAGTACCACAACACCGCCGCAGGATGGACATTTTACTGTAAGATTCATTGCATGTTACCCCCATGTCTACCAAACATAAGCCCCATTTGACTAAAACAGTATCATCTAAATTATAAGCTATCAAGTAGTCAAATTACAACTATATGTACCTGTAACGGATGTAAATATTACATAAAACGTCTTATCATCCAAATAAAGCTGTATCATAACCATTCCATCACAATACAGCTTCATAATGTTATCAATTTATCTTATTCACGTCGTCTTTATTGGTGTCGGAAATTATATAATGTGGTCTTCCCTTGGTCTCCATATATGTCTTGGCGATATATTTACCCATTATTCCTATGCACAGGAACTGGAGTCCTGATACAAACAGTATGATGCACACAAGTGACGGCCATCCCGCAACAGGGTCTCCCCACACCAGCTTTCTTATGAAGAAGAACAGCATCATGACGAATGCGACAAATGTACAAAATATTCCAAATCCTGAAGCTATACTCATCGGCGCCTCGGAGAAGTTGATTATTCCGTCCAGTGCGTATTTGAAAAGCTTCCAGAAGTTCCACTTCGTCTCGCCCGCAACTCTCTCCACATTCTCGTATTCCAGCCATTTTGTCCTGAACCCGATCCAGCCAAATATTCCCTTGGAAAATCTGTTGTACTCGCACATCGACACGATGGCATCCTTCATCTCTGCCTTCATAAGCCTGAAATCCCTGGCGCCATCCACGACATCGGCGTCGGATATCTTGTTGATGATCTTGTAGAACATCCGCGCAAACCAAGATCTTATCGGCGGCTCGCCCTTTCTGGTGACTCTTCTGGTCGCCACACTGTCATATTCTCCCTGCTCAAGTATACCGAGCATCTCCGGGAGCAGACTTGGCGGATCCTGCATGTCGGCATCCATCACCGCCACGTAATCCCCATCTGCATTGCAGAAGCCCGCATACATTGCAGCCTCCTTACCAAAGTTTCTGGAAAATGACAAATACTTGAAATAATCGTATTCCTCTGAGATCTTTTTCATGGTCTCAAGAGTCTTATCCGACGAACCATCATTTACCATAAGAACCTCAAAATCATACTGTCTGAGTTCCTGTCTCACCTTGTCCAGCTCCCCTGCAAATATCGGAAGAGCCTGCTCTTCGTTATAGCATGGAATTATCAAACTAACTTTTTTCATTTTGTTTCACCTGCTTTAAATTTATAAATTCGTATTCCTGAAAATCTGTATTCTATAGATTTCTTTGTATACTTTGTTATCTCTGCTATTTTCTCAGTCATCTTGTGTATCTTTTTCTCTTCAAATTTTGGATCATTGATGACCGCCACATATATCTCATCGCCGCAGTCCTTCACCAGATCAGCGATGCTGTCTATATCATCCTCGTACACATACCGGCATCTTCCCATCTGGGAAAATACGTTCATTCCCGCGTACACGTTGTTCCATTTGCCATCTCCGTGACACAGTATGATACAGTCCTGTCCCTTCATCTCCTCCAAGGCTGTGCTCCAGTCGCTGTAGCCCATGTACTGCCAGTCTATACCCTTTACAGCTATACTGCCTGCACATAATACCAGGCATATGACAGCGGTTACAACTGCACATCTCTTCCTGGTTATTACTGGAACCAGCTTCATCATACACCATATCATAAACACAGCCACTATAGGAAGTGCCGAGTAAATATATCTTGCATTTACAAGCTCGGACCCCTGTATTCCCACAAATGCAAGAACGGCGTCAGCCACGATAACCCCCGCCAATAACAGTGAGCGTGACTCTATCCTTCCTGTTCTGTCCGCATCTATATCTCTCCTGTGTATACATACTCTGTAGGATAATCCATCATTTTCCCTGACCAAGGATATCTTTATATCCACAAATGAAAGCACTATCCTTGCCACGATGAGCACCAGTGCCACAAGCACGATCAGCGGAAGCAGTCCTGCAAAATACGACCTGTTTATATAACTGATATAATAATTTGTGACCGGAAAGTCCTATCAGATTATCGGTAGCATAGCTTCCCCTGTAACCAAATATGTGCTTTATCGTCGCGGGAAATACCGCTATTGCCGCACCAAGTCCAGCAACAAGACTAAAGCCATACGCAAACATCTGCTTTACCTTTCGCATATACAGCAGGTATATACATACACACAATCCAAGTCCGGCAACATAGAAGTAGAAATAATAGTGTGTGAGTCCGCCGAACATGACCGCCAGTGCCAGCAATATAAAATACGGCACGGTCATCTTCTTTTTATGTCTCAGTATATATACATGAACCGCCGTCAGCAGCAATACATTCAAGGTCTGAAGAAGATACATCCGTATGAGCATACAGTTGCTTATGCCCACCGATGATACGCCCCACAGAGCTGCCGCCATCAGTCCATACCATCTGTTTCCAAGCAGATATGCCGCCACATACAACAGAAGAATATCCACAAATATCAGGAGTATGAGGTTGAGCACTATTCCCGGAACTGCACTGTATCCCGCTCCTTTGAAAAAGTAGCACACCGTATGCAGCAGCATATAATATACCGGCGGGTGGACATCATTTTCCTGATTTCTGTATGCCGCACTGTAGTTGAATGAATCATCGTTATAATTCATATAGTTCTCAAAATATGACCCCGTCACCCACTCATCAAGTGGCGTGTTGTCCTCTCCCGGATGGAGAAAAGTCTTGTCCGTGGAGTTTGCAAGGCCATAGCTGTACACCTCATCACAAAACAGATACTGTCTCTTAAGCCCGTAGTGGATGCACAGTCCATACTGCAGTAACACCAGCACTATGCATGCGATCCAGAAATACCGATTTGTCCTGATTTCTTTATTTTTCTTTACACTCTCTGTCATAATCTATTCTCCCACTGTCTTTGCCCATATAATAAGAGCAGTTTACCTCCTTTGTATACTTAATTTATTTTAAAATAAAAAACGGACTGCTACATTGTGACCGTATATTATACGTCACTGTAACAATCCGTTTGTTTATGATTATTTTTCTTTATTACTTTTCAAGTATATCGTAGATAAGATCCATGACCTTGTCACCAAATGCTGCTGACTCCTTCTGTGCCTCATCGTATGATGAACCCTTTACTCCGTAGTAGAACTTGATCTTTGGCTCAGTTCCTGAAGGTCTTACTGCAAGCCATGCATCGTTCTCAAGCTCATAGTAGAGTACATTTGCATTAGGGAAACCGGTAGGCTTAACCTCGCCTGTCTCGATGTTTCTTATATACTCAAGACGGTAGTCACGAACTACCTTTGTCTTGTAGCCTGCAACATCCTCAGGTACATTTGCACGGAGGATATTCATGATGTGTCCGATCTTCTTAGATCCCTCAACACCCTTGAGTGTTACGGTCTTGATGTCATCTACATAATATCCGTACTTCTCGTACATATCCATCATTGCATCCCAAAGAGTCTTTCCCTGACCTCTGTAGTAGGCTGCTGCCTCGCAGAGAGCCATAGTTGCAACAACGGCATCCTTGTCTCTTGCGTGGGTTCCGATCAGGCATCCGTAGCTCTCCTCGAATCCGAAGAGGTATGTTCCCTTGCCTGTCTGCTCAAATCTGAGGATCTCACGGCCAATGTTCTTGAAACCTGTGAAACACTCGATGAGATCTGTTCCATAATACTTTGCTATAGCATCTACCATGTTGGTAGTAACGATAGTCTTGATGATTGCTCCGTCTGCTGGAAGGCTGCCATTCTTTTCCTTCATCTGGCTTACCTCATACTCGCAGAGTAAGCTTCCTGACATGTTACCTGTGAATACCTTGTACTCACCTGTCTTGGAATCCTTGGCGTAGCATCCGAGTCTGTCGGCATCAGGGTCTGTTGCCAGAACAAGATCTGCATCGACCTCCTTTGCCAGCTTGAGTGCCAGTGCAAATGCTTCCTTTGCCTCTGGGTTTGGATACTCAACTGTTGGGAAATCTCCATCCGGAAGCTCCTGCTCAGGAACCACGTACACATTCTCAAATCCGATCTCCTTGAGAATCCTTCTTACAGGGATGTTGCCTGTTCCGTGAAGTGGTGTGTACACGATCTTGATATCCTTGCCATACTTGTCAATTGCATCCTGATTGAGGATGAGCTTCTTGAGCTCGCCCATGTATGCGTCATCAACCTCTGAACCGATAGTTACAAGAAGCCCCTTCTTCTTTGCCTCTACCATGTCCATGGTCTTTGTATCTGCGAAATCTGTGATGGCCTTTACCTCGGCCATGATTCCCTGGTCATGAGGTGGTGTGATCTGTGCGCCATCCTCCCAGTATACCTTATATCCATTGTACTCTGGTGGGTTGTGTGATGCTGTTACATTGATACCAGCTACACAGTCCAGATATCTCACTGCAAATGAAAGCTCAGGTGTCGGTCTAAGTGACTCGAATCTGTAAGCCTTTATGCCATTTGCTGCCAGGCAGAGAGCTGCCTCCATAGAGAACTCAGGTGACATTCTTCTTGAATCATAAGCTATTGCCACACCTTTGTCCTGCTTGCCCGCCTTGATGATGTAGTTTGCAAGTCCCTGTGTAGCCTTGCGCACTACATATATGTTCATTCTGTTAGTACCAGCTCCGATGATGCCTCGAAGTCCGGCTGTTCCAAATACAAGATCACAATAGAATCTTTCTTCTATCTCTTTCTCGTCGTCCTTGATCGCTAAGAGCTCATCCTTGGTTTCCTGACCAAACAAAGGATTGTTCACCCACTGCTCATACACGTCCTTGTAATTATAATCGCTCATCATTTTGCCTCCTGTGAAATCTATTGCTTTATGTTACCCATAGAGCATCCTACAAATGGAAAACACACACACGAAAAAACCATCTGTAAAATACATCACAATTCAGTATCACGTGTCTAACTCAATTATTATCCACGCCCCAACATTATACTCTTAATTTGTCAGCTTGTGAAGTCCATAGGTATCGTTAATTTCACTCAAAATTTTGAGCTTTTCTTGGTCATCTTCGATAACTTTTTGGAGTTTTTCCATCAAAACCGGGGATATGTAGCTCTTTCTGGTGTTCATATACCGGTTACTTATCTTCCAGAACTTCTCCGGGAAACTGTACATAAGATATATGAATTCATAATCCTCATGTTCAAGATAATTGATCTGACTGTACGCACTCAGAATGTCCTTCGCCATGGCGATATCATACCTGTTCTTCTCCATGGCTTTGCGGAGAAACTGGTACAGATCCATGAGCTGGTATCCCACATGGAACCGGTCAAAATTTATGGTTGCTATGTATCCATCACAGAACATCACGCTGTGATAATTATACGAGCCGTGACAATAGCCAAGCCATTTGTCGTTGTATGTGAAATTATCCTGAAACAGCGACAGGCACTTCTCTGCCTGGCTGTAAAAATAATCAAATGTCTTTATGTACATCATCTCAAAGTCATTCTTCAGGGTTCTCCTGCTGACAAAATTTCTTATCCTGCGAAGCTCATTTACCTTTCTGTCCAGATTTCCCGGAGTTTTTTTTGTGTATGACGTATTCTCCTCCATGTACAGTTCCCTTCCGGCTCTGTGAAACCACGCCAGATTTATAACTGCTTTCTCAAGATCCCTTATGCTTGATGCATTACACTCCCGCCCTTGGAAATATTCCCTGCACACAAATGGATTTCCATACCTGTCGCAGGTCACCAGCTCGTCTTCTCTGTTGGCCACGACCCGGTCTATATTACAGAAGCCCTTTTCATATATCTTATCCTTGAATTCCTTCTCCTGCTGAAGCCTCTCGTCAGTTCCATTCAGGGATGACACCTGTCTGACCCCCTTGTCCGTCATCAGGATCACAGCACCTCTGCCTCTGCCCGTTCCCTGTACTTCCATATCGTATGCTTCATACACTTCACCCATTTTTTCAGCCAAATAAAAACCCCCTCCTACAACCATCTCTTGGCAGCATAACTGCCTGCTAAGTAATTGTATGAGGGGATGTTAAGTTTCATTCTTAAGTTGTAACTTTTTATTTGTCTGTTTTACGACGGGTATCGCTGATGCCTACATCTGCTTTACCTGATCCAGCAGATATTCCCTGTCGTTCTTCTCCGGGTCTTCTATAACCATATCCAGCAGTTTCTGAAGTATCTCGCCCATCTGAGGTCCCGGCTTTATTCCCAGCTTTATGAGGTCTCCGCCATTTACCTTGAGGTCCTTGATCCTGACGCAGTCAGCATCTGCCACGATCTCTTCATATTTCTTCTCAAGCTCCGCAAGCTGGCTCTGTCTCTCCTCCAGCTTGTAATCGCTCTGGGCAGCCATATCGGCTTTCTTGATCTCGATTATATATGGGAAGAAATCCTTTCCAACCTCTCCGAGAAGCTTCCTGATGGTATTCTTCTTCGGAACGCAGCCCATGCCAAAGTCATGCCATCTCACCAGCTTGCACACGTCCTTGATGGTATTGTTGTCAAACTTCAGTCTTCTGAGAACCGCCTCCGCCAGTGGAACTCCCGCGATCTGGTGGTCGTAAAAGTGATCTGTTCCATTCTCGTCCACAGTGTGTGTGGATGGCTTGCCTATATCGTGGAGAAGCGCCGCCCATCTCATGGTGACGTCAGCTCTTATATTCTTAACCGCCTCAATGGAGTGTACACCCACATTGTATCTGTGATACTGGTTGTTCTGTGGCTGCTCCATCATCTTGTCAAATTCAGGAAGGATATATGCAGTGATCCCTGTAACATAGGCCTCGAGCAGCTTGTCCGGGTGATCTGATACAAGGAGCTTTGTGAGCTCCACCCTGATCCTCTCCGCACTTATATCCTTGAGGTACTGTGCCTGGATGATCATGGCCTTTCGGGTATCCCTCTCTATGTCAAATCCAAGCTGTCCCGCAAATCTTATGGCTCTGAGTATCCTAAGTGCATCCTCATCGAATCTGTCCCTTGCCACACCGACAGCTCTTATAACCTTGTCATTCAGATCCTGCACACCGCCAAACATATCTATTATGCCCTTGCTGTGGCTGTACGCCATGGCATTTATGGTGAAGTCTCTTCTCTTCAGATCCTCCTCAAGGCTGGCTGTGAACTCCACCTGATCCGGTCTCCTATGATCACTGTACTCTCCATCTATCCTGTACGTCGTGACCTCATAGCCTTCCTTGCCCATCATGACTGTTACGGTTCCATGCTCTATTCCTGTATCTACGGTTCGCCTGAATATCTCCTTGACCTGCTCAGGTCTGGCAGATGTGGTGATATCCCAGTCCCCCGGCTCTCTTCCGAGTATGCTGTCTCTCACGCAGCCGCCGACTATATAGGCCTCATAGCCTGCTGCCTCAAGACCCTCTATAACTTTATTTGCTCCCTCTGGAATGTCTATTCTCATATATCTTCTCTCCGCATCTTTATATCTGTAAAATAATAACTTCTCCAGCAAAATGCTGAAGAAGTTATTATACATGATTATTATCTATATTTTAGTATGCTCTTCCGAAGTATACCATCTTCTTGGCCGGCTTGCCGCAGTGTACACATACATCTGAAAGATGCTCCTGTGCAAATGGCATACATCTTGTGGATGCTCCTGTCTCATCCTTGATAGCCTCCTCACAAGCTGTCTCGCCACACCACATAGCCTTTACAAAGCCCTGCTCGTTGTCGATGATATTCTTGAACTCATCCCAGTTAAGCGCTGCATGTGTATGTGAATCTCTGTGAGCCTTTGCTCTCTCGAACATATCCTTCTGGATAGTCTCAAGAAGCTCTCCAACCTTTGTATCTATCTCATCAAGTGATACTGTGATCTTCTCTCTTGTGTCACGGCGTACCAGAACTGCCTGATTGGCCTCGATATCCTTTGGTCCGATCTCAACTCTGATAGGAATACCTCTCATCTCCTGCTCTGAGAACTTCCAGCCTGGGCTCTTGTCGCTGTCATCGACCTTTACTCTGAATGCTCCAAGCTTCTCACGGAGCTCTGCTGCCTTCTCAAGCACTCCTGCTTTCTTCTGCATGATAGGAATGATCATGACCTGAGTTGGAGCAACCTTTGGAGGAAGTACAAGACCTGAATTGTCTCCGTGAACCATGATGATGGCTCCGATAAGTCTTGTTGTCATACCCCATGATGTCTGATGAACATACTTGAGCTTGTTGTCCTTGTCTGTAAACTGTATTCCAAATGCCTTGGCAAATCCGTCTCCGAAGTTATGGCTTTTT
>OHZQ01000442.1_pt1 | contig 12811 bp, 7 predicted proteins | sample 1580551 | NCBI WGS metagenome assembly OHZQ01 (sample SAMEA3882527, study PRJEB24775) | human gut metagenome | biome: human-associated habitat; feature: intestine environment; material: feces | place: Netherlands | collected 2009/2010 | reverse complement strand
GGGGAAACTCCTTTTACAATAGGCGGTAAAGGTCTTTACAATATGGGGTAAAGGGCGTTACAATATAGCGTAAAAGTCGTTACGATACAGCGTAAAGGACGTTACAATGCGGTGTAACGGCCGTTACATTACGATGTAAACAATGTGTAAATGCAATGTAATGATAATCAAGTCCATTCGTATGTCCCACAAGGAAACGGTCATAACTAAATTCGACGATTACGTCCCGCATCAATCCGCAGAAAGATAAACAGCAGGATTGTGAATCCCCAGAGAGAAGAACCTCCGTAACTGAAGAAAGGCAACGGGATACCGATGACGGGGGTCAGCCCCAGCACCATGCCTATATTGATGAATAGATGGAACAAGAATATACTAAGCACAGAATAACCATACACCCGGCCAAAGGGAGATTGCTGCCGCTCGGCCACGACAATCAGCCGTAAAATAAGAATAAGGAACAGTAACAGTACAGCCGTAGACCCTACGAATCCTTCCTCCTCACCCACGGTGCAAAAAATGAAGTCCGTATCTTGCTCCGGCACATACTTCAGCTTTGTCTGCGTACCATTCAAGAAACCTTTGCCGGTCAGCCCCCCGGAGCCGATGGCTATCTTCGACTGGTTCACGTTATAGCCGGCACCAGCAAGGTCCTCTTCCATACCGAGCACCACCTTGATACGTATCTGTTGATGGGGCTCCAGCACTTTATTGAAGAAGTAGTCGCTGGAGTAGAGGAAACCTATCGAACCCAAAGCAAACAGCCCAATCAGAAAATAAGATAAATGGCGCTCGCTTAAAGAAAGAAAGACAAGATACCCGACAACAAGTGCACAAAGCCCCCACTGCACCCACACCAAGTTGAAGGGTACCACGTATTCCGAAATCAGATAAGCCACGAGCAGCACTCCCAGCGAACCGCCGATAATATTCCGTGTGGGTTCCCAGCGCTTTTTATAAACCCACACCATACCTCCGGCAAAGAGCAGTACCATCAGCAGTACGGCAAATTCCCCGATAGGCGTCGGTGTATCGGCAATCATCACCGCATCAAAACGGATGCCCACCACAAAGTAGGCCACTGCACATATACCCGAGAACAGTACCACGCCCGGCATTCCCTCCCGATAAAGCATCAGGAAAAATGCAGAGTACACCAATGCCGAACCCGTCTCCCGCTGTAGGATAATCAGCAACATGGGGAAGAGAATCAGGAAAGCCAACATAAGGGAGCTTTTCCAATTCTTCATCGTAAACGAGTAGGCGCTCATATACTTGGCAAGCGCCAGCGCCGTGGCAAACTTGGCAAACTCCGCCGGCTGCAAACTGACCGGCCCCAGGATGAGCCACGACCGCGACCCTTTCGTGTCGGGCGCAATGAATATCGTGACAATCAGCAACAGCATCAGCCCTATATATATAAGGTAGGAGAACATGTCATAGAGGGAATCATCCAGCATCAGCAGCACAAACCCCAGCCCGAAGGAACATATAATCCAGACAAACTGCTTGCCGGCACGCGTAGAGAAGTCCAGAAAGTCACGGTCACCATAATCATAACTCGCCCCACAGACACTGAACCAGCCGAATACAATCAGCAGCAGGTAAACGACAATCGTCACCCAGTCCAATGATTTCCATATGCTATCTCTCCTTGTCACCAATTTATTTACGATTTTACGATTTACTATTTACTATTGAAGTCACTCACCGTTCATCCCTACCCCCTAATCCTTAATCCCCAACCCCTCATCATCATCTCTCCTCATCTCCGTAAAGTATCACCCGGTTACTGAATTCTTCCGCCCGTATCTCATTCTCGGGCGACAGCTTTCCATGCAGATACTGGTCCATCATCATGGCACCGATAGGTACGCCATACGTGGCACCGAAACCACCGTTCTCCACATAGACGGCAATGGCTATCTTAGGGTTGTCCATCGGGGCAAAGCCCATAAAGACAGAATGGTCCTTGCCGCGGTTCTGTGCCGTGCCCGTCTTTCCGCAGACCTCCACACCCGGCAGGATGGCTCCCGCCATGCGGCAAGTGGCGCTACCCGTACTTCCGTCTACAGCGGCACGCATGCCTTTCACCACCATTTCATAATATTCGCGGTCGATGGTGGGATAACGGGGATTGCGATAGATGCTGTCCAGTTCATTGTCTTCTATCTCCTTCACGATGTGCGGAGTAATGAAATGCCCCCGGTTGGCAATGGTGGCACCCAGATTGGCTATCTGCAACGGGGTGGCGAGAATCTCTCCCTGCCCGATGGAGATACTAATCACCGTCAGACCGTTCCACGAACCCCGATAGGGCTTGTCGTAGAACTTTGCATTCGGTATCAGTCCACGCTGTTCGCCGGGGAGGTCGGTACCGAGCCGATAGCCGAAGCCCTGCGATACCATGTGGTCTTTCCATACGGTAATGGCATTCTGCGGCGAACCGTATTTTTTATCACCGAACATGCGATACAATCCCCAACAGAAATAGGAATTACAAGAGGTAGCGATGGCAGGAATCAGCGACAGAGGCGAACCATGTCCGTGACATCCCACATGAAGGCCTTTATGATTGAAACCATGCGCACAAGGGAAAGTCGGATAATCTTCGTGGATAATCCCTTCCTGAAGGAAGGTCAGCGCCTGCGCCGTCTTGAAGGTGGAGCCCGGCGGATAAGCTCCCATGATGGCACGGTTCAACAAAGGCTTCCGCTTGTCCATCTGCAGCAGGCGGTGGTTCTTTCCCCGCTGGCGCCCTATCATCAGATGAGGGTCAAAGGTAGGCGAGGAAACCATACATAGTATCTCACCCGTAGCCGGTTCGATGGCCACAATGGCACCGATTTTGTGTTGAAGCAGTCGTTCTCCCAACATCTGAAGGTCAATGTCGATGCCCAACGTCAGGTTCTTGCCGGGTACGGAGGAACGGTCCAACTGTCCGTCCATGTAGTGTCCCTGGATGCGCCCGTGAGCGTCACGAAGCAGAATCTCCACCCCCTTCTCTCCACGCAGATACTTTTCATAGGATTTCTCGATGCCTTGCTTGCCTATATAGTCTCCGCGAATATAATAGTCATCGTTCTCAATGTCTTTCTTGGACACTTCGCCGATGTCTCCCAGCAAATGGCCGGCAGAGTTATAGGTATATTGACGGATAGTACGCCGCTGAATATAGAAACCTGGAAATTTGAACAGCTTCTCCTGAAACACACCGCACTCTTCGGCAGAAAGCTGCGTCATGAACACCTGATGGGTGTATTTGGAATAACCGGGGTTCATCCAGCGGTTCTTGACGTCCTTCATCCGTTTGTCAAACTGCTCACGGGTAATGTTCAAGGCACTGCAAAGGTCGAGTGTATCCAGCTGCGTCACCTCCCGAGGCACAAACGTAATATCATAGGCAGGCTGGTTAAACACGAGCAACTTACCGTTACGGTCGTAGATAGCCCCCCGTGATGGATATTGTATCTTGTTCAGAAAAGCGTTGCTGTCCGCGTTCTTCTTGTAGTCATCAGTCATGATTTGCAGGTCGAACAGCCGGAACACGTAAATAAGAACGATGACAATAGCCGCCGCTCCAATTACATATTTCCGCTTTTCCAGTGTATAGTCTTTCATCAATTCCTAATCCTTAATCCCTTTATCCTTTCTTTCTTATTCCCTCAACAGCCATAATGCAGGTCACAGTAAGCAGGGTACTTGCCGCAATTCTCAACAACAGCGTACCAATATGGGCAAAAGAGAAGAATTCGAGGGTAAGCAACAAGCCGTGATGTATCAGCACACTCACAACCAGATATTTCAGGAAAGGAAGAATCCCCATTGTACGGATGGCCGGAACCAGTGTATCCAGCGTGTCACGAGGCACGAACAGCCGCAGGAAAGTGGGGCGCAAGAAAGCCAGCAACACCGTAGCGGCAGCGTTCATCCCCGGTGTGTCGGAAAAGACGTCGACAGCCAGCCCTAAAAAGAATGCCCACAACATCAACGCATTGCGGGGAGTGTCCGACTCAAACTTCAGTATCAAGTAGATATACAGAAATGGAGTGGCATATCCTGCAATATGCACATTGTTCAATATCAGCACCTGCAACAGTACCAAGCCTATGAACCATCCTATTTTATGCAGATAATTAATTAACAACGCTAATGAGTTATAAGTTACGAGTTACAAGTTATTGAGTGTATAAGTTATAAGATATAAAGATGATTAATCCCTAATCCTTAACCCCTAATCCCTAATTTCTTAGTCACTTCTCGTCTGCCCTCGACTCCAATGCCTTTTGTTCATCCTGCCCGTTGCGGGAAATGACGCGCACATTGCTCACCTTTCCAAAGTCCGTAGCCAGCTTTATCTTCAACAGATACGAAAGCCCGTCGTGCGAGTCAGACATGTCATCCACCGTCCCCACCATGACACCTTCTGGAAACACGGTGGAATAGCCGCTGGTCACTACTGTATCTCCCAGATTGAATTCGGCATGCCGGGGCAAATCCTTCAGATAGGCAAAACGGGAATTACCTCCCTCCCACTTCAAATAACCGAAATAATCACTGCCCACAATCTTACAGCTGATGCTTGACTTGCTGTTCAGCAACGGAATGACCAACGAGTAATGGGGAGAGGTCTTATACACAATACCCACCACGCCATTGGCATCTACAACTCCCATCTCAGGACGGATACCTTCTGTTGTTCCACGGTCTAAAGTGATATAATTGTCAGCCTTGTTCAAGCTGTTCTTTATGACATTCGCCTTGAATATCTGATACTCCGTAGGAGCAAGCCGTTCCATGCTGTACAACCTGGCGGAGTCCAATCCTTTCTCCTTCAAGACATTTTCCAGAAACGAAAGCCGCTGCTCCAGCCACATGTTGCGGTCGAGCAGGTCTTCGTTGGCCGTCTTCAAGTGGAAATAGGAAGTGATGCCACCCGATATTTCATAAACCTTCCCCGCCACGCCATTGGCAGAGGTGAAATACACACTCTGCTGGTAATGATTAAAGCGAAATAATAAAATAAAACTGGCAACCTCTAACAGAAGAAAGAGGAACCAGTAATTATATTTAATGAGAAAGTTTAATAAATTTCGCATTACCGCATCAAGAATGAGAAGCGGTCAACGTTCTTCAATGCCACGCCCGTACCTTTGGCAACGGCATGCAAGGGGTCTTCCGCAATGTGGAACGGTATGTTTATTTTATCAGTCAGACGCTTATCCAGTCCACGAAGCAATGCACCGCCACCGGCAAGATAGATACCGTTGTGAACGATGTCGGCATACAATTCGGGAGGCGTATTTTCCAATGCGCTCAAGATGGCTGTCTCAATCTTAGAGATAGACTTCTCCAAGCAATGCGCCACTTCCTGATAGCATACCGGCACTTCCATGGGCAATGCCGTGATGCGGTTCGGACCATGAACGATATAGTCTTCAGGAGCATCCTCACCGAGTTCCGTCAAGGCAGCACCCACATTAATCTTAATACGCTCAGCCATACGCTCGCTGACCTTCACGTTGTGCTGGCGGCTCATGTATTCCTGAATATCGGCAGTCAAGTCGTCACCGGCAATGCGGATGGAGTTGTTACTTACGATACCTCCCAAAGAGATAACGGCAATTTCCGTAGAACCACCACCTATGTCAACAATCATGTTGCCTTCGGGAGCCTCTACATCGATACCGATACCGATGGCAGCAGCCATCGGCTCTAAAATCAAATAAACGTCGCGCCCGCCGGCATGCTCGGCAGAGTCGCGCACGGCACGCAGCTCCACTTCGGTACTGCCCGAAGGAACCCCGATTACCATGCGGAGTGACGGAGAGAAGAGACGGTTACGGTTGTTCACCATCTTGATAAGTCCGCGTATCATCTGCTCGCAGGCATAGAAGTCGGCAATCACACCGTCGCGCAACGGACGGATGGTACGTATGTTTTCGTGGGTCTTTTCGTGCATCATCTTTGCCTTGTCACCCACGGCAATCATCTTATCGGTACGACGGTCCAAAGCCACCACCGAAGGCTCATCCACCACAATCTTGCCATTCGTGGTGATGATGGTATTGGCTGTGCCAAGGTCCATCGCTATTTCTTGTGTAAAGGAGAATAATCCCATTAATATTTACGATTTAACTATTTACGATTGATATTCCTCTTGTTTACAATTTGAGATTCAGACTTACGATGTAACTTCAATCGTAAATCGTAAATCGTCAAATCGTAAATCCGAATTAGTGTTTAAAGTGACGGAATCCCGTAGTCACCATGGCAATGCCATGCTCGTTGCAATATTCAAACGAGAGTTCATCCTTGATGCTTCCACCCGGCTGGATGACGGCTGTTACGCCTTCATTGCCGGCAATTTCCACGCAGTCGGGGAAAGGGAAGAATGCGTCACTTGCCATTACAGCGCCATTCAAGTCGAAACCGAAGTTTTTGGCTTTCTCGATAGCCTGCTTCAAAGCATCCACACGGCTGGTCTGACCTACACCACTTGCCAACAACTGCTTTCCTTTTGCCAGCACAATGGCATTCGACTTACTGTTCTTCACAATCTTGTTTGCAAAGAGCATATCCTCAATTTCCTGTGCAGTGGGAGCCTTCGTAGTTACAGTCTTCAATTCTTCAGGAGTTTCCACCTTAAGGTCGCGGTCCTGAACCAATACGCCATTCAGCAAAGAGCGGAACTGCTTCTTAGGCAGAGCTGCCGGCTTGCGGACCAGGATAATACGGTTCTTCTTCTGACCGAGGATTTCCAACGCATCCACATCATAATCGGGAGCGATAATCACCTCAAAGAAAATTTTATTGATTTCTTCGGCAGCAGCCTTGTCAATCACGGCATTAGTGATGAGCACACCACCAAAAGCGGATACCGGGTCACCGGCAAGCGCATCGTTCCATGCTTCGAGCACAGTGGGACGTGAAGCCAGTCCACAAGCATTATTATGCTTCAGGATAGCGAAAGTCGTATCCTTGAATTCGTCAATCAAGTCAACGGCAGCATTGATGTCGAGCAGGTTGTTATAAGAGATTTCCTTACCGTGAATCTGGTCGAACATAGCATCCAGATTGCCATAGAAATAACCTTTCTGATGCGGATTCTCGCCATAGCGTAAAGTCTTCTGGCTGTTGGCAGAACAACGGAAAGCGGAACCTTCCTCGCCATCGAAATAGTTGAAGATGGCAGAATCATAGTGTGAAGACACTCCGAAAGCCTCTTTGGCAAACCAACGGCGTTCTTCGATGGTAGTAGTGGCTCCGTGTTCCATCAGCATGTCGCGGAACGGCTGATATTGTGCTTGCGAAGCGATGATAACCACGTCGTTATAGTTCTTGGCTGCGGCACGAATCAGAGAGATACCGCCTATGTCAATCTTTTCGATGATGGCAGGTTCTTCGGCACCACTGGCAACGGTAGCCTCAAACGGATAGAGGTCAACAATGACGAGGTCTATTTCGGGGATTTCATATTTTTCAATCTGTTGCATGTCTTGCTCCAATCCGCGGCGGCAAAGAATACCTCCAAAAACCTTCGGATGCAAAGTCTTCACGCGTCCGCCCAGGATGGAAGGGTATGTAGTGAGGTCTTCCACTGCCTTGCAGGGATAACCCAGGGATTCTATAAACTGACGGGTTCCACCGGTTGAGAGGAACTCTACACCTTCTTCATGCAGTTTGGTAATGATTTCGTCCAAACCTTCCTTATGGTAAACAGATACCAGAGCTGTTTTGATTCTTTTTGTTTCAGACATGGATTTGCGTATTAAAGTATGCGTATATTAGTATTTGATGCGCAAAGTTACAAATTTTGTTTATTCATACATACATTCATACACAATAAATTAGGTATAATTAAAAAAGGCGGCATCTGTTTCCAGTCTGCCGCCTTTTTTTAAGGGTTATTTTGTTGGTTTACCAAATAGATACACGTTTTTCTACCGGCAAGAACATCGGGTCTTTTTCTGTCACGTTGAATGCCTCATACCAAGCACCGATTTGCGGCAATGCACCGTTTACGCGCCATTCGCCCAATGAGTGCACATCACTCTTCGTGCGGTTCAACACTTCTTCGGGACGGATATCATTGGCCCATACACCTGCGTATGCCAGGAAGAAACGTTGTTCGGGAGTAAGACCATCCAGCACCGGCAGCGGATTGGCAGCCGTAGCTTTCTTGAATGCCTGATAAGAAACCTGCAGACCACCGTGGTCGGCAATATTCTCACCCAATGTCATGCGTCCGTTGGCATATACGCCCGGAGCAACCTCGATGCTATCGAAGAAGTTCACCATCACCTGAGCACGCTCGTCAAAGTTCTTGGCATCTTCAGCAGTCCACCAGTCTTTCAGGTTACCGTCCTTGTCGTACTGGCGACCCTGGTCGTCGAATCCGTGAGTCATCTCATGACCGATTACCACACCGATGGCACCATAGTTGAAGGCATCATCCGCATTCATATCGAAGAAAGGATATTGCAGGATACCGGCGGGGAAACAGATTTCGTTCGTAGTCGGGTTATAGTAAGCGTTGACGGTCTGCGGAGTCATCAGCCATTCGTCCTTATCCACCGGCTTGCCGGCCTTGGCTATCATTTCGGCATGGCTCCACTCGTTGGCACGTTCCATGTTTGCCCAGTAAGAGTCGTTTTTGATTTCCAGTGTGGAGTAGTCTTTCCAAGTGTCGGGATAACCAATCTTCACATGGAAGGTAGCCAGTTTCTCCAGAGCTTTCACCTTAGTGGAATCACCCATCCAAGCAAGATTCTGGATACGTTCGCCCAGGCTTTCCTGCAAGTTCTTCACCAAAGTCACCATACGCTCCTTGGCAGCAGCAGGGAAATATTTCTCCACGTACATCTGACCTACAGCTTCGCCCAGCGCGCCGCTTACAGTGCTTACCGCTCTCTTCCAGCGGGGCTGCATTTCTTGTGTACCGCTCATGGTGCGGCTGTAGAAGTCGAAGTTCTGTTCTGCCATAGCATCGTTCAGCAAGCTTGCGGCAGAATCAATCAATTTCCATTGCAGATAAAGGCTCTGCTGTTCAATGGGCAGCGTATCCAGAATATCGGCAGCAGCTTTCAGTGAAGCGGGCTGGCCTACGATGATTTCCTTCACATCCTTCAAGCCCATGGCAGACAAATAAGCATCCCAATCGAAAGTAGGATAATTCTTCTTCAACTCTTCCATGCTCATCTTGTTATAATTGGCATGCGGGTCACGCAACTCCGTACGAGAGCGGAAAGCCTTGGCAAGACGTGTTTCCACATCCATCACCACCTCCATACCTTTCTTGGCAGTAGCCTCGTCGAAACCAGCCAACTGATACATCTTCTGTACATGTGTACGGAAAGCATCACGAATTTTGGCAGTAGCCTCATCATTCTCCAGATAGTATTCACGTTCGCCCATGCTCAGCCCGGTCTGATAGGTCTGTACAGCATTCATGCTACTGTTCATTTCGTCAGCGCCAACATACAGCACGTTGTAGGCGATGATACCCTTCTTCTGCATATCGCCCAGCAAGGCATAAAGCTCCTTCTTGTCCTTCAAAGCAGCCAGCTGGTCGAGTTCAGCCTTGATGGGGGCTACACCGTCCTTGTTCAGCTTCACGCTGTCCATTACGATTTTGTACAAGTCACCGATTTTTTGTGCCACGCTGCCGACTTCGTGCTGGGTGGCGGCAAGCTCTTCAATCAGTCCTTGAATCTGCTTGCGGTTGTTTTCTGCAAGGATAGTAAAAGAACCGTACTGTGAGTATTCAGCAGGAATCGGATTGTTCTTCATCCAACCGCCACATGCGTATTGGTAAAAGTCAGTTCCGGGTAGAGCCGTTGTGTCAAGATTGGCGAGCTGGATGCCTGCTGTAAGTTCAGCCTGCTGCTTGCCGGTGTTGCAGGAAGCCGTCATCAGACAGAATGCTGCAATGGGTAACAAATGATTTGCTTTCATAAACATATAAAATATAATAGTTAGTGATTCTCCAACTCTACAGTAGCCGCGTCCCACTCTTCCATCACGCGGTCAAGCTGCTCTTTCAGTTTTTGGTGCTGCTCATAAAGCGACATGTCCGAAGCACCTTCCGGTGTGGCCATCCTGGCCTCAAGAATGGCAATGGCAGCCTCCGTCTGCTCTATCTCCGCTTCACAATCGGCAACGCGACGTTCCAGTTTCTTGAGCTTCTTATTAAGCTCCTTCTGCTCCTCATAAGAGAGTTTGGCTGCCGAGGGTTGAACCGGTTCTGCACCAACATTTCCCGATGCCGCCTTACCGGCAGTGGGCGAAGCGGAAAGTGAAGGGGATTTCTGTAACTCATTCAGGCTCTCTATCTGCTTCTTTTGCAGGAAATCATAAATTCCTCCCAGATGTTCCTTCACCAGTCCGCCACCAAACTCGTACACTTTAGTCGCAAGTCCGTCCAGAAAATCACGGTCATGGCTGACTATTATCACCGTTCCGTCAAAATCGCGGATAGCCTCCTTCAACACATCTTTGGAACGCATGTCAAGATGATTCGTAGGTTCGTCGAGAATCAGGAAATTCACCGGCTCCAACAGCAGTTTTATCATGGCAAGCCGGGTACGCTCTCCACCGCTGAGCACCTTCACCTTTTTATCCGAAGCCTCACCGCCGAACATGAAAGCACCTAGAATATCACGGATTTTGAGGCGGATATCCCCTACGGCCACGCGGTCAATCGTATCGAATACAGTCAGGCTCTCATCCAAAAGCTGTGCCTGGTTCTGGGCAAAATATCCAATCTGCACATTATGTCCCAGTGTAAGCTTACCGGTATAATCCGTAATCTCACCCATAATACACTTTACAAGCGTAGACTTACCTTCGCCGTTCTTACCGACAAAAGCAACCTTCTCTCCTCGGTTGATAGTCAAATTCACATCGTGGAAAACAACGTGCCCACCGTAGGATTTCTCCATATCCTCGCAGATAACGGGATAATTACCGCTACGGCTACTGCAAACAAACTTCAGGCGCAAAGAGGAGTTGTCTTCCTCATCCACTTCGATGCGCTCTATCTTTTCGAGCTGCTTGATGCGGCTCTGCACTTGCACAGCCTTGGTAGCTTTGTACCGGAAACGTTCGATGAAATCTTCCGTATCTTGTATCTGCTTCTGCTGATTCTCGTAAGCACGTAGTTGCTGCTCCCGGCGCTCCTTGCGAAGCACCACAAACTCATCGTATTTCACTTTATAGTCGTAAATGCGTCCACAAGTTATTTCGATGGTACGCGTAGTGACATTGTTCAAAAAGGCGCGGTCGTGGCTGACAAGCACCACCGCATTGGCACGGGTGGAAAGGAAGTTCTCCAACCACTGGATACTCTCGATGTCAAGGTGGTTGGTAGGCTCGTCGAGCAGCAACACATCCGGACGGCGAAGCAACAGCTTGGCAAGCTCTATACGCATACGCCAACCACCGGAAAACTCGCTTGTAGAGCGGTCAAAGTCCTCGCGGCTGAAGCCCAGCCCTTGGAGCGTGCGCTCTATTTCGGCACGGTAGTTGGTGCCGCCCATCATCAGAAAACGTTCGTTTTCGTGAGTGAAGCGGTCAATCAGTTTCTGGTAATCCTCGCTGTCGTAATCGGTACGTTCGGCAAGTTGCCGATTCATGCGTTCGATGCCCGCCTGCATCTCAAAAATATGCTCGAAGGCAAGTTCAGCCTCCTGCATTACGGTGCGCTTGTCACTGAGTATCATCACTTGGGGCAAATACCCGATAGTACATTCGCGGGGAACGGCAACAATGCCGGCAGTGGGCTGCTGAATGCCAGCCAATATCTTGAGCATGGTGGACTTACCGGCACCATTCTTGCCGACAAGAGCTATACGGTCTTTCTTATTGATAACATAAGAGACGTCTTCGAACAGAGGAGTGGCATTAAATTCTACCTTCAGTCCTTCTACAGATATCATAGTGTCAATGAATTTAGCGTTCAAGACTGCAAAGGTAGCGATTTTCAACGTTATACAATATCATACGCTCACATAATTACATCAAATATCCAAGAAAGAGAACACTACTCCCGCATTTCCTGCGGAAGGACAATTGCAAAGCGGCTCCCCTTGCCAAGAGTTGAAGCCACTTCTATTTTTCCATGAAACCTTTCAACGATAGTCCTGCAAATGGCCAATCCCAATCCCGTGCCCTGCACAAAAGCATCTCCCTTATAGAAACGTTCAAAAATGTGCGCCAGAACTTCTTCCGACATGCCAGTTCCCGTATCTTCCACAAAGACTTCCAATGTAGCAAAGTCCTTCAGCCTATACCCTATGGTTATGCGTCCTTCAGCAGTGAACTTCACCGCATTATTGATAAGATTGTTGACAACTTGCCCCAAACGCGTAGGATCTGTATAGATAACTGCCGCCCGGTCCGGAAGGTCTAGCAGTAACTCCACTCCTTTCCGAAGATTCATCTTCTGCGCACTGTAAATGCTTTCCAATATGCCATTTAAAGAAACCTTCTCAAAATGGAATTCCATCGTGTTCGATTCTATCTTGGACAAATCCAGAATATCTGAAATCAACACCATTAACAACTGGCTGTTCTTTTCAATCAAAGACGTAAATTCCATAATCTCCTGCCGCGACAAGTCGGCATCCCCACAAGCCAGTAGTGTAGAGAAGCCCACAATGGCATTTAGTGGCGTACGTATCTCGTGGCTCATATTAGCAAGAAATACGCTCTTCAACTCATCGCTACGTTGCGCTTTCTGCAAAGCCTCGTTCAATTTATTCTCCGTATCCTTGTATTTCTGCGTACTCATGCAAATACCGATGATACG
>OHZQ01000424.1_pt1 | contig 13158 bp, 18 predicted proteins | sample 1580551 | NCBI WGS metagenome assembly OHZQ01 (sample SAMEA3882527, study PRJEB24775) | human gut metagenome | biome: human-associated habitat; feature: intestine environment; material: feces | place: Netherlands | collected 2009/2010 | reverse complement strand
CCGCGAAAATACCGGACGCTTTTGGAACAGAGTCTGCGGGGCAGATGGCAGACGCTGCAGGAAGTGCGGTTTCGCATCGGACAGGCGGTAGAATGGTATGACGGGAAAAAGCACCGGATCGATGCCACGCGGGTAACACGCATGGATATGAAAGAAATGATGGACTATATGAGTGGGTATTCCCTGTATGCTTTTGAGGATGAAATTGCTAAAGGGTATCTGACGATTCCGGGAGGACACCGCGTAGGGGTAGCCGGACAAGTTGTCGTCGAAGAAGGAAAAGTAAAATACATACAAAATATATCCTTTGCCAATATCCGTATTTCGCATGAAAAGATTGGGTGCGCTGACAAAATATTACCGTATTTGTGGAAGGGAAACAGAATTAAAAATACGCTGATAATAGCACCGCCAAGGTGCGGGAAAACTACGATACTGCGTGATCTTGCGAGAAAAATATCGGGAGAATATGCAGAGAAAAACGTCGTGGTTGTGGATGAAAGAAGCGAGATCGCCGGATGCTATCGGGGAGAGCCGCAGAAAGATGTGGGACCGCGGACGGATGTACTTGATCGATGCCCAAAGGCGGTGGGGATGATGATGGCAGTGCGGAGCTTATCGCCGGAGGTACTTGTCGTCGATGAAATTGGCGGAAAGCAGGATATATTGGCACTGCAGGAAGTGCTGAAATGCGGGTGCAGTGTGATCGCGACGGCACATGGAGAAAAATGGGAAGAATGGAAACGCCGCCCGGACATGCAGGAACTGTTTGAAAAACGGTATTTTGAATGCTACATTTTATTGCAGCAGGGAGAAACGCCGGGGCAGATCGCCAGCGTGCGGGAAGCAGGGGGAGTGGAATGTTATGATATATAAGATCGTCGGAAGCTTGATATTGGTTGTGGGGACGGCAGCGCTGGGGGTGTATTACGCGGGGCAGTATATGGAACGGCTGCGCAATCTTATTGAGCTGAAAAAAGCGCTGATGCAGATGCAGGGAGAACTTCGGTATCTGCATTCGGCGATGCCGGATTTGCTGGAAACAATTGGAAACAGAACGCAGGGAGTGCTGAGCCGCTTTTTTCTTTCACTGGCAAAGGAAATGGAGAAAAAAGAGCAGGGAGATTTTGCCAGTCTCTGGGACAGCCAGATAAAGAAAAAAATACCGGCGTCGGCTCTGGAACCGGAAGCGAGAAGCCTGCTTTTTGAGACGGGAAGGCAGCTTGCCGACAATGACAGACAGTCAAAAGAAGATGGAATTACGTTTGCGTTAAAACAGCTGGAGGACATGATACAAAAGCGGAATAAAGAAAAGCAGAACCGGCTGAAACTTTACTATGTGTGCGGTATTATGGTGGGAGCGATGCTTACAATATTGCTTGTATAAGGAAGGTTTTACAGTGGAGATAGGAATTATATTTAAGATCGCGCTTGTGGGAATTCTGGTTACGATATGCAACCAGATCCTAAGACAGTCGGGGAGAGAAGAGCAGGCATTTTTGACAAGCCTTGCCGGACTCCTGATCGTACTATACTGGGTGATTCCCTACATTGTCGATCTGTTTGAAACGATAGAGAGGTTGTTTGACTTATGATTCAGATTGCTTTGTTTGCCATCGCCGGCATGATGCTGGCGGTCTTTGTGGGAAATATGCGCCGTGAGATCGGCATCTGGATTGCCCTTGTCACAGGGGTTATCGTATTTTTTTATGCGATACGGAAATTTGAATACATGGTGGACATGTTCCGTACGATGACGGAATATACCGGGATCAAAGAAGAATATATTGCGGTTGTCCTGAAAATGATCGGCATCGCGTACATTTCCGAATTTACGGCGACACTCTGCAAGGATGCCGGGCAGCATGCGATTGCCTGCCAGGTTGATTTCTTTGGGAAAATGAGTATGGTAGTGGTAAGCCTTCCGGTACTTCAGACCCTTTTGGAAACGATAGGAGAGATGATGCCATGAGAATAAAGATCGTGTTTTGGGGTCTGATCTGTCTTTTATTAATTGGCGGACAAGTCAGTGTTTATGCGGAGACAGAGGACCGGACAAGTTCTATTTCCGATGAAATTAAAGAGAGTATTTCGCTGGATGAAATCGATGATAATTTGAAAAAGGAGAGCGAAAATAGAATCCCATTTTCGATTTCCGATTATGTCGAAAGAGTGTGTGAGGGAGACTGTGAATTGTCGATTGATACCATTGCAGATTACATAAAAGAAGGGGCTGTCAGTCAATGGGATGCAAATAAAACATTGGTATTCCGGCTGCTGCTCTATGCAGTACTGTCTGGTGTGTTTTTAAACCTGACAGGAAGCATGTATGAAAAGCAATTGGGAGAAAATGGCTTTCATATGCTGTATTTTCTTGTTGTGACCATCCTGCTATCGGCATTTTATGCGGTATTTTCTGTGGCAAAAGAAGTGCTCTGGCAGGTGCTTTCCTTTATGAAAGCTCTGGTGCCCGCTTTTTCGCTTGCGTTGACATGGAGCAGCGGGAGTGCGACCTCCTTTGCTTTTTATCAGGCGACGCTTGCGACAATCGGAGTGGCGGAAACGTTGATGTATTATTTGTTTTTGCCATTCATTCAGATTTATTTTCTGCTGCGGATATTAAATCCTCTTTCCGGCGGGAAATTTGATAAGCTGGCGGCGCTGCTGGAAAGTGTTGTGCGCGTGGGAACAAAGATCATATTGGGGATCATGCTCGGACATCAGGGGATTAAAGGACTATTGATGCCGGCACTCGATCAGGCAAAGCGAAGTGCGGTCTTTCGGGCGGCAGAGAGCATTCCCGGAGTGGGAAATGTCTTTGGCGGCATCACTGATACGATCGTGGGAAGCGGCGTCCTTATTAAAAGCGCCATCGGAGTAGGAGGAATCATTGCCATCGCGTTAATCTGCCTTCTTCCGCTTTTAAAATTAGGGTTGTTTACTTTCTTTTACCGGGTGATCGCGGCATTTTCACAGCCGGTAGCAGACCGGCGGATGGTGGCGGTGTTTCAGGGGAGCGCAGACAGCGGGAAATTATTATTTCAATTGGTATTTATGACAGCGGTGCTCTTTTTGCTGACCCTTACGATCATCATTGCGGCGACAAATTAAAGGAGGCAGAAATGGAACAGATATTTGACATTGTAAAACAAATTACGGGAGTTATGATTGTCTTTTCCGTACTTTTGCATATTTTTTCCGGTTCCCCGTACCGTAGGTATTTCCAATTTGTGGAAGGACTCCTCATTTTACTGTTGGTCACGGCACCATTATTTCGACAATGGAAACAAGAAGATATCGTGGAGGACTGTTTCCGAAAATATCAGAAGCAGTGGGAAACGAGAGAGGTCGAAGAGGAGATGAAGCGTATCGGAGAGCGGCGGGAAAACCTCATAAATCAGGAAGGGCAGGCGGTGCAAAATGAAGGAAACGTGGAGTGATACGATCAAACAGATGGTAAAAAAAGCAGGAAAAGGAAAAATTTTACTGTTGATCGCAGTCGGAGTGCTGCTTTTGCTGGTGTCGATAAAGGACAGCGGAAGACAGGCGGCGACTACAGAGAAATCGCAAAATACAGTGACGGAGCAAAGCACTTCGGACGATATGCAGAGATACCGGGAAAAGATGGAAACGCAGGTGAAAGAAATTCTGGAGCAGGTGGAAGGTGTGGGGAAAGCGGATGTTATGCTGACGCTGCAGGCCTCAAAGGAAAAGGTGACGCTCAAAGACAATAAGCAGGACGACACCAAGACGGAAGAAGAGACGGTTCTTTTGGATGGTGAATCCCGCGAATCTTCGCCGTATGTGGTGCAGGAGATCGAACCGCAGATCGAAGGAATCGTCGTGGTGTGCAGCGGCGGTGACAGTCCGGCGATGCAGCGTGAAATAATCAGTGCAATTTCGGCATTATTTCCGGTGGAAAGTCATAAAATTAAAGTAATGAAAAGTAAGGAGGCAAAATAAGTGAAAAAACTTTTGCGAAAAAATCAGATTATTATAACGGCTCTCGTTGTCATGGTTGCTCTTGCCGGCTATCTGAGCCTTACGGGGGAAGAAGAATTGGCACTGAATCTCACCGGGGACGGGACGACGGCGCAATCCGAGCAGGAGAGTACGGAAAATACGGAGGAAAATGTCGCAGCGGAAAATGTGGATGACAGCGAGGTAGCAGACATCAGTGACGAGGATACCGCAGGAGAAACCGCAGAACAAGTAGATTCGGAAAATGTAGCATCCAAAGAAAATGCGGGCGAAGCTGTGCTTGTCAATAATACGGTAAAGGGAGATTATTTTGAATCTGCCAAACTTTCCCGAGAGCAGACGAGAGCCAAAAACAAAGAAACCCTTTTGGAACTCGTAAACAGCAAGACAGCATCCGATGCGCAGAAAGAAAAGGCGATGAATGAAATCGTTGCCATGACGGCAGTCAATGAAAAAGAGACAGCGACAGAAAATCTGCTGGCGGCCAAAGGGTTTGATGAGACCGTCGTAACGATCGTCAATGACAGCGTGGATGTTATCGTCAATGCCGAAGAACTTACGGAGCAGCAGATCGCACAGATCGAAGATGTGGTGAAAAGAAAGGCAGAATGCACTTCTGATAAAATTGTTATTTCTCCTGTTGGCAAAAAACAGTAAATGTGGTAAACTAGTACTATATAATGTTTTTTAAGGAAAGATAGATGAGGTGACAGATATGGCAAAAGAAGTATTTGGATCAAAAAACAGCATCGGGGAAGTGCAGATCGCAAGTGATGTGGTTTCTGCTATCGCAGGGATTTCCGCAGCAGAGGTAGACGGAGTACAGGCTATGGCTGGTGGAAGCATCAATGACATTGCCGGAAAACTGGGGATGAAAAACTATTCCAAAGGAGTCCGTGTGACGATTGCCGGCGATAAGGCAGCAGTTGAAATTTCCGTCACTTTGAAATATGGATACAGCATTCCGGAAGTATCAGAGAAAGTGCAGAAAAAGGTTTCGCAGGCGATTGAAAACATGACCGGCTTGGAAGTTGAGAAAGTTAATGTCCGTATCGCAGGAATTGCAGCGGAAGAACAGGCATAAAAAGCATAAGACACATTGGGAGCATGCAGCGAAGCGGCTTGAAAAAAGGCGCTTTGTTGCGCTCTTGTTATGTCATAAAGACAAATAGAAAGAAATGAGGACGCATATGACTAGAAGAGAAATCAGAGAACAGGTTTTTATCTTGTTATTCCAAAGAGAATTTTATGGAAGAGAACCGTTTGATGAACAAAAAGAGACCTATATGGAGACCAAAGAATGGACGGAAAAAGATCAGGCTTATATCGAAGAGCATATGGCTAAGATCATGGACAAGCTGCCTGAGATTGATGAACTGATCTCAGAACATTCCAATGGTTGGAAACTTGATCGAATCGGAAAAGAAGAACTGGCGATCCTGCGTCTGGCAATTTATGAAGCAAAATTTGATGAGGAGATTCCGGTCGGAGTCGCTGTCAATGAGGCTGTCGAGCTGGCAAAAACGTACGGCGAAGACGGCGGTGCTGCTTTTGTAAATGGAATCTTGGGGAAAATTGTAAATGAATAGAGGACAGGTTTACACCGTATCTGCCGTCAATCAGTACATCAAGATGATGTTTCAGCGAGAGGAGGCACTTGCGGTTGTATTTGTAAAAGGAGAAATATCGAACTGCAAGTATCATAGCAGCGGGCATATTTATTTTACCTTGAAAGACGCTTCTTCGGCAATTTCCTGTGTGATGTTTGCCGGCGACCGCAGACGGCTTTCATTTCGGCTGGAAAATGGACAAGAAGTCTTGATCGGCGGCACGATCAGCGTGTATGAACGCGATGGCAGATACCAGCTGTATGCGAAAACCATTCAGCATGCAGGCGAGGGAATCCTGGCGGAAAAGTACGAGCAGCTAAAGAAAAAATTGGAACAAAAGGGATATTTTTCCGAAGAACACAAGAAACAAATTCCAAAATATGTAAAACAAGTTGGCATAGTCACGGCAAAGACCGGGGCTGCCATTCAGGATATTATCAATATATCGACACGGCGCAATCCTTATGTGCAATTGATCCTGTACCCGGCGAAGGTGCAGGGAGAGGGTGCGTGTGATACGATCGCGGCCGGAATCCGTATACTGGATGCCATGGATCTTGATGTGATTATTGTCGGACGTGGAGGCGGTTCGATCGAAGATTTATGGGCATTTAATGAAGAAGTGACGGCAGAGGCAATCTATCAATGCCATACTCCGGTCATATCGGCGGTTGGACATGAGACCGATACGACGATCGCGGATTATGTGGCAGATTTGCGTGCCCCGACACCGTCTGCGGCGGCAGAACTTGCTGTTTATGACGTAGAACGGCTGCTGGATCAGATTGACGATTACCGCAGTTATCTGATCCGTGGGATGAGGGACCGCATCGGTATGGCAAGAGACCGCATGAAACTTTTGGAGCGACAGACAAAATTGTATCATCCGTCCAATCAGATCGCACAAAACCGGCAGTACATCGCCGATCTGAGTGACCGGCTTACGATGCAGATGACCCGGATGCTTCAGCAGAAACGACAGGAACTGCAGATCCTTTCCGGAAGATTAGACGGGCTGTCACCATTGAAACGATTGGAAAGCGGCTTTGCTTATGTAGAAAAAGAAGATGGTGCGATGATTGACAGTGTTGACCGAATCGAAATGGACGATGTGATCCGTATTTTTGTGGCGGATGGCAGACTGGAAGCCAAAGTGGTCGCAAAAGAGAAAAATCCGGCTTTGAAAGGGGAAGAATAAATGGAATTAGAAGAAATTATGGAAAAATTAGAAGAAACCGTGATGACGATGGAGCATGAAAAACTTTTTCTGGAAGAGGCGTATGCGACGTTTTCCAGAGGAATGAAGCTTGTTGTGGAAGGAAATAAAGCCATCGATCAGGTCGAAAAGAAAGTTCAGATCCTGATGGAACAGGAAGCGGAGGAAGAAGCATGAATATCGAGCAGACCTTAAAGGAAAGAGCCAAAGAAGCCGAAACTACAGTGGTTTCCTATCTTCCGGAAGTGACCGGATATCCGAAAACGGTTTTGGAGGCGATGGAATACAGTGTCGAAGCCGGAGGAAAAAGGATCCGACCGGTTTTGATGCGGGAAGTTTATCATATGTGTGGAGGTACCGAGGATTCGCTGATCGCACCTTTTATGGCGGCAATCGAGATGATTCATACGTACTCCCTTGTGCATGATGATCTGCCGGCGATGGACAACGATGAATACCGCCGCGGCAAATGGACCACGCATAAGAAATACGGCGAAGCAATGGGGATTCTCGCAGGAGATGCACTTTTGAATTATGCGTATGAGACAGCGATTCAGGCATTTGAGGCAGCCTCGGCAGAAAATCTGGCACAGACGGCAGAGGCATTACGCGTCCTTGCCCGAAAAGCCGGAATCTATGGCATGGTTGGAGGCCAGGTTGTGGATGTGGAAAAAGATGGAAATTTTGTCGATGAAGACATGTTATTATATGTTTATGCAAATAAAACATCTGCGCTTTTAGAAAGCTGCTTTATGATCGGAGGAATCCTCGCAGGCTGTACGGCAGATGAGGTGCAGACGTTGGAAAAGAGTGCGCGGAAACTTGGCGTGGCATTTCAGATTCAGGATGATATTCTGGATGTGATCGGCGATGAGCAGACGCTTGGAAAACCGGTGGGCTCAGACGAGCGAAATGAAAAGACAACGTATGTGTCGATCCACGGACTGGAAAATGCGAAGGAAAAGGTAAAACAATATACTGAACAATCGATCGAACTGCTTCAGGCATTTGACGGAGATAAAGAATTTCTCACCGGACTTATGACCTGGATGATCGACCGCGACAAATAAGAGAGAAAAGAGTGAGAGAATGAGCCGTTTACTGGATGAAATAAAAAAAGAAAATGATATAAAGAACATTCCGCCGCAGGAATACCGGAGACTGGCAAAAGAGATCCGTTTTCAACTGGTGAAAAATGTAAGCCGTACCGGAGGACACCTTGCTTCGAACCTTGGGGCCGTGGAGCTTACAATGGCACTGCATCTCTTTCTTGATTTTCCAAAAGATAAGCTGGTTTGGGATGTAGGACATCAAGCATATGTTCATAAAATGCTGACCGGAAGACTGAAAGATTTTCGAAGTCTTCGCCGGCTCGATGGTTTGAGCGGATTCCCGAAAGTGAGCGAAAATCTGGCAGATACGTTTAATACCGGACATAGTTCCACGTCGTTGTCTGTTGCGCTGGGTCTTGCTAAAGCCCGTGATCTGCGCGGCAGTGATGAAAAAGTTGTGGCAGTCATCGGAGATGGTGCACTTTCGGGAGGTATGGCCTTTGAGGCCCTGAACAATGCGGAGCAGATGAAGTCGAATCTGATCATGATTTTAAATGATAACAAGATGTCGATCTCAAAAAATGTAGGCGGTATGGCAAGATATCTTGGAAAGGTGCGTACAAACCGCAAATACAATGATTTGAAAGTAAATATCGAAGAACGTCTTGACCGCATCCCGAATGTCGGAGTGTCAATGGCGGAAACGATTAAAAATGCGAAAAACTCGCTGAAGCACCTGTTTGTACCGGGGATGTTTTTTGAAGAAATGGGAATCGTATATGTCGGTCCGATCGATGGACATGATGTCGAAAGTATTCTGACGGCATTGGAGGCGGCTGCGCGGATGAAAAACCGCCCGGTTCTGATTCATGTAGTGACAAAAAAAGGAAAGGATACCGCCCGGCAGAAGAAAATCCATCGATCTTTCATGGCGTCGGACCATTTGATCCGAAAAGTGGAGAAGTGCCGGAATCGGAGGAAGAAACCTATACGGATGTATTTGGAAATTGGATGATGGAAAAAGGGAGAGCCCATGAAGAACTGGTATCTGTTTGTGCGGCGATGCCGGATGGAACCGGAGTGAAGAGATTTGCCGAAGAATTTCCAAAACGATTTTTTGATGTGGGAATTGCCGAAGAACATGCAGTGACGTTTGCAGCCGGACTTGTGGCTGGCGGACTGCGCCCGGTCGTATCGATTTATTCGACCTTTTTGCAGCGTGCTTACGACCAGATCATTCATGATGTCTGCCTGAACAATCTGCCGGTTATTTTCGCGGTGGATCGAAGCGGAATTGTGGGCAGAGACGGCGACACCCACCAGGGAATATTTGATATTTCGTACCTTACAAATATTCCGAATATGACCGTGATTTCGCCGATGGATAAAGAGGAATTGACCGCGGCACTTGATTTTGCTTATGATTTTGACAGTCCGGTGGCAGTACGTTATCCGCGTGGAGAAGTGTACAAAAATACACTGGATCATATGGCGTTAGAATTAGGAAAAGCAGAAGTTTTGCTGGAAGCAGAAAACCCGCGGATTGTGATTTTTGCCGTAGGCGATATGGTAGAAAAGGCACTTCGGACAGCGGAACATTTTGCCGGCATTGTAACTGTCGTAAATATGCGGTTTGTGAAACCGTATGACCGTGCGCTGGTAAAAGAACTGGCTGTGAAGCATGACATTGTCGTGACGATGGAAGACAGCGAAAAAATAGGTGGCTTTGGGCAGCAGGCAGAGGCATATCTTATGGAAGAAGGCTGCATTCCGAAGAAATTTATCAACTGCTCGGTGGATGACTGCTTTGTGGAACATGGCTCGCCGGAAGAATTATATGCGCGCTATGAAATGGACGAGAATTGGCTTGCCCGACAGATCAATGAGGCATTGGAAAGGAAATAAAGGATGGAAAAAGAGCGTCTGGATGTGCTTTTGGTAAATCGCGGGATGGTGGAATCCCGGGAAAAGGCGAAAGCAATCATTATGACAGGCAATGTGTTTGTCAATGAACAGAGAGAAGATAAAGCCGGGCAAAAGTTTCCGGTGGATGTCTATATAGAAATTCGTGGCAAAAAGTTAAAATTTGTCAGCCGAGGCGGGTATAAACTCGAAAAAGCACTGCAGGTATTTCCAATCGATCTGACGGATCTTACCTGCATGGATGTAGGTGCTTCTACCGGCGGATTTACGGACTGTATGTTGCAAAATGGAGCGAAATTTGTCTATTCGATCGATGTCGGTACGAATCAGCTTGCCTGGAAATTGCGGCAGGATGAGCGTGTCCGCTCCATGGAAAAAACGAATATCCGCTATGTGACGGCGGAAGATGTCGGTGAATTGGTGGACTTTGTGTCGATCGATGTGGCATTTATCTCGCTGACCAAGGTGCTGGAGCCAATCTGGCATTTGATGAAAAACGAGGCCCGGATGGTATGCCTGATCAAACCGCAGTTTGAGGCCGGCAGAGAAAAAGTCGGGAAAAAAGGTGTTGTGCGTGATCTGGCCGTTCACAAAGAAGTGATGGAACAAGTCATTACTTATGCAAAAAGTCTTGGCTTTTTGATTAAGGGACTTGATTTTTCGCCAATTCGCGGACCGGAAGGAAATATTGAATATTTGTTATATATCCAAAAAATGGAAAATGGTGCTGCGACATTTCCGGAAGATGAGTGGAATGAGTGGCAGAAGGTGATGGACGAAACGATTCAGGCAGCGCAGGAACATGCGGTAAAACATGCGGAGGATATATCGGGATGAGTATGTATTATCTTATCGTAAATGAAGAAAAGGATTCCGGATGTCAGGTGGCAAAAGGCATTCAGGCATATATGCAGGAAGCGGGACACCGCGTTCTCGTTCAGTCTCACGATGCCATTGATATTCAGGAAAAAGCGGATATGGCGATCGTTCTTGGCGGAGACGGCACGGTGATCGCGGCCGCAAAAAAGATCGCGGATAAAGAAATCCCAATCCTGGGAGTGAACCTTGGTACACTGGGATTTTTGACGGAAATCGAAAAACCGAAGATTTATCCGGCACTGGACGCTGTCATGTCGGGAAAATATACGATTGAAAAACGCATGGCATTGTCGGCCCAAATGCAAAAAACGGGAGAAACTTTTTTTGCGGTCAACGAGATTGTCGCTGGGAAACGGGATTTTGGAAGAATGGTGACGACGAGTGTCTGGGTAGACGGTAAATGGATGGATAGTTATGTCGCAGACGGCGTGCTGATCGCAACGCCGACCGGCTCAACGGCATATAATTTATCTGCCGGAGGACCGATTTTGTCGCCGACGATGGAAGCGGTTGTCATCACGCCTATCTGTCCACATTCCTTTAACAAACGAAGTGTGGTGGTTTCTTCGCAGGCTGAGATTTGTGTAAAGGTGGAAAAGACACGCGAGAGTTATGTCGATGAAGCATCGGTTCGATGTGATGGGGAGGTGTGTGCCGCAATTGAGACCGGGGACGTGATCCGGATTCAAAAGGCGGAACTTCCGTTTAATATGGTATGTGTCGGAGAAATTGGGTTTTATCAGAAGATGCGAAGCAAGCTGAACCGCACATGATGAGAGGAAGAGTGGCAGCATGAAAAAGAAGCGACAGGAACAAATTATTGAAATTATACAAAATCATGAAGTGGAAACGCAGGAAGATCTTGCCGGATATCTGACAGAAGCCGGGTATGCTGTGACACAGGCGACGGTTTCCCGCGATATCCGGGAATTGTCATTGGAAAAAGTTCCCGGTCAAAAGGTTCGGCAGAAATATGCGATGCGAAGCACGATTCCGGTGGCGGCGGAGATCAAACATCCCGCAGCACAGCCGGCAAACCGGTATGCGGCACTTCTTCAAGATGGCATCGTTTCGATGGAACAGGCGGGGAATCTGCTTGTCATAAAAACCGCAGTCGGGATGGCGATGGCGGTCGCTGCGGCGCTGGATGCGATGGAAATTGAAGGGATTATCGGCTGTATCGCCGGTGATGACACGATCATGTGCGCGGTAAAAACAGAAAAAATGGTTCAAAACGTCATTGAGAATCTGCAAAACTTGATTCTTCAGATAAAATGATGTATGATATAGAATACAAAGGTAACAAAGTTTAAGGAGGCTAACCATGTCAGGACATTCAAAATTTGCTAATATTAAGCATAAAAAAGAGAAAAATGATGCGAAGAAAGGAAAAATCTTTACCGTAATCGGCCGTGAGATCGCCGTAGCAGTCAAAGAAGGCGGTCCGGATCCAAATAACAACAGTAAACTTCGTGATGTTATCGCCAAAGCAAAAGCGAATAACATGCCAAATGATACAATCGATCGTGGTATCAAAAAGGCAGCAGGAAACGTCGATGCGGTAAATTATGTAAATATTACATACGAAGGATATGGTCCGAGCGGAACAGCAATCATCGTAGAAGCGCTTACCGACAACAAAAACCGTACTGCTTCCAATGTACGTAACGCATTTACCAAAGGAAACGGAAACGTAGGAACGACAGGCTGTGTATCTTATATGTTTGATAATAAAGGACAGATCATTATTGATAAAGAAGAATGTGATATGGATGCAGATGATCTTATGATGATGGCACTGGATGCCGGAGCTGAGGATTTCAGTGAAGAGGAAGACAGCTTTGAGATCATCACAACACCGGATGATTTCTCAGCAGTCAGAGAGGCTCTTGAAAAAGAGGGAATCAAGATGGCAGAAGCAGAGCTTACCATGATCCCACAGAACTATGTAGATCTGACAGATCCTGAGGTTGTAAAGAAGTTTACAAGAATTCTGGATCTCTTAGATGAAGATGATGATGTACAGGCCGTATATCACAATGCAAATCTTCCGGATGAGGAATAATTATATCGTTCATGCCATTTGTGCATGAAAGAATTTCCACAGAATCCACATGCAATTTTATGTAAGGGGGTGTGGAGATTCTACCATATATGTATGCCAGGCAGGCAGCAGGACGGCAGAAAGCCGTTTGGCAGCACGCCTGGCATATGGTATGTTAAAAACAAATGCAGAGAGCATATATACATTTTACAACAAGAGTAGGAGCGTAGAATGAAGGGAATATTAAGATATTTACGGGACTATAAAAAAGAATCGGTTCTGGCACCATTATTTAAAATGCTGGAAGCCTGTTTCGAACTGCTGATCCCGATCGTAATGGCACATATTATTGATACCGGTATTAAGAATCAGGACATGGGATATGTTCTTCGGATGTGTCTCGTTATGATCGCACTTGGTATCATCGGCCTGAGCTGTTCTCTGACAGCACAG
>OHZQ01000420.1_pt1 | contig 13171 bp, 10 predicted proteins | sample 1580551 | NCBI WGS metagenome assembly OHZQ01 (sample SAMEA3882527, study PRJEB24775) | human gut metagenome | biome: human-associated habitat; feature: intestine environment; material: feces | place: Netherlands | collected 2009/2010 | reverse complement strand
TCCGTCTGACAGAGGACGGACATAAGATTGCCGATAAGGTATATGAACGTCATCAGCTGATCTCTTCCTGGCTGATGATACTGGGAGTCCAGGAAAAAACAGCGATTCATGATGCCTGCAGGATCGAGCACATAATCAGTGAGGAGAGCTTTCAGGCATTGAAAAAGGCAGTTTATGAGCTGAGGGAGCAGCAGGCTGTGCTCCATGGAGAAACTGCGGATCAGGTTTGATCCCTGCAGCAGAAGCTATCAGGAATTGACAACTGAAAAAATAAGAATATAATGGAAATCCAGGTTATGAAATGGAGGATACCAAAAGATGAAATTACTTTTTATACGACATGGAGACCCGGATTACACAATAGATTCCCTGACCGAAAAGGGCTGGAAGGAAGCGGAATTTCTTTCTGAAAAGATCGCAGCTCTTGATGTCAGGGATTTTTATGTTTCTCCGCTTGGAAGAGCAAAGGATACCGCATCCTGCACACTGAAGAAAAACGGAAGAACAGCTACAGAATGCAAGTGGCTGAGAGAATTCGACGTAAGATCAGAAGACCGGATCTTCATGGGGAAAAGATCATTCCCTGGGACTGGCTTCCCCAGGACTGGACGAAGATCGAAAATTTCTACAGCTTTGACCGCTGGTGGGATAATGACATCCTGCGAGAGGGAAAAATGAAAGAAGAGTATGACTGGGTCACACAGAATTTTGATAAAGTTCTGGCAGAGCATGGCTATGTGCGGGAAGGACATTATTACAGAGCAGAAAAAGCCAATGAAGATACGCTTGTGTTTTTCTGCCATTTCGGTGTAAGCTGTGTACTCATCAGCTATCTTCTCAGTATCTCTCCGCTGGTGATGCTGCAGAATTTCTGTGCGGCGCCGTCATCGGTGAGCACCATTGTTACAGAGGAGAGGCGAAAAGGGATCGCGTCCTTCCGTATGAGCTCTTTTGGAGACATTTCTCATTTGTATGCGCATCAGGAGCCGCCGGCTTTTGCTGCCAGATTCTGTGAGACATATGATAACAAAGAGCAGAGACACGACTAAAAAGCGAAAGAAACGGCTGTAATATTTCGTGTTTTTCCGGAAGACCATGGTAAATAATGATCAGCAGGATTATTTTGGAAAATGATTAGACTTCGTTAATAAATTTTATAAATTTATTAGAAATTGTACAAAGTTCCCTCACATTTATGCGGTATGATAATTACATCTTAAGGGAGCGACAAACCTTAAGAGAAAATCTTTCCTTTCCCTAAAAAGTGTAAAATGAACGTGAATCACCGCTTAGCCGACAAGATCGACGGAGAAGCGGTGATTTTATTATGTCACTGAAGCAGGATTCTTTCTTATAAACCTCTGTAACGATTAAGACAGGCATAAATTTCCTGAATACGGGGAGTAGCGTAACCACAGGAAATTTTTTGATTCTCCGTAAAGAAGGACAGACCATGTAAAGAGAGATTTTTCCAGAGAAACTGCACAATCTCAGGCAGGGTACGTCTGCCGTCTGCCAGATGTTCAACTGCATATTTCAGCAGGAGACCTAAGGCAGCGGTCTGTTCTGCGTCAATAAGCTGTTCTGTATAGCGGAGATCAATCTCCTGTCTGCCGAGAGAGAAGCCATCTGTTCCGGAGATTCTGGTTTTCAGGCGCTCAGGTTTTGCGGCACCGGAATCGGAATGATTTCCACGACTGTTATGTATGAGGCGCTTAGAAGATTCGGCAGGTCTGCTCATAATGCGATGGCTGTGCGGAAGCTGAAAATCAGTAACTGAAACAGCAGGCAGAGGATATTGGCTGCATAATTTTTTGACAGAAGCTGTAATATCTTTTGGAACGTAATTGTCCATCTGGATAATTGTATCTGCAATATGAAAGAATGCCCCGGAACTTCCGGCAACAAGAATTGTAGAAATCCCTGCTTTTTTATAAAGATCCTCTGCACGCTCCAGAAACGGAGTGATCGGCTCTTTCTCACGCTGGATAACCTGCTGCATGAAAGCATCACGAACCATGAAGTTAGTTGCGGAGGTGTCTTCGTCAAGAAGAAAAAGGTGGCTTCCGGCTTCTATGCTTTCTGCGATACCGGCTGCCTGGGAAGTGCTTCCACTGGCATCCAGTGTAGAGAAACAGCGGGTATCTTTCTTGTTTGGAAGATCATTTATAAACATGGAAATATCCACATCCTTGATAAAACGGCCATCTTCTGAACGCAGTTTGACAGCAGTTGCATCTGTGATCACGTATTCACGTCCATCTCCGGGGATATGATTGTATACACCAAGTTCAAGTGCATTCAGAAGCGTGGATTTGCCATGATATCCACCGCCTACGATCAGAGTGATTCCCTTTGGAATCCCCATGCCTGTGATTTTTCCTTTATGGGGAAGATTTATGGAAATGCGCAGACTGTCCGGAGAAGTAAAGGGAACGGAAGCTTTCATAGGGCGGGAGGAAATACCGCTTTCTCTTGGGAGGATGGAGCCGTCGGCTATGAATGCGCAGAGATTTTTTGCGGGCAGCGTCTGACGGATAAATTCCTGATCCTCTGCAAGCTCTATATAATTCTGTAATTCCTTTGCATTAAGGCTGGAATAGAAAAAGGATTTTTGAATGCATACAGGCAGAAAATCAAAAAGGATTTTCTCCAGTTCAGTGGCATTGATCGTGCGGCCATTAGCAGGGAAGCCCACAAAAAAGCGGGCGGTTATGCCTTTTTCTGTTATTTCACAGGCTGTCCGGGAAAGAATCTCCTGACCACAATGACTGACAGTGAGCAGGCCGCTTTTGCCGGAGCCTTTTGCACGAAAGCTGTACTGACTGACCTGTTTTTCAAACTGACGTGTAAGATAGTCGCAAAGAGTAGTCCCGGTAAGTGTATCTTTATAATATTCGACGGGAAATCCGGCATCTCTGTGTGAAATCTGAATGCTGACATGAGAGGGAGAAGCAAAAGGATCTCCCTGCACATGGTCGATGGACAGAATATAATTTCCAAAATGATACAGACCTTTCAGCCCTTTATATGCCGGATAACTTTTGCGGTTTATGGAACGAAGCTGCTGACGCAGTTCCTCTGAATTTTTCATGACAGAACCTCCTGGTATTGCAGATATTTTTATAATAATCCTCGCAAATAATGAATTTGAGAGGAGAAACATTAACCTGCCATCAACTATAGCGGAAATGAATCATAATGTCCACTGACAAATAAATATTAATCATATGGAAAATTTTCAGAGGATGTTTTATAATGAAAAACAGGTAATTGTTCAATATCATTACATAATAGCGAACTGATGAATAGTTACCGTTATCAAAGCAATACTATGAATGACAGTCATAAAGAAAGGCGGAACAGTAAATGGAACGTAGAAATGCATGGCTTTCTTATACAGAAGCAGAAGAAAAAGAACTGGAGCAGGTTGCAAAAGCGTATCGCAATTTTCTTAATGTGGGAAAAACAGAGCGTGAATGTGTGACGCAGATCATCAGAGAAGCACGGGCAGCAGGTTATGAATCTCTGGAAGAGAAGACTGCGAAGGGTGAGAAACTGAAAGCAGGAGATAAAGTTTATACAGTCGGAATGAAGAAGATCATTGCACTGTTTCATATCGGACAGGATGATATTTCTGAGGGAATGAATATTCTGGGAGCACACATTGATTCTCCACGTCTTGATGTCAAACAGAATCCATTATATGAGGATACGGATCTTGCATATCTGGATACCCATTATTATGGCGGTGTTAAGAAATACCAGTGGGTGACTCTTCCCTTGGCAATCCATGGCGTAGTGGTAAAGAAAGACGGAAGTACAGCAGAAGTAAATATCGGTGAGGATGAGGATGATCCGATCGTATATATCACAGACCTTCTGATCCATCTTGCAGGAAAGCAGATGCAGAAAAAAGCGGCAGAAGTGATCGAGGGAGAGAATCTGGACATCCTGATCGGCAGCAGACCACTGAAAGACCTGGAAGATGATAAGAAGAAAGAGGCAGTAAAACAGAATGTACTGAATATCCTTAAAGAGAAGTATGATATGGAAGAGGAAGATTTTCTTTCTGCAGAGCTGGAGATCGTACCGGCAGGAAAGGCAAGAGAGTGTGGTCTGGACAGAAGTATGATTGCTGCTTATGGACAGGATGACAGAGTGTGCGCATATACTTCTCTGCTTGCAATGCTTGGGATGGACACCCCGAAACACACTTCCTGCTGTCTGTTTACTGATAAAGAAGAGATTGGAAGCGTAGGTGCAACCGGTATGCAGTCACGTTTCTTTGAGAACGCAGTGGCTGAACTTCTGGATGTAATGGGATGCTACAGTGATCTGAGATTGAGAAGAACTCTGAAGAATTCCAGTATGCTTTCCTCTGATGTAAGTGCAGGCTATGATCCGGCTTATGGGGAGGCATTTGAGAAAAAGAATGCAGCTTATCTTGGAAGAGGTATCGTATTAAATAAATTTACCGGAGCAAGAGGTAAATCCGGCTCAAATGATGCAAATGCAGAATATGTGGCAAGAGTCAGAAATATTTTTGACAGCCATGAAGTTGCGTTCCAGACAGCTGAGCTTGGTAAAGTTGATGTAGGCGGAGGCGGAACAATCGCTTATATCGCAGCGCTTTATGGAATGGAAGTCATTGACAGCGGTGTGGCAGTGCTCAGTATGCATGCACCATGGGAAGTGACAAGTAAGGCAGATATTTACGAAGCTAAGAAAGCATATAAGGCATTTCTGCTGGAAGCATAAAAAGTCGGGCAGATGCAGAATAAAAATATGAAGAAATCGTGGAAGCTGTATCGTTTCTGATAACAGAGACTTGCAGATTCCGCAGATAAGGGCAGAGCTTTTGGAAAACTGAAGCGCTGCCCTTTTAACATATAAGTGAGGTTATGATTGTAAAAGGTATTTCTGATATCTTACGAAAGACAGGTTGCGATTCTGTAAGATCTGGATTGGAGCAGGATATTTAATAGACGGGAGGGAAAGATGGAGGAAGCGCTGATCAGAGTAAAAGATTTGTGTAAAATATATAATCCCGGCGAGAATGAAGTACGGGCGCTGGATCATATTAATCTGGAAATTAATAAGGGTGAGTTTGTTGCTATTATCGGACAGTCAGGTTCAGGAAAGTCTACATTTATGAATATGCTGGGTTGTCTGGATGTGCCTACATCCGGCGAATATTTTTTGAATGGAACTGATGTGTCCACAATGGAAGATAATGAACTCTCAGAAGTCAGAAACCGGGAGATCGGATTTATTTTTCAGGGATTTAATCTGATCTCAAATCTGACTGCAATTGAAAATGTGGAACTACCGCTGGTTTACAGAGGGGTAGACAGAAAAACGAGACATAAGCTGGCAGTAGAGTCACTGACCATGGTAGGGCTTGAGAAACGTATGGATCACAGACCAAATGAAATGTCAGGAGGACAGCAGCAGAGGGTGGCTATTGCAAGAGCAATCGCGGCCCAGCCACCGGTGATCCTGGCAGATGAACCTACAGGAAATCTGGATTCTGCATCCAGTAAGGAGATTCTTCAGATTCTTAAAAGTATGCACGAGCAGGGAAAAACGGTCATATTGATCACACATGATAATGGGATTGCTGCTCAGGCAAGGCGTGTAGTCAGAATTATGGATGGAAAGATAGAGTCAGATTTTATCAATAAAAACTATGGGAAAGAAGAATATATAAAAAATCAGCTGGATGCATAAACCCGGTTACAAGGAGACAAATATTATGAAAAAAAAGAAAAGTAAAAAGAAAATTATTATTGGAGCAGCAGCTGTTCTCGTTGTTGCCGGCGGAGTTACAGTAGCAGGTCAGAGGAATTCCACAGAAAATCAGATCCCGCAGGTTCAGGTGGTAATTGCAGAGAAGGGTGATGTTGAGGAAATTGTAGATGCTACAGGAACAGTGGGAAGTGAAGAGGAGAAGACCTATTATTCTCCTGTAAATGCAGAGCTGAAAACGGTTTCTTTTGCCCAGGGAGATGTGGTGAAAAAGGGAACAAAACTGATCGAGTTTAATACAGAGGATCTGGAGAAAGATAATCGGAAAGCAGAACTGAATCTGAAATCAACAAAGTACGATACAAAAGATACAAGAAATAAATCTGACAAAGCAGAGAAGAAGCAGAAGGATGCCAAAAAGAATGTTCAGGAGCTTGAGAAGAAAATAAAGGATAAAAAGGCTTATGTCTCGTCTCTGAAATCACAGATCTCAGCGGCTGCAGCAGCGGCACAGCGTGAAGCGGCAGCTCAGGCGTCCGCACAGGCAGCAGCCCAGGCTCAGGCACAGCAGCAGGAAGCTCAGGCAAAAGCCCAGGCAGAGGCAAAGAAACAGGAGGAAATCCAGAGTAAATATCAGGCCGCACTTTATACATACAAGACGGAGACTCTTCCGCAGTACCAGCAGCAGCTCTCAGATCTGAATGCACAGTATAATCAGGCACAAAGCGATTATAATCAGGCAGACACCACATATCAGATGGCATTTGCAACATGGCAGGCAGACCCTTCAGATGAGAATACACAGGCTCTGGATAATGCGGAGGCTGCAAGAACACAGGCACAGCTCGCAATGCAGCAGGCACAGCAGACTTATAATGATCTTAAGCAGCAGACACCGAAAATGCCGGTACTTTCTGATTTCACAGAAAGCAGTGCAGATTACTCATGGGGAATTTCAGACGGTTCAGATGCAGATGACAGCGATGGGGAAGATTCTTCCTCCTACGGATATGATTACAGTGGAAGTGATGGCGGGACAGTAACTGCGGATACTTCTGCTCTGGAAAGTGCACTTGAGACAGCAAGCGATGAACTTGCAGAGCTTCAGTCAGATCTGGCTTCTGAGAAAGCTATCGCAGAGGCAGATTCCACAAGCCTGACAAAAGAAGAAAAAGAGAAACTGAAAGTAACAGATAATCTTTCCGAACTGGACGCAAAATCAGCCAAGGAGCTGGTGAAGGAAGGAAAGAAAGGAATCACCGCGGAATTTAACGGAATCATATCCAAGGCAGATATTAAGCAGGGAGCAGCAGTTACTCAGGGTATGGAACTGTTTACTATTGAGAATACAGACAAGGCAAGTGTGGATGTGACTCTCTCTAAATATGATTATAATACAGTGAAAGAGGGGCAGTCTGTTGAGATTACCTTGGGGGATAATACTTATCAGGGTACTGTAACAAAAATGAGTCATATTGCGGTGCAGAATGAAAAAGGAACGCCGGTCATTTCAGCAACAGTAAGCATTGATAATCCGGATGAAGATATTTTCCTGGGAGTAGATGCAAAGGTTAAGATTTATGCGGCTTCTGCGAAAAATGTGGTGACTCTTCCTGTGGAAGTGGTCAATATCGGAAAAGAAGGCTCCTTCTGCTATGTGATAGAAGATGGACTGGTGACAAAGAGAAATATTACCACAGGAATCAGCTCAGAGGATTATGTGGAAATTACGGACGGAATCAAAGAAGGAGAAGAAGTAATCGCAGATCTGGGTGATTACACAGAGGGAATGGAAGTACAGGCAGTTCCTGAACAGACAGGAGAGGATGCTGATGAGTAATCTGTATGAATATATCAAGATGGCAGTCCATAATATTATGGCAAATAAGGGACGTTCTTTTCTGACTATGCTTGGCATTATCATTGGCATTGCTTCTGTAATTGCCATTGTATCTGTGGGTGAAGGAACCAAGAACCAGATGAACAGTGAAATTGATGATATCGGCGGCGGGCAGATTGCCATCAGTGTCAGCGATGAGGCACAGACAGATGAGGAGTGGATCACTGCGGATGATGTGGAAGCAATCCGGGCGGTAGACGGTATAGAAGGAGTAAATGTTTCGGATTCATTCAGTGGAGAAACTACCACAGGTAAGGGAAATTTTTCTCTTATGCTGACGGGTGAGGGACCGGATGCAAAGCTGTTAAATAATGCCACCATGAAGCATGGAGTATATTTCGGGGAAAATGAAGTTCAGGAAGCAAAAAATGTCTGTGTGCTTTCCGATGCAGATGCAAAAAGACTCTTTGGCACAGATGATGTGGTTGGAATGACTGTAGATGTCAATTGTTATGGACTGACCAAAAGTCTTCGTATCTGCGGGGTGACAACCCAGAAAGAAAATGGAACCTTTGTCAGTTATACTTATGAGGGAATGCCGGTGACTATTAATGTTCCCTATACTACAATGAATGAATTCACCGGTGTATCCGATTACTTTTTCTCAGTAACAATGCAGGCAGATAAGAGCTTAAACAGTCAGGATGTTGCTGACAAAGTGGTAAAACTGATGGAAAAAAGACATCAGTGTGCAGGAAAAGATTACTTTCAGGTACAGAGCTTTCAGGATATTATGAGCTCTATGAATCAGATGCTGGATATGGTGACTGCTTTTATCTCCTTTGTGGCGGGAATTTCCCTTCTGGTTGGCGGTATCGGCGTTATGAATATTATGCTGGTTTCCGTAACAGAACGTACCAGAGAGATTGGTATCCGTAAGTCACTGGGAGCGAAAACCTCTTCTATTATGATGCAGTTTCTGGCAGAGGCGGCAATTCTGACGGTGATTGGAGGGGTGATAGGAATTGTTCTGGGTGTGATTGGCGGATATGTGATCTGTTCAATCATAAGCAGCAGTATGGGAATGTCCATCACTCCGGGAATCAGCCTGAGTACAATTATGGCGGCGACTTTGTTTTCCTGTGCAGTAGGAGTATTCTTTGGAATTTATCCTGCGAAGAAAGCAGCAAAACTGAGCCCGATCGAGGCTTTGCGGCGGAATTAATGAAAACAGGACTGCGATGGTATTTTGGTGTACCTGTGTACTGATATCATTACAGAATAGTTGTAAATTGTTATAATTTTGCGAATCAAAAGAAAAAAATAAAAAATTCAAAAAAAGTGTTGACAAATGCTCCAGTATAGAGTAGAATACTCATTGTTGTGAGGGACACGAGATAAGAACTTCACAAGGATGTGCGTTTAGCTCAGCTGGATAGAGCGTTTGGCTACGGACCAAAAGGCCGGGGGTTCGAATCCTCTAACGCACGCTAATAAAAAATAAGACAGTGCAAATGCACTGTCTTATTTTTTTTCAAGTCCGGGTCGGACTCGAACGGGTTCGATCTACGCTTCGCTCCGGTCGTTGCTAAACGCGTGCCACTGGCACGCAGCAACCTCTAACGCACGTAGAACCGCTAGAAATCAAGGCTTCTAGCGGTTATTTTTTTGATTGGCCAGTCCTGAAATTACTTCCATGAGAAGCGTTGGAAAATGTTCTGAAAGGAATTTTATAAAGGTTAGGCATGGACGTGGAAAAGGGCTATACAATAAATAAATGAAAAAGAAACGCTGGTTCCGGTAAATACCGGTTCCGGCGTTTCTTTTTATAATTTTCGGATCATTGCGCTTCCATGCAGATCGCATACAGGATCTGCAAACAGATGGTTTTTCAGACAGAATTCCCCGACCGCTTTTCGACATCCGGAAAACTGTGTACTGTACACATCGTGGATCAGGAGAACTCCTCCGGTGGCCAGGCGTTCATAGAACAGAGGAAGTGCGGCTGCAGTTGGAGCATAGAGATCTGCGTCCAGAGATACAAAACAAAAAGTTTCATCTGTGACATCGGAAAAGGTATCCGGAAACCATCCTTTGTGGATCACAGTACGTGTAGGATCAGGCATAACATGAAGAACAGAGTCAATATCAGTAGAAGAAAAATCACCTGTTTTGGCACGGGACAGATTACCGGAGGCTTCTATTGTGATATCCTTTTCTGAAAAGCCCTCAAAAGTATCAAAAAGATGGATTTTTCGGTCTGGAAAGGCTGCACTGATCAGGGAAGAAAATTCACCTCGAAAAACACCTAGTTCTGCAACATTTCCCGGAATATCCAATTGATAGATCTGCTCAGATAAAAGACGCATAACAGCAACCCGTGCGTCAAACATGCGAAGGACGGAGGAATCACGAAAAGGTCCGTGATAACCTAAGTTTTCCATCTGCTTTATCATAGAATTGCGCCGTTCTTCATCCAGAACTCCCAGGATGACCAGATCCGGGAGAAGTGCTGCTGCAGTATCCGGAGAACAGACTGGAATATTTCCAATATATGATCCGTGTTTATGGGGGTCATTATCAGCAAAGCACAGGAGCTGACAGGGACTGCTGAGAAGTCTTGCGGTCATTTGTCCAATTTGTCCGGCACCAAATATTACAGTTTTATATACTGATTTTGCCATCATTTTGATGTATCCTTTCTGTCAGCGCGAACCTGGATCATCTGTCCTGTGATGGAGATGGCGATTTCAGCCGGTGTTTCTGCTTTGATCTCTAGTCCTATAGGTGAGATGATATGGTTTAAATCTTGTTCATTAATGTTGTATTCTTCAATCAGACGGTGAAATACAGCAGCTTTTTTTGCACGGCTTCCAATGACGCCTATATAACATGCAGGTGTAGCGAGAAGCTGTGCCTGTACAATGGTATCATAGGAATGTCCACGTGTCATGACGCAGCAATAATCAGCAGCTGTAATAGAAACATACTGGTCCAGATGGTTGAAATCACAAAGTATTGTTTCAACTGCTCCTGGGAAAAGAGCAGGATTTGTAAATTCCGGCCGGTCATCCAGGACAACACAGCGAAAATCAACGCTTGCAAGGATTGGGACAAGCTTTTGTGAGACATGTCCGCCGCCGAATACATAGACAGTTCCTGAGGTTCCAATCTGTTCAGAAAACAGATCATAATCTTCACTGTGATATCGGTGTGGCTTTGTAGACAAAGAAGATAATACAGAAGAAGGAACATTGGCAGTTCCGATGAGACCGCATGCAGGACTGTAGAGGCTCACACCGGAGGTGGTGAGAAGATCGCAGATCAGCCAGAAATCTTTTCGCTCTTCATAGAATTTTTCAGCAGTTTCCGTGATTTCCATAATAATCGGATCGTTATGATCAAGATACTGGAAAAAGGCCGTAACATCACCACCACAGATCATACCAATATTTTCAACATCTTTATGATTCAGCCGGAATTCATGCTCGCAGGATTCCTTTTTTTCAAGAATATCCAATGCCATACATTCAGCACGATATTCTACAGCTCCACCTCCGATGGTTCCGGAAATTCTGCCGTTTTTTCCGACCAGCATGCGGGAACCGGCACCTCTTGGTGTAGACCCTGAGGATGCTGTAACGGAAACAAGTACAAGATCGTTTCCCTCCAGGAATTGTTGTTTTATTGTCTGAAATAATGTTCTCATATAATAAAATACCTCCTAACTAAATTAAGTGATTTTTCTGCTCCAGTTGTGTACGTCTGCCCGCCTGAACTAAAGCGTGATATGGCAGAGTGATTGTATCATGTCCTGCAGTTTGCGGGCTTGTTCTAACTGCTGCTCATGAGCTTTGCGAGCTTCCGGACTTTTGCATTTACTCATGCTGTCGGCAAATCTTTTTTCTATGGTTACACGCTGTGTTTCCTGAATCAGTTTATCAGCCAGAAATACAATAGCTGCTTCATCCAGCGTGGCTTCCAACAGACCATGGTGCTGTGAAATGATCTGGCTGATCTCAGGATAACCTAACTGTAAGAAAAGTTCACCGCCTGTTTTCGCGTGATGCCTCTGAAGTCTGGCAATATCATGCAGAAGTGCACCGGAGCGAACAAGCTTCTGGTCAAAGATATAACCATTGGATTCCAGCATATTGCATAAACAACAGGCAAGTTCAGTAACAGCATCACTGTGAGCTTGTACATGACGGGGCAGAGAAACAGCATTGCGAAGCCTGAGACATAGTCCGTCATTTAATTCAGGATGAGGCAGTATATAACTGGGATCAGAGAAAGAAATATTATTTTTTTCATTCACTTCCAGATGATAGTAAGAGCCGCAGGGCAGACGAAACTGCTGCCTGCTGTACATATCAGAATGTAATGCATGTAAATAAGAAGAGATTACATCTGTATGAGTTACCACTGCAATATCACCTTCAGAAGCGCAAAGAATCTTATGAACTGCCTGCGAAAAGCGAAAACCAGATGCAGCAGGAGTTTCTGCTCCCGGGATCGGATGATCAGGGTTATTCCCACGCGCTTTATAAATGTCCGGCCATCTCTGGCGTATTTCATCAAAAGAAAGGCCATCCCATTCTCCCAGATTTCGTTCTGACAGATCAGAAACAATGATATGTGGAAGCTCAGGTGCCATATGGCCTGCTGTCTCAACAGTTCTTAACAAAGGACTGCAGTATACCCCTGATATTTTATCGGACAATTCTTCGTTAAGAAGGACTGCCTGCAGATGTCCAAGCATGGATAGAGAGAAATCTGTCTGTCCTACACAGTAAGAATGTTCATCCGGATACTGTGGTTTTCCATGCCGGACCAGATAAAGGTTACGCATTTAAAAACCCTCCGAAACATTCTTCAAATATTTTTTTTGAACAGGAACGTGTTTCTTCTGAAAAACGGGCATATCGTTTCAGAAATTCTTCGCCGTATGGTGTCAGTTCGCTATGGCTTCCCCTTGTACCGCCTTGGCTTCTGATGATCAGAGGTTCATGAAGCTGTGATTCCAGGGTATGGATCAGGTTCCAGCTGGTAGAATAGGAAATGTGCATGCGCTCACAGGCATCGCGGACAGATCCTGTTTCATGGATCAGTGTAAGCAGCGAATAGAGTTTTTCATCAAAAAAAACTTTTTCCCGGGCTAGCTGAATATGGATTTCAGAACGGATCAGGCTCTGGTTGTGTATGCGGAGAAGTTCAGCATAATCCTCTGGTGTATCAGCATCATGAATAATACCGGGATCCTTTACATTAAGATAATACATGGGTTCCCCGCAGTTATCCACAGCACCTTTAAGTCCTGATTTTCCGTCATCACTTAGGATGGAATCAATCAGTGTGGAACGGATCAGAATGGGATGACCGGGATTGCCATTACAGACCGGAGTTACAAGGGGACGCCCCAGAGAGAGCATTTGAGTGACTGTCTGGGCTGTGAACAGCGGAACATCAACAGGTGTAAAGAGTACCGTATCCACTTTGTCTTTCAGATACTCAAGTCCGATTCGGACAGAATCAAACATATGAGTGTTTGCATAGTTCTCATTTCGAAGAAAGACTACA
>OHZQ01000414.1_pt1 | contig 13262 bp, 3 predicted proteins | sample 1580551 | NCBI WGS metagenome assembly OHZQ01 (sample SAMEA3882527, study PRJEB24775) | human gut metagenome | biome: human-associated habitat; feature: intestine environment; material: feces | place: Netherlands | collected 2009/2010 | reverse complement strand
GAATATGCACCGCAGTCTGTATTGGATGCGGCAAGAAGTAATGCAGTAAAAGAACACGCCCAGGCTCTTGCCTATATGAAAGGGGATATGGCAGAAGGAGTAGCGGAGATTGTTTTCGATGAGGAGGATTTACCACATCTTCGCAGTATCTATCCGGAGATCACGGATTATCTGGAAGAAAAGCTGGAGGATCCCCAGTGGCTTTCGGAACTGAATGAAAGACTGGATGCACTGGCAGAAGCCTATGAAGAAAATCATTCTATTATGCGTTTCCATCATTATAATCCTATAAATATCTCAAAGCAGTTTCAGAAGTTTGCGGATGAGGTGATTCCTTATCAGGCTAGGGATGGCTTTGCCTGGAAAGAACATCCGATGTTCATTACACAGGATGAGATTGATGCTTATCTTGCAGGAGGTGGAGCGTATTCGCAGGGCAGGCTTAGGACGTATTCCTTTTATCTGCTGCATGAAGATGAAAGATCGAGGACAGGTTTTATCAAGGAACAGTATGGGATCGGTGGAAGCAGTCATGCACTGTCTGGTGCGGATGATTCACACGCAAATTATGATGGAAAAGGATTGTTTCTTGCAAGAGGTGCTTATGGAAATCCATATACGTCAGTTTTATTATCTTGGAATAAAGTTGCAAATAGAGTAGCTTATCTGATAAAGAATGACCAGTTCCTGCAGGCAGAAGATTATGCTCGTATGCCGGAATATGAACGGGAGCAGATGGCGAATAAGGTACTCCGCTTTTATGACCGTCTTCCGGAAGAGATAGACAGACCATTTACGGATGATTTCTTCTGGGAAAAACCAGGAAAAGAAATGGTGGCAGTATTAGAGAATCCAGAGCAGACAGAAGAACTGTTACAGAAGATGGATGCAGCATTGGCAGCTCTTCCATTGGATTTTGAAGCGTATGGGACAAACTATCAGCAGAAAACAGAACTTCTTTCGGAACTCCACCAGTATGCAGAAGGAACCTATACGATATTCCCGACACCGGAAGCAGAACCGTCTTTTGCGGAACCATCCGGGCACCAGATGACCATGTTTGATTTCTTGGATACGAAGGCAGTGACAGAACCGACCGTAGTAGATATGTCAGATGTGGAGGAAATAGAAGAGGAAGAGGTTACTGCCAAAGAAGATATTCCGGAAAATCAGGAACAGGAAATAACAGAAACTTCTGAGGGACAGGAACAAAAGGAATCAGAAGAAGAGATAACGGTTAAAACAGCAGAAGAACTGGCGGAGTCCTGGGATGAAGGTGTTTTTGAGTATCAGGGGTATCATTTTGAAGCAGTAGGGGTATTGCCGGAAGGAATAGAAGGAAAAGATCTGGTTGCACAGACCCGTTCCAATACAGAACTGCATTTATCGACCTACCATACAGAAGATTTCCCAAAGTATTCTTATGATGATTTTTATGCAGTCAGCAATGCACCAACTGCCGATGTGTTCCGGTGTCTGGAAACCGGACGCAATTATATTCCGGGAGAAAATGAACTGTTTGGATATGAGGGAGAATTTCAACCATATTTAAAACCGGAAGTAGAAGAGATTGTAACAGAACCGCATAACTTTCGGATTCAGGATAATGACCTTGGAGCAGGTGGTCCGAAAGCAAAGTATAAAGCAAATATGGAAGCCATCCATTTATTGCAGACTCTGGAGCAGGAAGAACGTCTGGCAACACCCGAAGAACAGGAAGTTTTATCCCGTTATGTTGGCTGGGGTGGCATCCCGCAGGCATTTGAAGAGAAAAACAGTAGTTGGACAAATGAGTATCTGGAGTTAAAGAATACCTTATCACCGGAAGAATACAGTGCAGCAAGAGCATCGACCTTAAATGCTTTTTATACATCACCGACTGTGATCCGAAGCATGTATGAAGCACTGGAAAATATGGGACTGAAACAGGGAAATATTCTGGAACCGTCCTGTGGTGTCGGTAACTTTATGGGACTGATCCCGGAGAGTATGAGCAAAGCCAATATGTACGGTGTGGAACTCGACCCGGTTTCGGGCAAGATCGCAAAACAGCTTTACCAGAAAAATAAGATTGCCGTGCAGGGATTTGAGGAAACCAGTTATCCAGACAGCTTTTTCGACTGTGTGATAGGCAATGTTCCGTTTGGATCGTATCAGGTCAGTGACCGCAGATATGACCGGCATCATTTTATGATCCACGATTATTTTATTGCAAAATCCCTTGATCTGATCCGTCCCGGCGGTGTAGTGGCTGTGGTAACTTCCAGTGGAACGATGGATAAGCAGAATCCGGCAGTGAGACAGTATATCGCAAACCGGGCAGAACTGCTTGGAGCCATCCGATTACCGAATAATGCGTTTCAGAGAAATGCCAATACCAGCGTTGTTTCTGATATTCTGTTTTTCCAGAAAAGGGACAGGGCATCCATTGAGGAACCGGAATGGTTAAATTTAAAGGAAACACCGGAAGGCTATTCAGTCAATGCTTATTTTGCAGAGCATCCGGAAATGGTGCTTGGTGAGTTTACTACAGAAAGTACCCAGTATGGAAAGCAGGAAGTGACCGTAAAACCAAAAGAAGGAATTATCTTAGAAGAACAATTAAAAGAAGCTGTCCAGAATATCCATGGTACGATCACGGAACTGGAACTTTCGGATACAGAGCTGGAGGAGGATGTTGTCTCTATCCCGGCAGACCCAGATGTAAAGAATTTCAGTTTTACCGTAGTGAATGATGAAGTCTATTACCGGGAAAATTCTGTGATGAACCGCATGGAGCTTCCGGCAATGACAGCGGAACGTGTCAAAGGGATGCTGAAGATCCGTGATGTTACGAATGAACTGATCCAGTGCCAGATGGAAGAGGGAAGCGATGAACAGATCACAAAGCTGCAGGAAAAACTTAATGAAGAATACGATACTTTTACAGCAAAATATGGTCTGCTTAGCAGTAATGCCAATAAGCGGGCATTTAGCCAGGACAGCAGCTATTGTCTTTTGACTTCTCTGGAATTTCTGGATGATAAGGGAGAACTGAAACGGAAAGCGGATATTTTTACCAAAAGGACAATCCGCAGGGCAGAAACGGTAACTTCCGTGGATACTGCCAGTGAAGCACTTGCGGTTTCCATTGGTGAGAGGGCAGGCGTTGACCTTTCCTATATGGCACAGCTTTCCGGGAAAACAGAGGAGGAGCTTACCGAAGAACTGGCAGGGATAATCTTTAAGAACCCGATCAGTGAAAAATGGGAGCCGTCGGACGAATATCTTTCTGGAAATGTGAGGGAAAAACTTCAGACCGCCAAACAGTTTGCAGAAGATCACCCGGAATATCAGGTGAACGTGCAGTATTTGGAGCAGGTACAGCCAAAAGATCTGGATGCATCAGAGATTGAGGCAAGACTTGGGGCAACCTGGATCTCCGAGGATTACATTACACGGTTTATGGCAGAGACATTCCATACACCAAGATATTATGTAGGGAGCAAGGTCAAAGTTCAGTATGCCGAAGTGACCGGACAGTGGAATGTTATGGGAAAGAATGTGGACAGCTACGGAAATGCTCTTGTTACTTCCACATACGGAACACAGAGAGCCAATGCCTACCGCCTTTTGGAAGATGCCTTAAACCTCCGGGATACCAAGATTTATGACACGGTACAGGATGCCGATGGAGAACACCGGGAATTAAACCGGAAGGAAACGATGCTGGCACAGCAGAAGCAGGAACTGATCAAAGAGGAATTTAAGGAGTGGATATTTAAAGACCTGCACCGACGGGAAGATCTCTGTAAAATTTATAATGAACGATTTAACAGCATCCGTCCACGGGAATATGATGGAAGCCATATTCAGTTTGTTGGCATGAATCCGGAGATCACTCTGATGCCGCATCAGAAAAACGCAGTGGCTCATGTGCTGTATGGAAATAATACGTTACTGGCTCATTGCGTAGGAGCCGGAAAGACGTTCCAGATGATCGCAGCCGGTATGGAATCAAAACGGCTGGGACTCTCACAGAAGAATCTTTATGTTGTGCCAAACCATCTGACCGAGCAGTGGGGCAGTGATTTCTTACGACTTTATCCTGGGGCAAATATCCTGGTGGCAACGAAGAAAGACTTTGAACCAGCAAACCGAAAACGGTTCTGTTCCCGTATTGCGACAGGGGATTATGATGCGGTGATCATAGGACATACACAGTTTGAGAAAATCCCTCTTTCGAGGGAACGTCAGATTGCCATGCTGGAACAGCAGATTGCAGATATTACGTTTTCCATTGAAGAAGCAGCACATCAGGCAGGGCAGAATTATACCATCAAGCAGTTGGAAAAAACAAAAAAGAGTCTGCAGACGAGGATGAAGAAACTTAATGACCAGACCAGAAAGGATGATGTAGTAACTTTTGAGCAGCTGGGTGTGGACAGGCTGTTTGTGGATGAGAGCCATAGTTTTAAGAACCTTTTTTTGTATACAAAAATGCGAAATGTGGCGGGAATCTCACAGACGGATGCACAGAAAAGTTCGGATATGTTTATGAAATGCCGGTACATGGATGAACTGACCGGCGGCAGAGGGATCACCTTTGCTACAGGTACTCCCGTATCGAACAGTATGACGGAACTTTACACTATCATGCGTTATCTCCAGTATGACACACTCATGCGTATGGGCATGGGACATTTTGATTCCTGGGCGGCAACCTTTGGGGAGACAGTAACCGCAATCGAATTATCACCGGAAGGAACGGGCTATCGTGCGAAAACACGGTTTGCCCGTTTTTTTAATCTTCCGGAGCTGATCTCTATATTTAAGGAAGCTGCGGACATCCAGACATCGGATATGCTGAACCTTCCTGTACCGGAAGCAGAGTTTATCAATGAAGTCTTGAAGCCAAGTGAAGAACAGCAGGAAATGGTCGGGGCATTTTCGGAACGTGCCGAAAGTGTAAGAGGCGGTCTTGTGAATCCGACAGAAGATAATATGCTCAAGATCACCAACGATGGAAGGAAGTGTGCGTTAGACCAAAGGCTTTTGAATGAACTTCTCCCGGATGCCGAAAAAAGCAAGGTCAATACCTGTGTGGAAAATGCTTTCCAGGTATGGAATGAGGGAAAGACAGACCGGACAACCCAGCTGATCTTTTGTGACTTGTCTACTCCAAAAGGGGATGAGACTTTCAACGTATATGATGATGTCCGGAACAAACTGGTTGCCAGAGGAATCCCGAAAGAAGAGATTGCTTTTATCCATGAATATAACACGGAGGCAAAGAAAGCGGAACTGTTTGCAAAAGTGCGGGCCGGACAGGTGAGAATCCTCATGGGTTCTACACCGAAACTCGGTGCTGGTACCAACGTGCAAGACAGGCTCATTGCTCTGCATCACCTTGACTGTCCGTGGAAGCCGTCTGATCTGGAACAGCAGGAAGGACGTATTTTAAGACAGGGAAACCAGAATGACAAAGTAAAGATATTCCGGTATGTGACGGAGAACACTTTTGATGCGTATATGTGGCAGATTTTGGAGAATAAGCAGAAGTTCATCAGTCAGATCATGACCAGTAAATCCCCGGTCAGGGCTTGTGAAGATGTGGATGATACGGCACTGTCCTATGCAGAGATCAAGGCACTTGCTACAGGAAATCCGTACATTAAGGAAAAAATGGATCTGGATGTGCAGGTGAGTAAACTGAAACTCTTAAAGGCAAACCATACCAGTCAGATTTACCGTCTGGAATCCGATATTGCAAAGAATTTCCCGGTACAGATCAGTGCATTGAAAGAGCGGATTGCCGGGATGCAGGTGGATTCGCAGGTAGTAAAAAGCGTGGATTTACAGGATAATGACACGTTTGCCATGACAATAGGAAATGTCCTTTATGAAGATAAGAAAGAAGCAGGCGAGGCATTGATTGCTGCCTGTGCAGGACTAAAAACCGTCAGCACCGGCGGAAAAGTCGGGGAATATCATGGGTTTACGCTATCTGCTTCCTACAATATGTTCTCCAATGCATTTGAACTGACGGTCAAAGGGAAATGTTCTTATAAGCTGGAGATCGGAAAAGACCCGGTAGGAAATATGCAGCGTATCCATAACACCCTTTCTTCCATTGACAGGAAGCTGACGGAAAGTGAGCAGAAATTGGAAACCGTACAACAGCAGCTTGCGACTGCACAGGAAGAGGTAAAGAAACCATTCCCGAAAGAAGCAGAGCTGAATGAAAAGATGAAACGGTTATCCGAGTTAAATGCGTTGCTGAACATGGATGAAAAGGGCAATGAGACGATTATGGCAGATGAGGATATTGGCAGAGAAGGAAGTAGCACAGATAGCAGGGATGCTGTAGAAGAAAAAGAACTTCCGGAAACAGCAGACAGAATCCATAAGCCATCTATTCTGGAACGCTTAAAGCAGGAGAAGGCACAGCAGAATACGGCGGAACAGCCACCTGTACAGAAAACTGCAAAGAAAAAACACGAACAGGAGTTATAAAAGATTTCCCGTCAGAGTTTTCTCTGGCGGGGACATAAAATGGAGGGTTTGTTTATGGCAAATAATATAGAAAAACAGTTAAAAGAAATATCGGAACGGCTGGAGCAGGGAGTAAAAGAAATTTTTACTTCAGAGAGATATACAGAATATCTGAATACCATGTCAAAGTTCCATAATTACAGTTTTAATAACACCCTTCTGATCACCATGCAGAAACCGGAGGCTACTCTGGTGGCAGGGTATCAGGCGTGGCAGAAGAAGTTTAACCGCCATGTAAAGAGAGGGGAAAAAGGAATCCAGATCATCGCACCGGCACCCATCCGTGAGAAACAGGAGATTGAAAAGATTGACCCTGTAACAAAAGAGCCGGTGATCGGGGATGACGGTCAGCCGGAAACAGAGATTGTGGAGATGGTCATTCCAAGGTTTCGTGTGACAACAGTATTTGATGTCAGCCAGACAGAGGGAGAGCCGATTGCAGAACTGGATGTACCAGAACTGACAGGAAGTGTACAGTTTTATGACACGTTTATGGAAGCATTGCAGAACATTTCCCCTGTGCCAATCCGCATGATGGAGATAGAAGGGGAAGCAAAGGGGTATTATCATCAGACAGAAAAATATATAGCGATTCAGGAAGATATGAGTAATGTCCAGACGATGAAAACCGGAGTCCATGAGGTGAGCCACGCATTGCTGCATGACCGGGAGGTAATGGATGCGGAAGGGATTTTAAAAGACCGGACAACCAAAGAAGTAGAAGCAGAAAGTATCGCCTATATTGTCTGCAACCACTTTGGTCTGGATACTTCCGAATACTCTTTTACCTATATTGCCAGTTGGTGTGAGAACAAGGATATGAAAGCACTCCGGGCATCTATGGATACCATCCGGAAAACATCTGCGGAAGTCATTGGGAATATCGAAACACAGATGCATGAGCTGGAAATGGAAAGACCAGTTCGGGATACTCTTCATAAGAAAGATTTGATTCTGCATCTTTCGAGTAGCATGGGTTTCGAGTTTGCCTATGACCTGATTGAAAATATGAGCAGGGAACAGTTGGAAGAGAATGTGGGGGAATATGTCCACCTTCTGGAAAGTGGTGAGATAGAGGAAAATGAAAAAACACTGGAAAGTTTTCTGGAAGAAAAAGGTGCTGCTGTCACACCACTCTATGACAGCAGTGGACACGGAGAGAACTATCCGATTGATTTTTTTGATGTGGAATATGACGCTGACACAGGCGTTACTTATTTTTCAGATCTTTTTCCGAGAGATCAGGCAGAGATGTTTGTACAAAAAGCAGAGTTTCCGAGACATATTTTTTCAGAAGAAGAAAAGGCATTTGTAAGTGAATATGCGGAAACCTTCCCCGGACAGGTGGAAAGACTGAATGACCTGGTATGGGACATGAGGGAATCTTACGATGAAGCTGGTTCAAAGCTGGTGTATGAAGTGATTCAGGCAGCAAGGGCAAACTTCCCAGCCAAGGAACCAGAGATTGCAGAAGAAACAGCCATGCAGTATGCTCACCGTCTGATTGAAACGGCAGAAGCTGCAAATACAGGAAATTTCACAGATTCCCAGAGAAATCTTATTGTGAATTTTGCATATAAGATGGATGACAAAGACGAAGTGCTTGGACTGGTGAACCGTATGATGACCGCAATCCGCAGACCGGGAAGTGAATATACGAGAAGCCTTATGAATGAAACACAGGCACAGATTGACAATTTCCCGGATGGCATGATCGGTTTTACGGAAATGCACGAGGAAGGAATCCAGTTAGACCATATGCTCCCGCTTACGAAAGACCGGGCATATGAACTGTACCGTGGAGGGGCAGAAATTTATATCTTACACGGAAATCCAGAGAATCCACAACGGGCAGAACAGATGCTTGTGGAGACGGAAAGTGAGATCCTTGGATATGACGGTATCTTTGGAATCACAGAAACAGAATGGGAAGTGCAGAAAGAGAGAGAAATATCTGCTACAAAACAGGAAGCACTGGAACAGCAGAGTGCAGAAAAGATTGATGAGACACTTCTTCTGCATGGAGAAAGCGGAAGGTTTGCCATTTATCAGATGGATACCGGAGATGAGCATACTTATCAGTTTATGGGAATGGAATCCGCAGAGAGTCTGGGCTATACCATTGACGGAAAGGATTACCGGATGGTTTATGCAGCACCGTGGATGCCAACGATCACGTTAGACAATATATTTGAACGCTTTAACATTGACCGACCGGAAGATTTCCGTGGCCATTCCTTATCGGTAAGTGATGTGATCGTGATAAACAGGGGTGCAGAGATCACAGCCTATTATGTAGATTCTTTTGGATTTCAGGAACTTCCGGAGTTTGTCCTGCAGAGAATGAACATGCTGGAACATAATTCCGTCAGGGCATATCCGCCAGTTTATAAAGGAACATTGGAACAGGCAATGGGAGAACGGGATGTGGATGCTTATCTGGATTCCAGAAAGTTAAACCTGGACTGTAAGAAAGCAATCGAAGAAGCCATCCGGGAGAATTTTGACGGGCTGCACTTAAAGCAGGATGCGGCAAAAGAAGTCGTGGAACGCTTCGGGGAAGAACGTATGAATTTTGTTATGGCAAATACCATCCGTGAACTTTCCCATGATGGAAGATTTTCCAGACAGAACAAAGACTGGGCGGAGCATATCGAAGTCCCGGAAAATATCAGCCGGGGCAGAAATCTGAACCTGGATTATGTGATCGAAAGCCACCCGGCAGTTTTAGATGGGTTTATCGACATGGCAAGAGCTGAGATCCGGATGCAGAGGATAGAACAGGCGATAGGAGAAAACGAAGTGACAATCACGGCAGAGACAAGAGGATATGAAGCAGAAGGACATAACGGGACATGGCATACGGTTGATGAAAAGGAATATGCCGGGGAGAAGTTTTTCTTAATGGAACATGATGAATTTGGCTCCGATGTGGCAGGCATTATCGTAGCAGAAAATGGACAGCTTGTAGCGGAGGATTTATGGAATGGGTTTGATGAAGGAGCGTTAGAAGCTGTATCAGAATATTTGCAGGAAAATGGAACAACACTTTATGACCTGACGGAATTCCCGAAAGATTCTGTTGTAATCCTGCGGAGTGGACAGACACTTACAATCGAAGAAATACAGGCAGTACAGAAAGATACCTGGGAAGAAACGATAGCAGGAAAAAATGAATCTGGAACGGATGTTCGATTTAATTTCCATGCAGTCAGTGAGGTGCAGCTGCCAGAGGGCATAAAGTTGAAAATGCCAGAGATTCATTACGTTGATAATTTTTATGTGATGGAAGATGTAAATGCAGAGGGTGTAGTAAAAGTAAACCGGTATGAATCACTGGATGAAGCGATGCAGGAATATTTACGCCTGCCAAATCATCATAAAAAAGTGCTTGGTATCCAGAATACGGAAACGATGCAGGAAAGCATGGATTTTATCCGATGTGAAAACGGGATAGATCGGCTGACCCATGCGTATGAACAGATCGGAGGGTGGCTGAATCCGGAAATATATGAAGCGGTAAATAAAATGGAAAATATGCTGGACTGGAATGAGGTACAGATTGCATATCAGATCGGAAAACAATACTTTACAATCCAGACCGCAGAAGATGGCTATGACTATACATTTTACAATGAAGATTATCAGGAGGATGATGGAGGAATCTATGACAATCCGACAATCTATGTGGATGAAGCCGCCGGTGATATTTTGGAAGATAAAGGGTACTCATTGGAAGACGCAAAAGTAGTGGATTATGAAGAACTGATGGCAGATGTGGAAGAAGTTCAGGAAGAACAGATGCAGCGGATACAATTAGAAAAAAACTGCCCGGCAAGTATTTTTGAAGGATTTCGCAGGGCAGAAGCACTGCAAACCTATGAAGGAATCGCAATGCAGTTTACCGAGAGTAAAGGGTATCTGACCATACAGGCAACAGAAGAAGGATATTCGTTTATTTTTTATGACTCTGATCTGCATGAAATCCAGAGTGGTGATTACGATAATCCAGACGCATCCATTCAGGAAGCTGCTTATGAAATCCTTAAAAGTGAAAGAATGAATGATATGGAATGTGTCAAAGTAGATTATAAAGAATTTGAAGAAATGACGATCCAGCACTCTAAAGATTTATTGCAGGAGGGGGAACTTCGTGCGACTTCTGAGATTGGAAGAAATGAACTGGCATTAAATAGCCTGAGCAGGGCAGAAGTAGAAAGAGGGGTTCTGTATCATGCACAGGCAGTATTAGAAGATATGGGAATGGAACGGGAGGTAGAGCTGCTTGCTGCAAGAGTGTATGGTTCCAGAAGCAGACAAGACCTTTACCGGGAAGATTCTGACCTTGATGTGGTGCTTTCTTATCGTGGCAATATCCGTGAAGACAGTTTCTTCAATGAATTAAATGCTCATGGTATAGCAATGGCAGGTATTAAGGTGGACATCAATCCTATCGCAGAAGAAAGAATCACTCTGGCAGAATATATGAAGGAAGCAGATGCTCACCTTGATCAGCAGGAGATTAAAAAGCTGGCGGTGGATTTAGATAATTTCAGCTATGAATATGACACTTACGAATATAAAGATACCGTTGAGAACAGGGAAGAACAGGTGGAGAAAATCACAGAGGATATTTTGAATAAGAAAACAGAAGCTATCAAAGACTGGCTGCTTGAGGCATCCGAGGAATCCAATATAGACAGCGATGTTATAACTGCCCGTTCTTTACTTTCCCGTCTGGAGGATACAGAGCGACTTTCTATCTTTGACAAACAGCCGAAGCAGGAACAGCCAGAAGCCACAATCAGTTTTTATGTCGCAGAGTGCATGGAGTTTCCGGTCATGGGAGAATACCATAATAACCTCACTTTAGAAGAAGCCATTAAAATATATGAGAGTATCCCAGCAGAGAGACTGCATGGGATTAAAGGAATCGGATTTGATCTGCAAGATGGCGATGAAGATTATTCCGGGGATTATGAACTGATGAGTGCAGACAGGATAGACCGGGATTTGATAGATATGATTCCACACTATAAAGAAAGCCCTCTGGTGCAGAAAGCAATCACAGACATGGAAAAGTATCTGAATGAGAAACATGGAAAAGTGCAGGAAGCAGAACAGACTGTGGAAGTGAAACAGGAAGTTCCAGAAGCATCAGTCAAGAAAGAATCTGTATCAGTAGAACCAAACCGGGAACAAAACAAAGAGCCTGCAAAGGGTGGAAAAGGAGAACTGAAAAAATCCGTGCTGCAGTCATTGAAAGAGTTTCAGGTAAGAGCAAAAGCACAGGAGCAGAAAGAAACGGCAACTGAAAAATCTAAAGCACGTAAGAAGGGGGAGGTAGAATTATGATGGATCTGGCAATGAACTTTGATACAGACGAATGTTTAGTAACTGCGATGTTTGATAAAGGCAACCGAAATGATACGATGGAAGCCATCGACAATATTATTCCATTTCTGAAAGGGGATGCGGATATGATAGGGCTGGTCTGCAATACCATAAGAAAGCTGTTCTGCATGAGCGATGAAGGATATGAGATTTTTCTTATGGATCTGGAAGATTATAAAACGGAATTGGAAGAGGAGGACGAGGAATGAGAACAAGTCAGTGTGCAGTATATCAGGTAAAAGAAACACCAGAGTACCGGGATGTCCGTTTCCGTTCTTATGAAAAGCTGAGAAGCGAAGGAAAGAGCGTCAGCATTGAGAACTATCAGCAGGTGTACATTGGAAGAATCCAGCCGGGGGAAACTCCGGCTGACATTAAAACACGCTTGCAGAAGCAGCGACCGAAAAACTTCAAAGGCCATTCCATCGGTTGCAGCGATGTGATCGTCATTACCGATGATGGAAAAACCACAGCTTACTATGTCAACAAAGATGGTTTTATCATCATTCCGGAATTTCTCACAATCAAAAGTTCTTCCGATACCAGACTTTCCATTGATACGACCGGATATGAAATCGAAGGAAAGAAAGGGACATGGCTTGCACAGGACTACATCCTGATGAACGAAAAGAAATGGTTTCTGATGGAACATGAGGAGTATGGGACAAGAGCAGCCTATGTGATCCTCAGTGAAGAAGGTGTCGTAGTTATGAATGACTGTTACAATGGGTTTGATGAAGAAGCCAGACGGAACATTCAGAACTTCATGCAGCAACAGGCAGAGCAGGCACAGGAACAGAAGAAACAACAGGAAATGCAGGCACAAGCCCAGACCGGACAGTCACAATCCGGAGAAACACAAAAGAAGAAACCAGAGCTGGAAAACTGGCAGAAGGTTATGGATAATGGAGAATATCTTCGTAGTGCAGAGATGGCAGAAGAAGCCAACTACAACATGATTGATGGACTGATGAACAATACTCCGAAGAAAAAAGATAAAAATGCTCCCCGGAGATCAGTATTGAAACGACTTCGCAAGCATCAGCAAAAGATAGCCAGTCAGGGAAAAGGACAACCACAGCAACAAAGGGGAGTGGAAGAAGAGATGGAAAGGAAGAAGAAGTAATTTTCAACGGAAGTGGTCTTGCTACTTATGTGGCAGGGCCATTTTTGTTGAAAAAGAGATGCAAGTGATTATAATAGAACGTGTATTATAAAAATGAAATTAAAAAATAACACACTGAGTTTCTGTGAAATGTAAAAATACTTTTATGGAGGGGATTGAGATGCTTTATTTCCGATTCAATGTAGATGCTTATGAAACGGTTACATAT
>OHZQ01000364.1_pt1 | contig 14573 bp, 15 predicted proteins | sample 1580551 | NCBI WGS metagenome assembly OHZQ01 (sample SAMEA3882527, study PRJEB24775) | human gut metagenome | biome: human-associated habitat; feature: intestine environment; material: feces | place: Netherlands | collected 2009/2010 | reverse complement strand
ATGACAGCTGCAGGAGTCTCGATCATAATTCCCTGTTCCGGAATTGCGTAAGGAAGCTTTTCTTCCTCCAGCTCCTTAGCCACCTCAGCCACGATTTTCTGAATATCCAGCACTTCCTCCACGGAAATGATCATCGGATACATAATAGCCAATGTTCCGTATTTTGCCGCCCTGAGAAGTGCTCTCAGCTGTGTCTTGAAGATCTCCGGCCGCGTCAGGCAGATGCGGATCGCACGGTAGCCCATCGCCGGATTTTCTTCTTTGCCAAGTTCAAAGTAATCTACCTGTTTATCTGCCCCGATATCAAGAGTACGGATGATTACCTTCTTTCCTGCCATCATTTCCACGACTGTCTTATAGGCTTTGAATTGTTCCTCTTCCGTTGGGTACGTATCTTTTTCCAGATACAAAAATTCACTTCGGAACAATCCGATTCCGGCGGCATCATTTGATAACACATCGGCAACATCAGCAACTCCACCAATATTGGCGTACAGATGTATGTTTCGACCGTCTTTTGTGACCGTCTCTTTTCCTTTTAATTCCAGAAGGAGCTGCTGTTTTTTCTTCTCTTCTGCCTGCAGTGCCTCATAATGTGCCAGAGTCTCGGCATCCGGTTCCACGATAAGTTTTCCTTCAAAGCCATCGACAATCGCCATTTTCCCGGCAATATCTGCCGGATAATGGACTCCGATCAGCGCCGGAATATTCATCGTCCGCGCTAAGATCGCTGTATGTGAATTGGTCGAGCCCAGTTTTGTCACAAAGGACAAAACCAGACTTTTATCAAGTTGTACCGTCTCACTTGGAGCGAGATCTTCAGCAAGCAGGATAACCGGCTGATTTTCGGTTATCCCTCCCATCTCTTTTCCCTGCAGAATGCGGATCACACGATTGGAAATATCTCGTACATCGGCAGCACGTTCTTTCATATAATCGTCATCCATTGCAGCAAACATCTGGGAAAAATTATCACCTGTCGTCGCTACTGCAAACTCTGCATTGACCTTCTGGGTGTCGATCATATTTAAGATTGACTCCACATAATCAAGATCATCTAACATCATCTGATGTACATCAAAGATCATAGCACCCGATTCGCCCACTTCTTTTAATGCCTTTTCATAAAGACCCGCAAGTTCTTCTTTGGCTTTCTCTTTTGCGTCTTCAAAACGTTTCTTTTCCTTTTCCACATCTTCGATCGAATAGCGTTTTACCAGGTCTTCCTCTTTTTCAAAAAGAGCGACAGAGCCGATTGCAATTCCACCAAAAACGCTTTTTCCTTCCCATACGTTCATGCTGACACCTCCCGGCTTTTACAGATTTGCCTCCAAAAATGCACTCAATTTATCCATTGCGGCATCTTCATCTGCTCCCTCTGTCTTCAATACGATTTCCTGTCCCTGTTTTGCACCAAGTCCCATAATACCGAAGATTCGTTTTGCATCTACCTCTCTGCCGTCTTTTGTGATCGTTACTTTGCATTCACAGGCTGCTGCCTCTTTGACAAACAAAGCTGCCGGTCTTGCGTGGATCCCCTGTGCGTCTTTGATTACATAATGAAATTCTCTCATGATAGTGTCCTCCATAATTTTTATATTTTAATCATTGTTATTTTGTTACTGCATCTTTCTTGATCAATCCTAACATTACTGCTGTTACCGCCGAGCCTGCCAGCCAGGCAACGACATAAAGCAGTGGCTGTCCTACTGTGGCAAATACAAAGATTCCACCATGTGGTGCCATCAAGGTACATTTAAACAATGCGGACAAAAATCCGGCAACGCCTGCACCTGCCATCGTACATGGGATTACGTGCAATGGATCCGATGCGGCAAATGGGATCGCACCTTCTGTGATGAACGAACATCCCATTACGATATTGGAAAGGGCAGAACCACGCTCCGCCTGCGTAAATTTATTTGGAAATAATTTACAAGCAATTGCAATTCCTACCGGTGGAACCATACCACCAACCATGATTGCTGCCATTGCCATGTAACATGCCTGCACCGCCGGATCACTTGCCTGCACGCCCTGATCCATCATCTGGGATGCCGTTGCCAGCATGCCGGAACCAAATACATACGCCGCTTTGTTAATCGGGCCTCCCATATCAATCGCCATCATCGCTCCCAGGATAAGTCCGAGAACCGTGATCATTCCGGCATCAGAAATGCCCTTTAACATGTTACTGAGTCCCGTATTGATCAATCCGATCAATGGGTTAAAGATCATACACATCAATACGCCAATGATAAAAATACCAACAAGTGGATAAATGAGTGTCGGTTTGATTCCATCCAATGAATCCGGTAATTTTTCACACAATTTCTTCAATCCAAGTACGATAAATCCGGCTAAAAATCCGGCTACGATACCGCCAAGGAAACCAGATACCGTATTTCCACCGTTTTTGCCGACAAAAGCAAACTGTGCAACAAATTTGGAAAATCCTCCCAGGTCGCCAACCTTATCGGCAAATACATAACTTCCCAGTATCGCATTTCCGTTTGCTGCCAAAAGTCCGCCGGTAAATCCTACGGCAAGACCCGGTCGGTCAGCAATCGAATAGGCGATGTATCCGGAAAGGACCGGCACCATCAGCCCCATCGCAAGTCCACCGATGTATTTAAACAATGCGGAAAGTGGGGTACAGCTTCCAAAATTCGCTCCACCGGTCGAACCGTATCCACAAAGAGTATCGATCAAAAAGGCGATTGCCATCATGATACCACCACCGATAACAAATGGTAACATGTGAGAAACTCCACTCATCAGATGCTGGTACACTGCATGTCCGATTCCTTTCTTCTCTGTGTTTTCCGAAACCGTTTCCTGCGCTTCCTCACTTTCATAAACCGGTGCCTGCTTGTCCACGATCTTTCGGATCAATTCTTCCGGTTTATTGATACCATCTGCTACTTTTGTAATAATGACCGGTTTTCCGTCAAAACGTTCCATCGGTACTTTTGTGTCCGCGGCCACGATAATTCCGTCTGCTTTCGCGATTTCTTCTGCCGTAAGTACATTTTTTGCTCCGCTTGAACCTCGCGTCTCTACCTTGATCTGATAACCAAGTTCTTCTGCTTTGCGCTCCAGAGCTTCTGCCGCCATGTACGTGTGTGCGATTCCGGTCGGGCATCCTGTCACCGCCAATACATATGGCACATTCGCATCGACTTCCGTCTGCTCTTTTTCTTCTTCCGGCTCATTTTCCGCCATTTCAATGACTTTCTTAAATTCTTCTACTGTCTCTGCTTCCCGCAGTTTTCCGGTAAAATCCGGATCCATCAATAATACGGACAAATGGCTGAGCACATCCAAATGTACATTGTCCGCGGTATCCGGTGCCGCGATTAGAAAAAAAAGATTCGCCGGTTCACCATCCAGTGAATCAAACTCCACTCCTTTTGGTGCAACCATTGCCGCCAAACCTGCCTGATTTACCGCTGCGGATTTACAATGAGGAATGGCAATTCCTTCTCCGATTCCGGTCGAACCTTCTTCCTCTCTTGCGTAAACCCCTTTGCGATAAGTTTCGATATCATTCAGTTTTCCACTCGCATCCATCAAATCAACCAGTGTGTCCAGTACTTCTTTTTTACTGTGGACTTCTGCGTTCAAACGAATGCTTTTGTCATCCAATAAATCAATAATCTTCATATCGTTTCGCTCCTTTCTTCGCTACACTCACGTGTATTAAAATTGGAAATGATGGGTATTTCGAATCGCCTCTACCTGTTCTCTCGTCGCCAGCTGCTCGGAAAATGCACTGGCACTTCCGGTACAAACCCCCAGTTTAAATGCCTCTTTGTAATCTCCTTCTCCGAGATACCCGGCTAAAAATCCTGCCACCATGGAATCTCCCGCACCCACGGAATTTACCACGGTTCCTTTTGGTGCCTCGCTCTGAAATACGCTTCCGTCATCTCCTACAAACACGGCGCCTTCCCCTGCCATCGAAACAATGACATTCTGTGCTCCCATCTCCTGAAGTTTCTTTGCATATTCTACCGCCTGGTCTTTGCTCTTGATTTTGACATTAAACAATTCTCCCAATTCGTGGTTGTTTGGTTTAATGACAAATGGATGAAACGGCAGTACATTGAGCAGCAGACTCTTCGTCGCATCAACGGCAATTTTCAATTTCCGGTCAGCCAGTCTTTTCATGATATCGCGGTACATCGACCCCGGCATACTCGCCGGAATGCTTCCCGCAAGAACCAAAATATCGCCTTCCTGCAATTCGTCCAATCGGTCAAACATTTTTTTGATTGCTTCCGATGAAATCTCAGGTCCTAAGCCATTGATCTCGCTTTCCACTTCCGAGCGGATCTTCATATTGATTCGGGAAATCCCGTCCTCCAAGCAGATAAAGTCGGTGGAAATTCCTTTTCCTTCCAACTGTCGTTCAATCTCTTTGCCGGTAAACCCAGCCAGAAATCCGAGTGCTGTGCTGTCAAATCCAAGATTTTTAAGCACCATGGATACGTTGATTCCTTTTCCTCCGGCAAAAATCTTTTCTGCCGTTGTCCGGTTTACCATCCCCGGTTCAAAATGTTTGACATCAATGATGTAATCCAAAGATGGATTTAAGGTAACGGTATAGATCATTTTGCTTCACCTCCCTGCACTTCTATGATATTATCGCATTCTGCATATACCGGATCACTTACTTTTGTTGTTATGATACAAGCATTTGCAAAATCCGCAAATTTTACACATGAGATCTGAGAAAATTTACTCGCATCACTCAAAACATATCGTTTGACACAGTGTTCCATCGCCGTCTGCTTTACTTTCGCTTCTTTCGGATCCGGTGTCGTAAATCCATTTTTCCGGTGAACTCCGTTCGCTCCCCAAAAGCCTTTTGTAAAATTATATTTACGAAGACTTTCTACCGCTTCGGGTCCAATGATTGCTTCCGTCGTCGCCTTCAGCTCGCCGCCAAGAATAAATGTTGTATATCCTGCCTGTGAAAGTTTTCTTGCATGCGCCACCGCATTGGTTACAAATACAGTTTGCTTCGTTGTCAGATAATCAATCATCAATTCTGTCGTCGTTCCCGCATCCAGATAGACAAAATCATCTTCTTTGATCAACGAAGCCGCATATTTTGCAATTTCTCTCTTTTCCGCAAGATTTTTATCCTTTTTCTGGGTCACACTGTCTTCCTTCGTGCTGTAAGCATCTCCGACAACCATCGCCCCGCCGCGGACTTTCTGGATTCGCCCCTGTTCATCCAATACGGCAAGATCTCGCCGGACGGTGGATTCTGAAATATTCAGCGCATCCATCAGTTCCTGAATCGATGCACTTCCTTTTTCCGTCACAATCCGCCAAATCCCTTGCAAGCGCTCTTCTGTCAGCACTTTCACCACTCCTTTCGTGGATCATTTCGTTTTTGTTATTGTTATTATAACGCCACTTTCTTTCATTGTCAATCATTTTCTTTCAAGTTCTTTCATTTTCTTTCATTTTTTTATTAATTACTTTTCGGGGCGGAGTTTCTTTGACCCAGGCGGCGGTTTTGCTTGCCAGACCACACTCCCTCGGCTTTTCCTTTGACCCAGGCGGCGTTTTTTCCTTGCCAGACCACACTCCGATGGCTTCCTCTTTGACCCAGGCGGCAGTTTTTCCTTCCCAGACCACACTCCGATGGCTTTTCCTTTGACCCTAGCGGCAGTTTTTCCCTTCCAGACCACAAAAAGGACGCCCTCAGAGCGTCCCTCTCTTTTCACTATATTCTTCTAATTCTGCCAGCACACTTCTCCCTGCATCCGCAGCGGATAACAATACAATTCTTTTGCATCAAGATCGACGCGGTGCATATCCACCGCATTCCATTGTGGATTTTCATACGTCGTATAATAATAGATCCCCTTTGATGCATTGGCACAGGAAGTATAAATCGTGTATTCATATTTTCCGGGTTCCACCTCACAGCAGCCTTTCTGCTGGGCGACAGCTCCTAAAATATGGAAAAATTGTGCCACACTTTCCACCTCGGAATCTCCGGTTTTGGAATGTAATCGGGTAAATGCTGCACGGACAAAACGGGACGACGACGAAAGATCTCCCGGCAGACCGAGTGCGCCCATACCACGGCTGTATGCCTGCAATGGGGTTCCCGGAGCAAATGTATTTTCCGGCTGTTTTGGCGACAATCCCTGATAGTTATTCAACTGGAAACACTGCTGTTCAAACGGCGGATTATTCGTAAGCACACCAAACGGATTGTCGTACACTTTGATTCGTCCGCATCGGCGATCATCCAGTGAAGAGACGACGATGGCAGTCCGGCAGAAAACGGAATATTGGTAATACATAAGGAAGAAACCGCCTCCCGCGCTTCTTTTACCGATGCACATCTGCCGAGGATCCACGGGATAAATTCAAACGATGCCACATTATCGCAAGAAGCTTTCGGCTCGTGATAGACGGCATTCCCCACAAAATTAAGTCCCGCCATGCCAAGTCCTTTTTCATTGATTGCTTCATAATACAAAGGATAGTTTTCCGCCACATGCGCCATCCCGATCATGGCGTAGTTACATTTTTCCGCGGCTGGTTTTGCGTCACGCCACGTAAATTCATAATTTCTCGGCGTAACCACTACCTGCTCGCCGTAAGAAAATTCATAATCAAGTGTCCTTCCAAAATAAAAATCTTTTGTTTTATATGTCGCTGCTGTACACATGGTATCAGCCTCCTTTTCTAAATTCCAGCAGTGCTTCCTGCCATATTTCAATCAATCGCTCCAGTGAAAATGCTGCATTCGCTGGACTGGAGGACGGCAGTTCCACGCAGGGAAGCCCCGTTACCGGTTCCTGATATTTCCGGTATAATTTTCCGGCCAGCCGTCCATTGGTAAACACCGCATTGATCTGTGATACTTTAAGAATCGGATTCAGATTCGCCGGAATAACATTCCGGACACTGCTGTCGCTTGAACCCATGATTTCACATTCTTCGATGACATCGTACAACGCAATGCCATTTTCCAAAAGAAATTGTTTCTTTTCTTCTATTGTAACCGGTTCCGGTACATCGCATACAGTAGCCAGAATTTTCCAAAAGCGGTTGCGCGGGTGTCCGTAAAAAAATCCTTCTTCGCGCGATTTCACAGAAGGAAAACTGCCTAAAATCAAAATACGGGACTTCTCATCGTAAACCGGTCCGAATCCATGAGAAGCCCGCGTATAATTTTTATTCATCCAATACTTCCTCCACCGCGTAACGAGGTCTGCCTTTCGTTTCCATGTACACCTTTCCGATGTATTCCCCGATGACTCCGATCGCCAGCAGCTGAAGCCCGCCAAGTGCCCAGATCGACACGATCAAACTGCTCCATCCACGCACCGTATCACCGAGCATATGTTCCACGATCGAATAGATCAGCATCCCGATACTCACGATAAAAATGACAAAACCAAGCCACACGATAAAACGGATCGGTTTGACGCTAAACGAAGAAATTCCGTCAAACGCAAACGCAAGCATTTTCTTTAACGGATATTTGCTCTCACCCGCCATGCGCTCTTTTCTTTCATAATATACATTATCGGACGGAAATCCGATCAATGGGATCATTCCGCGCAAAAACAGATGAACTTCTTTATAATTTCCCAGTTCCTCCAGCACACGCTTGCTCATCAAGCGGTAGTCGGCGTGGTTAAACACAATGTCCACACCCATCCATTTCATCATATGATAAAAACCTTCTGCTGTCGTTTTCTTAAAGAACGTGTCCTTTTTCCGGCTGCTTCGCACTCCGTAAACGACATCATTTCCGGCTTTAAATTTTTCCAGCATCTCGTCGATCGCATTGATATCATCCTGAAGATCCGCATCCAATGTAATCGCCACATCGCAATGTTCTTTCGCATACATCAGCCCCGCAAGCACCGCATTCTGGTGCCCCCGGTTACGGGAAAGGGTCAATCCGCTGCAGATCACATTTTCCCCATGAAATTTGCGGATCAATATCCACGTTTGATCTTTGGAACCGTCATTGACATAAAGGATCCGGCTTTTTTCATGGATCACTCCGCGCTCCATCAGCGATGTCATCTTTTCCAAAAGCTGCCGGTTCGTCTCCGTAAGCACTTCCTGCTCATTGTAGCACGGCACCACAAGATACAAGGTACATTTTTCGTTCATAGTTTTCCTCCATCTCCACGCATTGTCACATACTTCTATTGTACCTACCGCGCGTAAAAAAGTCAAATATATTTGCAAGAATGTAACGGGTGTGGTAAAATAGATTCTGGTAAATAATATGGTGTGGTTATACAGTAAATTTGGAGAACAAAACTATCATGAATGAAAGACAAAAATATAAATGGAAACAAGATTTATCCTGGCTCAAAAACAGGATTAAATTTAAAATAAACCGTATCTTTTTTATGACGCAGGACAAAATGGTAATGTTCGAATCCTATCACGGAAAACGCTGTGGTGACAGTGTTCGTGCCATTTATGAAGAAATGCTCAAAGATGACACATTTCGCGATTATACTTTTGTATGGGCATTTTCCAAACCTTCCGAACATGAGGATCTTTTGGAAAATCCGCACACCCTCGTTGTAAAAAAAGGAAGTGCAGAATATTTCCGGTATTATGCCGCTGCGCGTTTTTGGGTCAATAATGTCAGCATTCCTGATTTTCTGATTCCGGGACGCCATCAGGTGTACATCGAAACCTGGCATGGCACCCCGCTAAAACGGCTTGGCTGCGACATTACGACAGACAGCGACCCGAGACAGTCCAAAGAGCGGATGCACCGCAGATACCGGACAAAAGGGAAAAAGGTGACACATTTTCTGTCCCCTTCGCCTTATTATACAGAAAAGATTGCTTCTGCGTTTGATGTAGATCCGTCGCAGGACGGGCTGTTCATCAACTCCGGATATCCGCGCAACGACGCATTGTTGGAACCATCCGAAGAAAAAACAGCGGAATTTAAAAAATCCCTTGGCATCCCGGAAGGGGCTAAGGTAATCTTATATACACCTACGTGGCGCGACAATGAGTACCAGAATGGACATGGGTTCCAATACGAAAGTCCGGTAAATCTCGGAAAATTGATGGAACTTCTTCCGGAAAATTACATTTTATTATTCCGCGCGCACCATCAGGTAGGAACTTCCGAAGTTATTCAGGAAACGGATCGTATTTTCGATGTAACAGACGCAGACGATCTGAATGACCTGTACCTCATTAGTGACCTTATGATCACGGACTACTCTTCTACGATGTTTGATTACAGCGTGTTAAAGCGTCCGATGGTATTTCATATGTATGATCTCGAGCGGTATGAGCATGAGATCCGTGGATTTTATTTTGACCTTGACTAGCTTCCCGGTCCGATCACCAAAACCGAGGAAGAACTGGCGGAAGCGATCCGTGACGGCATAGCCAATTTTGATTATGACAATAATAAAAAATATCAGGCATTTCACGATAAATTTAACCCTTGGGAAGATGGACATGCTGCCAGACGTGTCATTGAGCAGTGCATCCAGATCCCACCGCATAAAAAGGGACTTTGGGAAAAACTGGTACTGAATTACAAACGTACCTTGAACCGCGTGCATATTGTTTATCTGATCGTGAAATACAATATTGGCGGATTTTTCAACAAACACGGACTCTTTCTTGACAATAACAGCCGGCGTCTGCTCAAAATGAAAGATTCACATAGGGGAGAACGCTGCTTTTTGATTGGAAATGGTCCAAGCCTTAGTCCGGATGATCTGCATATGCTGATCGACGAATACACGTTTGGAACCAATATGGTGTATAAGATTTTTGACCGCACGGACTGGCGGCCAAGTTTCCACTGCGTCTCCGACAGTATTTATGCGACAAAACTGCGTGATGAACTTTACAACAACGTTAAATCACCACTTTTTACCATTGAAAAGACCTATCGGAAAATGACAAAACGAACGTTGGAAACCACGTATGTACACACGATTGCCAGCGAACGATACAAAGTCAAGGGAAATATTTTTGCCTATTGTATGGTAAAGGCAACGGTTCTTTCCCTCGCCGCAGAATTTGCTTTTCATATGGGATTTTCCGAAATTTACCTGCTCGGCGTAGACTGTACCAATCCACACGCCGCCGGCGGTCATTTTACGGATAATTATACAACCAAAGAAATTGCCCTGACTGACATTTCCCGTATCAAAGAACGTATGAATAAGGAAAATGTGACGACGGAGCAGATCGGCGAACATATTATCGACCGATCGATGGATGTATACCGACTGTTAAAAAAATATGCTAATAAACACGGCATTAAAATATATAATGCAACCCGTGGTGGAAATCTGGAGATCTTCCCTCGTGTCAAACTGGAAGATGTATTAGCCTCCGAACGCCCGCCGCACAAACAGAAAGGATGAGTAAATATGAAGATAATTGGAGTCATTCCGGCAAGATACAAATCAAGCCGTTTTCCGGGGAAACCATTGGTAGATATCTGTGGCAAGCCGATGATCTGGTGGGTATACCAGCAGGCAAAAAAAGTGCCGGAATTTGACGAAGTTTACGTCGCTACGGACGATGACCGTATCGAGGCAGCATGCAAAGAACATGACATGAAAGTCATCATGACTTCCGACAAGCACGAAACCGGTTCTGACCGTGTCGCTGAGGTAGCGACAAAAGTCGAAGGCGATCTTTTTGTCAATATTCAGGGCGACGAGCCGGTCATCAATCCGGAAATGATTCAGGAAGTCATCTCCATCTTCTTTGAAGATGAGACCGTTACTTTTGGCAGTCTGAAAAAAGAGATTACCGATCCGGACGAGATTAAGGCGACAAGCACCGTAAAAGTTGTCACCGACCAGAAAGGCGATGCGATGTATTTTTCCCGCTCTGTCATTCCTTCAAATGTAAAAGACGGAAAACTTGCCCGCGTATTTCGCCATGTCGGGATTTATGCTTACAAGCGTGATTTCTTGGAAGAATTTTCCAAAATGTCACAAACGGAACTGGAACTTGGCGAAGGTATCGAGCCTCTTCGTGCCATGGAACGCGGTTACAAAATGAGATTAAAAGAAACAAAGCACTCTTCCATCGGTGTGGACCTTCCGGAACACATTGAAAAGGTGGAGCGCGTTATTAAAGGAATTGATACATTAGATTGATATCATGATTATAGTTTAGGAGGTTACTATGAAACGAGTACAATTACTTGACTGCACACTGCGCGATGGTGGCTATCTCGTAGATGCACAATTTGGAAATACAGTGATCAAAGGAATGATCAAAGGACTTTCGGAAAGTGGTATTGATGTCGTAGAATGCGGATTTTTGAAAGACGAACCACATCAGAAGGGCAGCACGATTTTCAATAATGCGGCTCAGCTTCGTCCATTTCTGCCGGAGGACCGACGCCAGACTTCGGCCGTTATACCATCTCCAATCTGGAGCCATTTGACGGCACTTCCATCGACGGTGTCCGTGCCTGCTTTTTCAAAAATGAACGTTACGATGTCATTGATTTCTGTAAAAGCATTGTAGAAAAGGGCTACAAGCTTTATGTTCAGCCGGTTGATGTACTCGGCTACACGGACGCAGAACTTCTGGAATTGATCGAAATGATCAATCCGCTGGAGCCTTACGCTTTTTCTCTCGTAGATACCTTCGGTTCGATGTACAAAGAGGATCTGCGCCGCGTATTTTATCTGGTAAATCAGAATCTGAACGCAGCATCCCGTATCGGATTCCACTCGCACAACAATCTGCAGATGTCCTTCTCTTTGTCACAGGAATTTATCGACATGACACAGGGACTCCGCAAAATTGTCATTGACGGAACGATGGCAGGTATGGGCCGTGGTGCCGGCAACACCAATACGGAACTGATCATGCAATATATGAACCGCAAATACAATTCCGGCTACGATATCGACACGGTACTCGATCTGATCGACAACTATATCGATGGTATCCGTAACACCTGTACATGGGGATATTCGATCCCGTATTATCTTGCCGGATCGTACAGCGCGCATGTAAATAACATTTCCTACCTTACGGCAAAGGCCGGCATTTCCAGCCGCGATATCAACTATATCCTGAACCGTATCGGCGGCGATGCCCGAAAACGCTACGACTATGATCTTTTGGAAAAAACTTACATGGAATATGTCGGAATTATCCGCGACGATCAAAAAGAGGTCACGAAACTCCGCGAATCTCTCCAAGGCAAGGACATTCTTATGCTCCTTCCGGGACACAGTATTGTTACACACAAAGACGAGATATTGAAATACTGCGAAGAAAAGCATCCGATCGTAATCAGTGTAAACCTTTTGTCACACGATTATCCGATCAATTATGCGTATTTCAGCAATAAAAAACGTTACAATTACTGGAAGAGTTCAAGCCGCTTCAGCGAATACAAAAAAATCGTCACTTCCAATGTCACAAATGAAGAGAACAAAAATCAGGTGATCCTCGATTTTACGCGTCTCGTAAAATGTGGCTGGGATCAGCTTGACAACTCCGGCATCCTTCTGCTTCGTCTGTTGGATGAACTCGACGTCGCATCAATTGCTATGGCTGGTTTTGACGGCTACAGCCACGACGCTTCCAGCACAAACTATATGCAGAAAGAAATGGAAAAAACGAGAAACACACTGAACGCGGATGAGGCAAACCGTGATGTCCAAAGCATGCTTGAAGATTATCTGAATACCAGAAAATCCGACTGCCCGCTTTCCTTTATCACTCCATCCCGTTTTGAACTCAACCACTAAGAGGCAGGTACCGATATGAAAGATTTGACGAAGATAAAACTGTTTGCCATGGATGTCGATGGTACATTGACGGACGGCAATATCTATATGGGAAATGATGGCGAACTGTGCAAAGCCTTTAACGTAAAAGACGGACTTGGCATCAAACTGCTGAAAGACTCCGGCATCGTGCCTGCCATCATTACCGGCCGTACCTCTAAGATCGTGGAGAACCGCTGCAAAGAGCTTCACATCGAAGAACTTTACCAGGGGGTAAAAAACAAAGCAGCTACCTTAACTGCTTTAATGGAGAAATATCATCTCGACGCTTCCGAAGTAGCTTATATCGGGGACGACATGAATGACCTGAGCGCCATTAAAACTGCCGGCATTACATTTGCACCGGCAGACTGTGGCAAGGCTCTCCGCCCTTATATTGACATCATTCTTACCAAACCGGCAGGACAGGCTCCTGTCCGCGAAGCGGTTGATATGATCTTGGAAGGGCGTTATGATTTCAGTAACTTTTTAGATCTGTAGGTGATTTTATGAAAGAAAAATATATGACAGAGGCAGCAAAGGAAGCCTATACCGGCATTGAAAACGGCCACGGCGGCCCCTTCGGTTCTGTTATTGTAAAAGACGACAAGATTGTCGGACGCGGTCATAACCGCGTTCTCTACAAGCAGGATCCCACCTGCCACGGCGAAATGGAAGCCATCCGCGATGCCTGCAAAACTCTGGGAACTCATGACCTGAGCGGTTGTGAACTATATACGACCGCAGAACCCTGCCCGATGTGTCTTGGTGGCATTCTATGGGCGAACATCAAAACGGTTTACTATGGCTGCAGCCGCAAAGACACCGCAAATATCGGCTTTCGCGACGATGCCTTTTACGACTATCTGGAAGGCCGGACAAAATTACTTGACTTAAAAGAATTGGAACGAAAACAATGCCTGAAATTATTTCAGGATTATACAACATCAGAGAAGCGGGAATTGTACTGATCCCCGCTTCTCTGCTCCTTTTCCACCAACTGATCGTACGACAAGTAATTTTTAGTAAACAAAACCCCTGCGGATGCTAAGGCTATACCGAGCCCTGAATAGAAAAAAGCAACAAAATTTTCCGGAAATATCCCCGCTGCACGAAAGCCAATCCCTCCGCTCATCATACAAGTCATTATGAGATATGCTTTCAAATCAAAAAAATGCCAAAATGGTCGACAATTTTCATAACTTATAATTCGTTTCGTATGTTTTCGACTCATCTTTAAAAACATTACCCTAAAAAGAAAAAACACAACTACCGACAGCAAGTACATATACCACTTTCTATCAATATTTAAATACGATAACACTCCCAATCTCGCCACATTAAAGCCTGCTATCAGCCACACAATTCCCGCTATCAGCAAGAGTGTTCTCTTTTTTACACAAAATCTGGTTTTCATCTGCACTCTCCTTATACTTTATTAAACATTTTTCTGCATTATTGCAAATTTTCGAAAATATCTTGATAGACATTTGTTTCTCTTCTTCTGTTAAACCACTTAGAACATTATGAATAAATTGCTTTTGCACTTTTATTCCTTCTTGTACAATCAGCTCTGTGTCACTCGTCAAAATAATTTCAATATGTTTTTTATTATCTTCCTTTTGAATTCTTTCAATCAAGCCCTTATTTTCCAGTTTTTTCAACGAAGTAGACACATGAGATTTGGTTGATTTTCTTACCCTTACAATATCCGCCGCCGTATTGTAGTGCGGATTATTGTACAAAAACATAAGTATGTCATATTCCATCTTA
>OHZQ01000361.1_pt1 | contig 14662 bp, 10 predicted proteins | sample 1580551 | NCBI WGS metagenome assembly OHZQ01 (sample SAMEA3882527, study PRJEB24775) | human gut metagenome | biome: human-associated habitat; feature: intestine environment; material: feces | place: Netherlands | collected 2009/2010 | reverse complement strand
GCAAGAGTCTTAGAAACTTTCTTGCCATTCTTCTTTGCAGTTACCTTAACCGTAACTTTTGCCTTACCAGCCTTAACAGCGGTAACCTTTACCTTCTTTGTAGAAGTCTTTGATACCTTTGCGATGCTCTTTGCACTGCTAGAAACTGTTGTCTTAACACTCTTCCAGCTAGAAGGTGTAGTAACAGTTAATGTTTTTGAGCTACCAACATAAACAGTAGCCTTTTTTGCGCTAAGCTTTGCTGTAGAAGCTGCCTGTGCGTTTGTAGCAGGAACTGCTGTTACAACCATAGCTGCAGCGAGAGCAAAAGCTAACACTTTTTTGCTTGATTTCATGTTTTTTCCTCTCTTTCTTTTTGACTAACTTCCATCTCTTCTACTCGTTTAACCCTGCACGTTTAAGTTCCTTCATCTTCTCTTCCAAACCGCTGCGGACGATTTTTCCAATCCAATGTTCTCGCTAATTGCCTCCACTGACCTTCCTCGGTCTTACTGTTAAGTCCATCGTCAGTTTCATCTGCAGACACACAAATCATAAATGACCAGAAACTTTCGTACATCAGACGTCGGCGTAGAGTGTGATATCAACGTTGATTGTCCAGCATCAAGATCAGCAAGCTGAGGTTCCGATGACTTATATTTCTAATATGTATCTGTAATTGTAAGGTCTGTCTGGAACAAGTTCCAGTTTCCATAGCCTCGATAGTAGTTCATCACTTGTCGTACTATTTATAGTACTCTTTTAACTACTCTACGTGACAATCATACACCAAGTATTGTATCTTTGCAACACCAAAATTACATTTTATTGAAAAAATTCTTTAATATTTTCTTAAGCATTTAAGAGTTTTTTCACTTTTTTCTATTATTAAAACTATTTCACGCGTAGTTCGAGTGAAACTACGCGTGAAGATAAACAATTCTATTTAAAGTAAGCAACTCCGGATTCGAAGATCTTCATATCCTGCTCTCCGTAGATGTTCATGGCAACGGCCTCACCGCGGCGCTCGCTGTGTGCCATCTTTCCGAGTACACGTCCATCCGGACTGGTGATACCCTCGATCGCCATGTACGAACCATTGACATTCCACTCTTCATCCATGGTTGGCTCGCCGGCTTCATTGACATACTGGGTGGCAACCTGTCCGTTTGCAAAAAGCTTGTCCAGCCATTCCTTCGGAGCTACGAAACGTCCCTCTCCATGGGATGCCGGGTTGCAGTATGTTGCACCAAGCTTTGCCTGCTGCAGCCATGGGGATTTGTTTGTTACGACCTTGGTATATACCATCTTGCTGATGTGGCGGTTGATGGTGTTGTAGGTCAGCGTCGGGGAATCCTCACTCTGTGCCTGGATCTGTCCGTAAGGAACAAGTCCCAGTTTGATCAGCGCCTGGAATCCGTTGCAGATACCAAGTGCCAGTCCGTCACGTTCTGACAACAGTCTGCTTACTGCCTCTGTCATCTTTGCATTCCGGAATGCTGTTGCAAAGAACTTTGCAGATCCTTCCGGTTCATCTCCTGCGGAGAATCCACCCGGGAACATGATGATCTGTGACTGGTTGATTGCCTTGACAAATTCATCGACAGAATCACGGATGTCTGTTGCACTCAGATTCTTGAATACTTTTACAATGGTATTGGCACCTGCACGCTCAAACGCTTTCGCACTGTCGTACTCACAGTTTGTTCCAGGGAATACCGGAATGAATACGGTCGGCTTTGCAACTTTGTTTTTGCATACATAGATGTTCTTTGTATCGTATACGTCACTCTGTACTTTTTCTTTATCCTCGGTTGCGCGGGTTGGGAAGACTCTTTCGAGTGTTCCGGTCCAGGCTGCAATTGCTTCCTCCATGGAAAGTGACATTTCTTTGTATACAAATTTCTGTGCATCGTTCACTTCACCGACAACAACTCCGGATGCTTCTTTTATAATAGGAAGAAACTCTTCTTTTACTTCTGCTACGATATTACCGAATCCCGGTGCAAATAAGGTTTCTGCAGTGACATCATCGGCAATTGTTACACCCAGTTTGTTACCGAATGCCATCTTGCTGACTGCTGCTGCCAGACCTTTTCCGTCAAGTGCATAGGCACTGCGGATTGCACCCTTGCCGATCAGCTCATGAATCTTATCATACAGTTTCATCACCTGTTCATATACCGGCAGATCATACGCGTTCTTTTCGATCGTAAAGAGTACCAGCTTATCTCCTGCTTCTTTCAGTTCCGGTGTGATCACGTCTTTTTCTCTTGCCACATCGACTGCGAAAGAAACCAGTGTCGGAGGCACGTCAATATCGTTAAAGGTTCCGGACATGGAATCTTTTCCACCGATGGACGGCAGTCCAAAACCGATCTGTGCATCAAATGCACCAAGCAGTGCGGCAAACGGCTGGCTCCATCTCTTTGGATCTTCGTTCATTCTGCGGAAATATTCCTGGAAAGTAAATCGTACTTTCTTGTAATCACCACCGGCTGTCACGATACGGGAAAGAGATTCGAGTACCGCATAAACCGATCCATGGTATGGGCTCCAGGAAGATAAATACGGATCAAATCCGTAGGACATCATGGTTACGGTATCACATTTTCCATGTAAAACTGGAAGCTTGGCAACCATGCTCTGTGTCTCCGTCAACTGATAACGTCCACCATATGGCATATAGACGCTTCCAGCTCCGATGGAACCGTCAAACATTTCGACAAGTCCCTTCTGGGAACATACGTTAAGATCCGCAAGCATTGCAAGCCATGCCGCTTTGTTATCATTTTTCTGTAATGCATCTGCCACTTTCGGAAGCTCCATCTTCTTAAAGAAGTTATCTTCCTCTTTTGGCATCTCGACTTCGACATCTGCTTCCTGATGCGCACCGTTGGTATCGAGGAATGCACGGGAAATATTGACAATGTCTTTTCCTCTCCACTCTAAGATCAGTCTCGGCTCCTCGGTAACAACTGCCACCTCGGTTGCTTCAAGGTTTTCTTCTTTTGCATAAGCAAGGAACTGCTCGACATCCTGCGGAGCGACAACGACTGCCATACGCTCCTGGGACTCGGAGATTGCAATCTCTGTTCCGTCCAGACCGGCATATTTCTTCGGTACTTTGTCCAGATTCACGCGCAGTCCGTCTGCAAGCTCACCGATTGCTACGGACACACCGCCGGCACCGAAATCGTTACATTTTTTAATGATATGGCTGACTTCTTCCCTGCGGAACAGACGCTGCAGTTTACGCTCAGTCGGTGCATTACCTTTCTGTACCTCGGCACCACATACAGACGTAGACTGTGTGTTATGTGCCTTGGAAGATCCGGTTGCTCCACCGATACCGTCACGTCCGGTACGTCCGCCCAGAAGGATAATCTTATCTCCGGGATCAGAGGTCAGTCTCTGTACGGCACGTCTCGGTGCGGCACCCATGACAGCACCGATCTCCATACGTTTTGCTACATAATCCGGATGGTAAACTTCTTTGACATATCCGGTTGCCAGTCCGATCTGGTTTCCGTAAGAGCTGTAACCTCTGGCTGCCTCGCGCACGATCTTCTTCTGTGGCAGCTTACCCTCAATCGTATCTTTTACGGATACGGTCGGATCTGCGGCTCCGGTCACACGCATTGCCTGATACACATAAGTTCTTCCGGAAAGCGGATCACGGATGGCTCCACCTAAACAGGTAGCAGCACCACCGAACGGCTCAATCTCGGTCGGATGGTTGTGTGTCTCGTTCTTAAAGTTTACAAGCCACTCCTCTGTCTTTCCATCTACTTCCACCGGTACCACGATGGAACATGCATTGATCTCGTCAGATTCTTCCTGGTCTGCAAGTTTTCCTTCTTTTTTCAGACGTTTCATGGCAAGCAGTGCCAGATCCATCAGGCAGACAAACTTGTCATCGCGTCCCGCATACAGTTTCTTGTGGGTATCCAGATATTCTTCGTAAGTCTTTTTGATTGGTGCCTGGTAAAATCCTTCATCAAACTTCACATTTTTAAGTTCTGTCGAAAAGGTGGTATGACGGCAATGGTCACTCCAGTAAGTATCAAGCACGCGGATCTCTGTCACGGACGGATTCCGCTTCTCGGTATTTTTGAAGTAATTCTGGATATGTAAGAAATCCTTAAAGGTCATGGCAAGATTTAAAGAGCTGTACAGTTCCTTTAAGTGTGCTTCTGCCATGTCGATAAATCCGTCGAAAACTGCCACGTCTGCCGGCTCATCGAAATTCTGTACGAGGGTATCCGGCTTGTCCATACCGGTCTCACGGGAATCTACCGGATTGATACAATACTTTTTGATCGCCTCTAACTCATCCTCTGTGATGTCACCCTTGATCACATAGGTCGTCGCGCTGCGGATGATCGGCTCTTCATCCTCGTTTAACAGCTTCACGCACTGCTCTGCGGAATCCGCTCTCTGGTCGAACTGTCCCGGCAGGAATTCTACAGAAAATACGTTTCCGCCTTCTGCGTCAAAGTTCTCCTCATAAATATCATCCACTGGTGGCTCGGAAAATACCGTCTGCAATGCCTTCTGGTAAGTGGCATCCGATACATTTTCCACATCATAACGGATCAGAACACGCACCTGATCTGCAGCGATTCCGAGATAATGCTTTACCTCATGTTTTAATTCTTTTGCCTTTACGGCAAAATCCGGTTTCTTTTCTACGTACACACGACGTACATTGCCCATTGGATTTACCTCCTTCTTTTGCGAAACGGAATGCCCCCTGTATTCGGGGGCATTCTATTGATCTTTATGTTATTGTATCATGGGTTGACAATTAAGTAAAATTAATATCGCTTACGATATCTATTACCTGTTCTTATGAAATTACTGTACGGTAATTGCACTGTCCGTTACAACGCCCGGAGTGTCCGGTTCCGGCTGATCCGGCTGATCGGTACCCGGGTTTGGATTTACAAAATTAATCTTTACTTTCAGCTTTCTGGATTTATTTCCTGCCTTATCTTTGGCATATACGGTCACGCTATAAGTTCCATAGGTTCCTCTTTCCATAGCGGTAACTGCCTTATGTGCTTCTCTGGCATCCACGAAAACATATTTTGACGCAAGTTTTTTTCCCAGATCTTTTGCCACTACATCTGCCTTAATTGCAGAAACCAGTTTTTCTTTGGAAACGGCTTTATTGTAGGTCAGTGTCTTTCGCTTCAGGCTGATGGATGGTGCTTTCGTATCTTTTACGGTAATTATGATGCTCTTTTTGGTCTTGCTTCCTTTGGCATCTTTTGCGGTGTATGTAATCTTATATTTTCCGGTCTTTGCCGCATTGACTTTTCCGGAAACGGTAAATTTAAGTGTCTTACCTCTGTAATCAGAAGCTTTCACTCCCTTTTTGAGGTCTACTTTACGATTGGTTCTCTCGATGGTTTTATTCGCGATTCCCTTAATCGTCGGACGGAGTTTCAGCCATGGATTTCTCGGATCCGGATCGGTCGGATCCCATCCGCGGTACGGACTGTTTACATCAATACGGATCGGGGTAGGTTTGCCCAGCGGTCCCGGATCTTTGCTGTCATAGATGGTTACTTTGGTTCCTACCGGGCAGTTGTCATAGATCCACTTGGCATCTTCCACATTCAGACGGACACATCCGTGGGATGCCGTCTGTCCCAAACGGTTATAAGAATTGTATGCCAGCTTGCTCGGGTCCTGTGAACTGTAAAAAACAGAGTGGAACAGCACACCACCGTGAATACGGCTGCAATACTGTCCGTACACACCGCCCATAAGTGTATGCCAGCGGTATTTTGCCGGAATCGAAAATGTTCCTGTCGGGGTGGCATTGTTGACACCGACAGAGCAGGCAAATGCTTTGACCGGTTTGGTATATTTGCCTTTGGAATCAAGTGCATATACGGTCACACAGTTCTGCTGACGATTGATTTTAATGTAATATGGCAGTTTTGCTGCCTGAGTTGTAACGGGTGTTCCTGCGAACACAAGCAGCATGAGTGCCGCCATCAATCCGCATAAGGTTTTCAAAATTCCCTTTTTCATGATAATCTCCTTTTCTCTCCTTTGTGAAAGGTATATAATATATCCTATACTATACTATACTACTGAGGATATGATCGATGGATATCAATTATGAATTATACAAGGTTTTCTATTATGTTGCAAGCTCTCTCTCATTTTCGGATGCAAGTAAGAAGCTTTTTATCTCCCAGTCAGCGGTAAGCCAGTCTATCAAAACATTAGAGCGGAAGCTGGGACAGCCGCTTTTTATCCGTAGCACAAAAAAAGTGCAGCTGACTCCTGCCGGTGCTCTGCTTCTGAAACATGTGGAACCTGCCATGAATCTAATCTCACGCGGCGAAAGCCAGCTTTTAGAATCCGGCTCTCTTGGTTTAGGACAGCTGCATATCGGTGCCAGCGACACGATCTGCCGCTATTTTCTGCTGCCGTATCTGCAGAAATTCCATCGGAAATTCCCGGATGTTCCGATTAAAATCACCAATGCCAGCTCGATGGGCTGTGTAGACCTGTTAGAGCAGCGCCGGGTAGATCTGATTATCACAAATTTTCCAAACCCGCATCTGAATCCTTCCTATATTCAGAAAACGGTTGGCTCTTTCTCGGATGTGTTCGTCGCCAATCCGGCATATTTTGATCTGGCGGACCGCATCGTTCCTTTCTCGGAGCTTGGCACCTATCCGCTCATGATGTTAGACCGCAAGAGCACGACAAGTGAATTTCTGCACCACATTTTCCTGCAGCATCAGCTGGAACTGCTGCCTCAGGTAGAGCTCAGCAGCAACGATCTGCTCATTGACATGGCCCGCATCGGTCTTGGAATTGCTTTTATCCCGGATTTTTGTCTGAAACACAAGCCGGAGGATCTCTTTCTCGTCCACACGCAGGAAACGATCCCGCAGCGGCAGCTGGTGGCTTCGTTAAACCCTACCCTTCCGGTTTCTGCCTCCACCGAAGAGTTTTTAAAGCTCCTCCCGGACGTCTGACCAGAACCGGCTCACTTCTTCCCGCAGCTGCGGCAGACCACAGACGCTTCTCTTTTCCCATTCTCTCGGAAAAAGCGCTCCGTATTCGCGCTGCAGGAAACGTTCATCCAGCAGAAGGATCACGCCGCGGTCCTCGCTGGTCCGGATCACGCGCCCTGCTGCCTGCAGGACTTTGTTCATTCCCGGATAGCGGAACGCATAGTCAAATCCGGACAATCCCCGCTCATCATAATAATTCTTTAAAATTTCACGTTCATCGCTGACCTGCGGAAGTCCGGTTCCCACGATGATGGCACCGATCAGCCGATCGTTTTTCAGATCAATGCCTTCCCCGAAAATTCCACCCATCACACAGAACGCAACGAGTGTCCCCTGGCGCTCTTTTTCAAATTCTTCCAAAAACGCTTCTCTTTCGTGTTCTTTCATATTACTATGCTGCATCAGAATCTCGCACGAATCGGCCGCCTTCCCGGCAAAGACCTCATATACATCCTGCATCAGCCGGTAAGACGGGAAAAACACCATGTAATTTCCCTGCTGTGCTTCTGTGACTGCACCGATATAGTCCGCGATTTTTTCGTATTCTTTTCTGTTCCTCCGCGTATATTTTGTGCTCACATCCCGACCAAATGCGAGAAGTCTCTGTGTCTGGGCAAACGTACTCTGCGCATAAATGGCATAGTTATCCTCGTCCGTGGAAAGTAGCCGCTTATAGTATCCGATCGGCAGGAGCGTTGCGGAGAAAAAGATCGTGGAATTGCTTTTATCGATGCATTTCTGCAGATTGACCGACGGATCTACGCAAAAGAGCCGGATCCGGAACTGGCCTTCCTCCGTCATCTGGCTGTAGATCACGTAATGGTCATCCACCAGATCATAAATATTCAGGAAATTGCGCAGCGCAAAGTAAAAATCCAGCACCGTTTTCTTCTCCGGAAATTCCCGCGGTTTTTCCAAAAATTCATCCATCTGGGAGGCCAGCCGCATAAGGTGGAAGGTCAACGTTCCCACACTGTCCAGAATCTGGTAGTGCTCACACTCACGTTTCATTTCCAGCATGGCTTTGTTGCATTTGTCCAGGATACGGCAGATCGTACGGCTGTGCGCTTTCATGATCCGCTTCACTGCAAGCACGTCTTCTTTGTACAGATCGGCACTGTACATCTCCCTGCTGCGATCCACGAGGTTATGTGCCTCATCCACCAGGAACAGATAGTCTCCCTTTATCCCCTCCTGAAAAAAGCGTTTCAGATATACATTCGGATCGAATACGTAATTGTAATCACAGACAATATTGTCCGCCCAGGTTGCCACATCCAGACTCATCTCAAACGGGCACACCTGATATTCTTTCGCCTGCGCTAAAACTTCCTCTCTGGTAAACAGGTTGGATTTCTGCAAGAGATCAAACACCGCATCGTTCACCCGGTCAAAATGTCCCTTTGCATATGGACAGTTTACCGGGTTGCAGTCCATCTCTTCACACAGGCAGAGTTTTTCTTTTGCTGTAATCTGGATCACTTTGGCACGATAGCCCTGTTCTTCCAGCAGTGCGAACGTTTCTTTTGCCACAGTTGCTGTGATGGTCTTTGCCGTGAGATAAAAGATCCGGTCTGCCAGCCCTTCTCCCACTGCTTTTACCGCCGGAAAGATTGTGGAAATTGTTTTGCCCACACCGGTCGGTGCTTCGATAAACAGATTCTTTCCCCGCAAAATTGTACGATAAACATCTGCAACCAGCTTCTTTTGCCCTTCCCGGTACGGAAATGGAAACTCCAGTCCATGAATGCTCTCCTGCCGCTGTTTTTTCCATGCAATCTGCCAGTCCGCCCATTTCCGATAATCTTCGATCAGATGGCCAAACCACACGGTCAGTGTCTCAAATGTATAAATTTCCCGGAAATACCGAATTTCTTCCGTATCCAGATTGCAGTAGGTCATCTGCACGCCGATCCGCTCCAGACGGTTCTGTTTCGCATAGATATACGCATAGCACATTGCCTGGGCTTTATGCACGTAGACCGGCTGTTCCATTGCCGCAACGTTTCTATATACACCCTTGATCTCATCGATGAAGCTGATTTCTTCTTCCGGAGGGATTTCCGCCGCAAACTCCATCTCCGGTTGCAGCACAGACTCCGTCGCAGCCGGCAGATCCGGCTGAAATTTTCCATAGGCGATTCCGTCTGCACGTCCTTCCACGACCAGCACGTAATCGTTGGCTTTCCATTCAATTTTCAGCGGTACTTCCGCCTGGTAGGAGGTGTCCATGCTTTTTTGAATTTTCCGGTGGATACGGCTGCCTTCCATCATGGCCTCTGCACTCGCCAGCTTTCCGGCACGATTATCGATATCTCCTGCCCGGAAAATAAACTCTACCAGATTTCTCACGGATATATGTAATTCCTGCATGTACGCCTCCTTTCTCCCGCGGGTATTTTCCTGTTGTATGAAGCGGGTTTTTATTTGTTCCATTATTTTACAATAAAAAGCCCCGCTCCGGAATACGGAGCGGGACTTAAAGTTCCATAGTCACGATATAATAATTGTATTATGCTACTGCAAATTTAGCAACTACGTTTTCGAAGTTTTCATTCTTTCCACCGTAGCAAACCTGAAGATTCTTCTTTACGCCAAGACCAATCATGCCAAGTAATGACTTTGCATCAATCAGTGTGCGGTCGCATTTTACATCGATATCGAAATCGCAGCCTCCTGCAGCACGTACGAAATCTTTTACTTCATCCATGTCTGATAACCGAATTACTTTAACAGTTTCATACATAATCCAACACCTCTTTCTACCTTTAAACAAGATATTATTTTTATCATCCCCGAGTTTAGAAACGATTATGCCACTTTTTTTTTCATCTGTCAAAGTTCCGCAAACTCTATATTTCTTAGGTTTTTCCTGCATAATGACGGTAAACGCGCAACCGTTTTACTCAGATTCCTACCGTTTTTTTTCGTGTATTTATATTTATACCTGCTATCTTATGCAATTTCTCCAAAAAATTGCCTTTCCAATCACAAAAACAGGAATTTTTTGACGAAAACTAATTTTTTTAAAGTGGTTTCCCACTTTTTTTCAGAATATCCACATATAATTCTCCGATCGGACTGACCTTTATCCCCTTGTGCCGGATATAGCCGATCCGCATCTTTTCGCTCTCTGCCAGCGGCACTGCCGCATAATCATTACCGTTTAATTCTTCACAGATAATCCCGGAACAGAGTGTATAACCATTCAGACCAACCATCAGATTCAGCATGGTCGCCCGGTCATCCGCATGGATCATCTTCTTATATTCATAGGTACTTTTCATCTCTTCGGCAAAATAAAAGGAATTATTTTTCCCCTGTTCGAACACCAGACATGGATATTCCTGCAGTTCTTTCATGGAAATTACATCCCTTTGTGCCAGCGGATGTCCTTTCCACAGATATACATAGGTGTCACAGGTAAACAGTTCTTCAAAAATCACATCATTTTCCCTGAAAAGTTTCTGGAGTACTGCTTCATTAAATTTGCTCAGGAAGAGAATTCCCAGCTCACTTTTCATGTTACGCACATTTTCGATTACCTGATTCGTCTGTGTCTCATGCACGGCAAATTCATATTCTTCCATTCCGACAGCCTTGACCACTTCCACAAATGCCTTGACCGCAAAGGTATAATGCTGCATGGACACAGAAAATTTCTTTTTGGATGCAGACGAAATATAACGGGATTCCAGCAAATGATACTGCTCCACGACCTGCTTGGCATATCCGATAAATTCCTCTCCCTCCGGTGTAAGCACGATTCCGCGGTTTGACCGGATAAAAATGGTGATTCCTGTTTCTTCTTCCAGTTCGCGCACAACCGCAGACAGATTGGGCTGTGAGACAAACAGTTTTCGGGATGCTTCGTTCATGGAGCGGCTTTCTGCAATCGTAATTACCTGATGTAACTGCTGTAGGGTCATAGGTCTTACCTCTTTTCCTTAAGCAAATGATCTGTTATATACCGGACAAGGATCTGAAGTATCCATGCAATCACAATGGAACTGCATACCAGCACCAGTTCGTAACGCAGACGGCATGTATGAAATGCTGCTCCCTTCATAAATTTTCGTATGGTAACATGTACCAGATACAATTCCAGCGAATGAGCACCAAACCATTCCAGTATTCTTATAACCGGGCGCATAGATAACTGGGAAAAGATCCAGGCAATTCCCGCACAACATGAGATATTAAAAATTCCGGTCACATACCTTGCAAAAATAGGAGATCCACTTGGAAGCATGGTGAGCAAATAGCCGGATAACGCAAAAAGAATCAACCATTTCCAATAACTTTCCCTTTTTTCATAACTGGATCTACCATAAAAACAGCCCGCTATAAAAACAGGCAGACGAAGCAAAGCAATATTTACATTTCCAAACACCTCTTTCTCATATAATGCAATTACAAGTGCCAATACGGTAACAGCACTTACCATGGAAATCAGCCGGATCTCTCCATCTATTGCGTCCCGTGCGCTATCCACAATCTGAAAGATATAGGGATAAATCAAATAGCATAACAGCATAAGTCCAATATACCAGTAAAGCCTGTCTCCATTACTGAAAAATGTGATAAATGTGAAGTCTTTTATGGCTTCTCCCCATCCTGTTTTATTTACACAGACATCCAGTAAAATATAAGAGGGTACGGCTACGATGCAATAAGGAATCAGAATTCTTTTTAATCTTCTTATGTAAAAACTTCTAACATCTGATCTTTTTTTCATGGAATAGTATAACCCCAGACCAGAAAAGAATAAAAAAGCATCCACACTTGATGATGAAATATATCTCCAAAAGAAGGAAATCCAGCCACTAAAATGATAGGAGTAATAATGACAGTCATCCGTAAAATGAAAAACTATAATCAATATGATGGATATTCCCATTAACGCACCCCGATATTGCGAAAGCACGCTGTTATTTGTTTTTTTCATATAATTCTCCTTTATAAAAATTTAATTTAAATTACTATAAATAAAAAAACACCTAAACAGGTGTTTTTAAAGAGCAGGGGATGAGAGAATCGAACTCCCACCAAAGGTTTTGGAGACCCCTATCATACCATTTGACCAATCCCCTATGTTTTGTTTCTGTTGCAATTATACATACAAAAGGAACAGTTGTCAAGGCAAAATTAATAAAATTTGCACGAAAACAATTATGAAACGGAGATGGAGGGATTTGAACCCTCGCACCGGTTGCCCGGCCTACCGCATTTCGAGTGCGGACCCTTCAGCCACTTGGGTACATCTCCATGACATTCTCCATTATATCGGGGGATTGGATAAAGGTCAATCTTTTTTTTATTGACGTAAAAAGAATAGTGTAATAATATGAAAGGAAAGCAAAATACGAGGAGACCAGTTATGAGTGACAAAAAGACATCCATAGAGAATGCAGTAGAGCGTCTGACTGCCAATTACCGTAGAGAAGAGTTGTTTCTGACAAAGAGCGGAAGACATCTGCCAGTCCGTGCAGCAATTATTGATATTGTGAAAGAAATGAGATCAGTTATTTTTCCAGGATATTTCGATATTGATTCGGGAGCAGCTGTTTTTCCGGAACATTATACCGGATATCTGCTCAATGACCTGTTTGACCGTATGCAGGCACAGATTGAGACGGCTTTTCTGTATGTTGGCGATGATATGACCAGTGCATGCGGCAAGGCAGCACAGGTAACCTCCAGATTTTTTGAGCAGCTTCCGGAAGTGCAGGAGATGCTGCTGAAAGATGTGCAGGCTGGTTTTGACGGTGACCCGGCTGCCAAGAGTAAAGAGGAGATTATTTTCTCATATCCGGGATTTTTGGCAATTTATGTGTATCGTCTGGCACACATCCTTTATCTGGAGGAGGTTCCGTTTATCCCAAGGATTATGACAGAGTATGCTCATGACCATACAGGAATCGATATTAACCCAGGTGCTACGATTGGGGAATATTTCTTTATTGACCATGGTACTGGCGTAGTAATCGGTGAAACGACTACTATTGGAAATAATGTGAAGCTGTATCAGGGGGTTACCCTTGGCGCTCTTTCTACAAGAAAAGGACAGCAGCTTTCTGGTGTGAAGCGTCATCCTACTATTGAAGATAATGTGACCATTTATTCCAATTCTTCTGTACTTGGTGGAGAAACTGTGATTGGGGAGAATACGATCATCGGCGGAAACACATTTATTACAGAATCAATTCCTGCAAACTCCAAGGTAAGTGCAAAGAGTCCGGAGCTGGTGATCAAGAAGCCGCGTACACATGTGGAAGCTTCCAATGTCTGGGACTGGGAAAATTAACGGAATAAAGTGAAAATGGCAGTTAACAGAGCAGGCACAGTGGTGTTTTAGGAAATATCATTTCTGGAAAAAAAGAAAGTCGCAGTGTGAATCTGGTAACATGCATCGCTGTGAATGTGATAAACTGTGTAACTGCTGACTGCTCCAGAGCATGTTTGAAAAATCATTCCCACAATCTGCACGCCCCATTTTGCGGTATATTTTGTCCGAATTCGGTTGCTGTAGTCACCGCAACGTCGCCTTCTTCCGACTTGAAATAAAAAAATTTATCCTTCAAAACTGTCTCAAAATCAACTCGTCGACTCATTCTGGCTTAAATATAAGGCTTAAAAGAAGATTTTAACCTGTTCAAGAAACGCTTCAGGTGCTTCAACATGTGGAAGATGTTTTGTTTCTTTGAGAACAGAAACTTCAATAGCCGGGTTGGAGGCACAATAATCATCAGTGACAGCCTTTCCGTTTGGCTCTGTTTCACCTTCAACAATATAAATACTGTTATCCAGTGCCTTAAGTGCATGACAGATATTTATATTTATATACTTAGCTGCAAGACTGGAGTACAAAAATCTGGTATAATATCCACCTTTATGAGCTGCTTCATAATAAGCATCTGCCATTTGATTATCCACATGGAATGGATTATAATACATCTTCTCGATAAAAAGATTATTTATATTATCACGTGATACGATCATATGATAAACCAGAGTTCCGAAAATCGGAATTTCCAGAGCTGCTTTTAACAGACGATCCTTTCTGTTTGGCATCTGTTTTAATTGAGTCAGGCTGGGCGGATTTACCAGCATGATTTTGTTAAAAAGTTCTTTCTCATTGTGACAGGCCATAGTAACAAAAGAGCCTGAAAAACCACTTGCAATCACATCTGTTTTCTGACCAATTATTTTTTTGATAAAATCACTGATCATCTGAACATAAACAAAATTTGTATAGGTAATGCTGGATTTGTCCGAACGTCCGCATCCTAACAAATCAACAGTATATACGGTATGGTCAATTGCCAGTTCGTCTTCAATTTTGCTCCATTCATACCCGGAAGCTCCAGGTAAAGTGTCATGAATCAAAAGAATCGGTGACCCAGTTCCCTTTTTGGTATAATAAATGTTCCCAAAGCGCCATTCAAAGTAATTGTCATTAGAAATGTGGAGCATCTGTTTTAATTGTGCAGCAGTAGCAATCGTGTGGTTAATGAAATGAACAGCAACAGTTGCGCCGGTCATCAGAGCAGCAAATGTAAGAAATTTGTGCTTGTTTTTACTCATTTTCGGCCTCCTTTATCAAGCATAACAAGTGATTAGCCTGCTAAAAT
>OHZQ01000353.1_pt1 | contig 14844 bp, 14 predicted proteins | sample 1580551 | NCBI WGS metagenome assembly OHZQ01 (sample SAMEA3882527, study PRJEB24775) | human gut metagenome | biome: human-associated habitat; feature: intestine environment; material: feces | place: Netherlands | collected 2009/2010 | reverse complement strand
GTATCATTATCAGTCATTCCGATACTTTGGTTATTGTTTAGTAAAGGTATCGGCTTGACTTGGGCTTTTGGATTGCCTATAGTGAGCACATTATTGATTTATATCGTTTGCTCATATACACTCCATCATTATGTTGAAGATTTCAAACCGATACGTTTTTTCTTCACAACGATGGTAGTGAATCTTTTCATAAGTATTCCTTCTTTTACCGCAATCCTACTCATACAACATATCTTGGTTGAGTCCTTTACAAGAGTGATTATCGTGGCTCTTAGTTCTTCAATAATATTGGTTGTTCTGTCCTATTATGTGCTATTAGACAAAGAAAATAAGAAAAAAGTAAAAGCATTGATTTTAAACAAATTAAAACGATGAATAAAAACATACTTATAATTACTCCTTTTTTTCCGCCACAGACTCATGCTGCGGTATTTAGGGCATTTAAACTTGTAAAATATCTTAAACGTACAGGTTGGAATCCGATAGTACTGACGGTTAATCGTAATTATCTATATTTAGAAGATCCTGATTTGTTGGACGAAGTCCAAGACGTGCCTATTTATCAAGCCAATTATATAGAACCGACATTGCGCGGCCTTAGAATGTTGCTTGGAGGAGAAGATACTTCACTCAAAGCCATTACAGCCAAAGCAAAAACTATTGGTGCACAGTCAAAAAGCACGGATACAGTCACCTCTAACAAGCAATCTTTATTCGGTAAGTTTTATAAATATATACTAGACCGATGGATTCAAGTTCCCGACCGCTTTAGATTCTGGGAAAGAAGTGCCGTGAGGATGGGACGAAAAATAATTAAAGAACATGATATATCTATCATATATACCACTTGCCTGCCTTTTACCTCAAATAGAATCGGTATGCGACTTAAACATCTAACCGGAGTAAAATGGGTTGCTGATTTCAGGGATCCTACCACATACGCTAAGCGAATGTATTCTGATTATTTTCCTGTTTTTGCCAAGCAAAAGAAAATTGAACAAGATACTTTTAAATACGCTGATGCTATTACTGGTCTGTCGGGAGCATACCTGAATATATTTAATGATTTATATGAGGGACGATACTCAAATAAATCATATTTTATTCCAACTGGAGTAGATGATGATTATTTGCCTTCTTTTCAAAATAGAGAAAAAGAGAATTATATAATATTCGTGGGTGAATACCTCCATGAATATAAAGATAATTTCTTGAAAATATTTGCCGAAGCTGTCAATTCTAAGGAATTAAAAGGCAAGGGTTGCACCCTTAAAATTGTGGGTAATAAGAATATCAATCAAAAACAAACGGAAGAATTTGTCAATGATTTGGGAATCTGTAACAACGTGGAATATATCAATCATGTACCGCAGCGTAAATTGTATGAATTGATAGTTAATGCAAAAGCAGCAGTACTTATTCCCGGACACACGGCTTTATGGTGGACTAATTTCGCAAAAATGGTCGATTATATCGCATTACAAGTGCCTGTATTAGCAATGGTGCCCATGACTAGCGAAGCACGAACCGAATTGATAAAAGCAGGCATAGGTATTTTTATAGATACTCCTCAGCAAGGTGTTACTGTCATCAAACAAGTATTTAGCGAAAAATTTCCAATGACGGCAAACAAAGAATATTGCCGCCGTTACTTGGCATCGCAACAAACAAAATCTTTCATTGATATTTTCCAAAAAATACAATAGAGATGCATATAGCGTTTTTAACTACAGAATATCCGATATTGGGTATGAAATGTGGCGGAATCGGAATTTTTATCAAACATTTGTCTCATCTTATCGTTAAGAGTGAGACTGGTGTGAAGGTATCAGTTGTGTATTGGGGCAATAAGTTTACAGAAACTGTGTGGGACGATGGTATATCTGTGATACCTATAAACCAGCCTCATAAGTCTCCATTTTCTTCTTTTATCAATAGAAGGTATCTAAATAAAAAGTTAAATCTATTAGTGGCAAAGATTGGCATCGACCTCGTTGAATCTATCGACTGGGAGGGACCTTTGGCTTTTTGTAGTTTATCTGTACCAGTAGTTACAAGATTACATGGTTCAAATGTGTATTTCGATCATTTGTCTGGAAACAAAACTCCATGGAACGTACGGCTTATGGAATATAATGCTTTGCGTAATTCTGATGCCTATATAGGAGTTAGCCGACAGGCTCTCGACCTGACGGATAAATTATTCAGTCTGTCTTCGAATAAGAGAAAATGTGTAATATATAATCCTGTGGATATAAACATGCCCCCTCTTTCATCTAGTGACATGAACAAAAATACAATAACGATACTTTATTGGGGGACAATTGTTGAGAAAAAGGGGGTACTTGATTTGCCTCTTATTTTCAACAGGATATGCGAGCAAAACGACAATGTCAAACTCATTCTCATCGGACAGGATGCAGTAGTGAATGGTTCTTCGACATGGGAAAAATGCAAATCTCTCTTTTCAAAGCAATCGATCGGTTGTGTATCGTATTTAGGTCGCTTACCTTATGACAAGACTATGTCATACGCTAACAGTGCCGATATTTGCATATTTCCAAGCCATGCAGAAACTTTCGGTTTGGTCTTACTGGAGGCAATGTTACTGCGGAAGGCAATTGTTTGTTCCGATATCGATTGTTTTCAAGAGATTATAGGAGACAGTAACTGTGTTTGCAAATGCAGGGTGAAACGTATCGATGAATTTGCAGAGGCTTTGCAACGGCTAATCTCGAATCCCATTTATAGGTGTGAACAAGCCGACAGGGCTTATCTAAATGCAACTGCTAGATTCAACACCAACGAGATAGTGGCACAAAACATCGAATTTTACAATCGAGTTATAAGAGATAGCTCCAAACATCATGTAGAAGAATCCTAACTCAACTGCTTTATTAGAAAATTTAAACGGACTTTTTATTTATAAAATCACATATTCATACGAAGGGGAGTTAAGGCTTTTTTTGTATTGCCATCTTGAAGAAAGTCAAACATTTCAGTACAACTACGTAAAATATAGAAATGCTTCATTATAGTGAAATTTCTGATAGAGTATAATTCCTAAACGAAGTGATTAATTTCTTAACTCTTGATTCATATTATTCATAAACGCCTTATGCAAAAAGGGATAAGCATTATTTTGCCCACACTTAATCGGGCTGATTATCTGGCAAGTACAGTTGATTGCTTAATAGAGCAAGATTTTGGGGAGCCGTATGAAATAATTATTGTAGACCAATCGGCAGCCATTGACAGTACTATGTATAGTCGTGCAAAAGATAGTGATACATTGATTAAGTACTATCATGTGACTGAATTTAGAGGGCTACCTGAAGCTCGTAATTTCGGTGTGCAACACACACAATACGCCTACATCCTATTTCTAGATGATGATATCGAGTGTGACTGCAACCTGCTCAAAGAGCATTACAAGTTCTTGTCACAACCTGATATCGCAGTAGTGGCAGGGGGAATTACAGAAAAATATAAGAATAATCCCAAATCGAAAAATGTAGGCAAGTTCCATTTCTATACGGCAACTCCAGAACGGGGATTCCACATTAATCATAAAGAATATGTAGATCATGGCGGAGGTGGAAATTATAGCATAAAAAAAGACATATTTTTAGAAGTTGGTGGTGTTGATGAATATTTGAATTATGGAGCTGCTCTATATGAAGAAACCGAAATATGTTTACGAGTAAAGGAACTTGGATACAAAGTTTTTTTTAATTATGATGCTCATGTATGGCACTTGGCTGCTGATACAGGCGGTTGCAGGGTTCTGGATATCAATCGCTATATTGCTTCATTAGTACATAACCGGGCTTTATTGATTAGCCGTCATCTCAAATGGTATCATAGGCCGACTGCTTACATCTATTTGTTGCGTCTTGTTGCATCATACGCTTTTACTTACCGCAATCCCGGACTGTTTAGACTTTTTGCAAAAACTTATAAAGAAGGTTATAAAAAAGGAAAACTAACTCCTAAATATACTCATTATGCAAACATCTAACAAACACATTTTTATTGTAACCTATGATTATCCACCAAGTAATGGTGGTATTGCAAGGCTTTGTTTTGAACTGAAAAAATATTTAGAGAAAAAAGGACTGAATGTTACAGTCATTTGTCCCCAAAGTACTTCTACCGATGCAGAGGAGGATAATAATGTGGTGAGATTGCATGGAAGAAGAGGAATATTGGAGTTGCGTACATTGAAGTATTTACGCAAAAAAACTGTTCCCGGTGATATTGTAATTACCGGGAATTATCATCCAGAGGGAATGCTGTCTCTATTGTCAAACAGAGAAACCTATATATTGGCACATGGAGCCGAATATCTTGCCGGAAAGAGTTTTTTCCGACGCTGTATTTGGCCTACTTATCGACGTTTTATACTAAGAAACGCCTCTTGCGTGATTGCTAACAGTCATTATACAGAGACATTAGTAAAACATTGTTCTCCAAATGCTAAAACAATCGCTATTCCGTTAGCGGTTGATGCAATTCATTTTCGCCCTACTTGTGAAAAATATAAGGATGGCTTGCTACACCTCTGTTCTATTTCTCGATTGGAAAAATTTAAAGGACATGATTTTATTATCCGGACGATAGCTTCTTTACCGGCAAAGTATAAGCAACAAGTGCGATTGCATCTCGGAGGTAAAGGAAAATATAAGAGTGCACTTGAGCGGATGGTTACCGATTTAGGATTGTCAGATATTGTATCATTTGAAGGTTTCATTGATGATAATAAACTTTGCGATTTCTATTCAGCCTCGCATATATTCATTCTCTGTACACGTGAAGAAGCGGATAATAGGAATGTAGAAGGATACGGGCTTGTTTTTGCCGAAGCGCAAGCTTGTGGAACCGCCGTTATAGGTACTCGTACAGGTGGCATTCCCGATGCTGTCGAGGAGAATAATGGCGGTTGGTTGATACATCAGGACGCCCACGAAGAATTGGAGAATTTACTCATTAAGTTAATCGACGATAAATCTCTTGCTATAAATGAAGGTCGTAATGCACGTCGGCGCATAGAAGCTAAAATTACGTGGGAACATTATGTGGACCAAATTTGTGATGTCATTTTATGAGTATTAGTCTATATATAGCCTTATATTACAACTTGTTGCTGCTATTAGTTGTTTACATCGCTATTCAACCGGTCAGGGCAGAAACAGTAAGACAGCCTTATATCAACAACCAGATATTTAGCCTTGCTTTACTCTTGATTGTATATGTTCATGTAACTTTCCGACCGACCGATTATCACTACTTTGGAGATACTTCAGCTTATGCCATGGCTTTCCAAAAGAAAGCCTTCTATGGTACGGTTGCTATAAGAGATAGAGATATTGGTTTTGAGTATCTTACCTATTGGCTTTCACAACTCGTCAATTTAAAAGGGTATTGGTTTGTTCTTTGCTCATTATATATATTGCCTGTTTTCTTTGCTTTAAAGAAACGATTCAAACAACAATATGCTGTAGCACTAGTGTTGTTCGTTTGTTCTTTGAGTTTTTGGGGATACGGAGTAAATGGACTGCGTAACGGAATAGCTACATCGTTAGTTATCTTCTCTTTTCTTGTTCCAAACAACGATATTAAACGAATTCCTGTTTGGATTATAGCATGTCTTTTCCATCAATCCGTCATGTTGCCAATTGGCTGTTTCTTGCTGACCCGACTTTCAAATAATCCCAAACACTACTTATACTTATGGGGAACGTTTTTCCTGCTTATGCTTGTTGCACGTGATTCTTTCTCCACTTTGTTGACAAACATTCCTTGGTTTGAACAGGATAAAAGGATGTCTGAATATTTGAATATGTCTTATAAAGGCATGGAGCAAATGTTCTCTAATATTGGATTTCGCTGGGACTTCATTATTTATAGTTTGATACCCATTATCGCAGGAGTGAAATATATCTATACATATTGCTACGAAGACAAATTGTTTATCCGTTTATTTAATACTTATATAGCAAGTAATGCGTTCTGGCTATTGACCATTCATGTACCGTATAATAACAGATTTGCTTATCTATCTTGGTTTCTTTATCCTATAGTATTGATATATCCCTTGCTAAAAGATAACTTAATAAATAACCAGGGAGAACGAATAAAATGGATTATTCTATGTTATTATATGTTCACTTATGTAATGTGGATAAAATAAAATACAAAACAATAGAAAAAGATTTTTATGAAAGATTTAGTTACTGTATTTACACCGGTATATAATAGGAAGAATTTAATTGGAAATCTATATCAGAGTTTGTTGTCTCAAACCTATAAAAATTTTGAATGGATTATTGTTGACGATGGGAGCACTGATGATATTGATGAAATTATAAAATCTTATCAAAATGAAGATCGTATATTAATTCGTTTCATCAAACAAGAGAATGGTGGAAAACATAGAGCAATCAACAATGGCGTATTACATGCAAAAGGAGAATTATTTTATATTGTAGATAGTGATGACTATTTAACAAAAGACTCTATAGAACGAATAGTTTTTCATTATCAATATATAAAGAATAATGATAAATTTGCTGGAGTTTGTGGTATGAAATGCTTTCCAGATGGTTCTCGTATAGGGAAAGAGGTTACATGGAAAATTTTAAAAGATTCTTGGATTAACTATTGGATTATAAAAAATATAAAAGGGGATGTTGCGTTTGTTTTTAAAACATCAGTCCTGAGAAATTATTTATTTGACGATATACCCGGAGAAAAATTTTGTGCAGAAAGTTTGGTTCTAAACCGTATTGGAAAAAATTACCTTATGTTATTTTTTAATGAAAAAATATACATCGCAGAGTATTTATCAGACGGTTTATCTGTTTCATCAATCAAAAACAGAATGAATTCACCTAATTATGCCATGAGAATTTATTCAGAAATGGCATCACTAGATATTCCATATTTAAAAAAAATAAAAGCTCATATAAATTACTGGCGTTTTGCTCCTTGCTCTAAATTGAAAATGAAAAATAAAATAAAACAAATAGGAATTTCTAGTTATATTATTTTTATGCCTATTGGCTATTTGTTTCATATGAAAGATAAAAAAAACAATTATATAGATATTAGACATGTCGGATCTAAGCGGTAGAACTTTATTTAAACGGATTAAACCATTAATTAAGGTATTCGTTATAGTAGATTCATATCTTCCTAGGAAACTTAATAATTTTTTATTTGTAAGTTTAAGAGGTATTGGAGGAAAAGTTGGTATTGTGATTAGATACATATTGGTGAAAAATCTAGCAAAAAAATGCGGTGATAATGTTGTAATTAAAGAAAATGTATATATATCTAACATAGAGAAACTAGAACTGGGAGATAATATCAGTATTCATCCGATGTGTTATTTTGAATGTAGCGGAGGATTGATGATCGGAAATAATGTGTCTATTGCCCATTCAAGTTCAATACTAACAAGTACTCACACTTATTCTGATTTTAATTTACCTATTAAATATAATGAAATCCTAAAAAAAACGGTAGTTATCCATGATGATGTATGGATTGGTTGTGGAGTGAGGATTTTATGTGGAGTTCACATTGATACAAGATGTATAATAGGCGCAAATAGTTTGGTTAATAAAAGTGTTGACTCATTCTCTATTTATGGGGGAGTTCCTGCAAAAAAAATAAAATCTTTTCAATGAAAAAAAAGAAATTATTCAAAATAACAAATTCAGCTTATTTTCAAGTCCGGCAACTTCAAGGTCAATTGAATTATTTTTCCGCATATTTCGATGTCATTGCCGTTGCCCCTAAAGGAGAAGGTTGGGAGGAATTACAGAAGCAACAGGCACGTTGTATTCCGGTAAAAATGTCAAGAGCCATAAATCCGATTTTCGATTTAATAACTCTTTTCCAATTGGTAAAACTTTTTATCAAAGAGAAGCCGACTATTGTTCACTCGCACACCCCCAAAGCTGGTCTTTTGGGTATGTTAGCAGCATGGATAGCACGTGTGCCGATCCGTATGCACACGGTAACAGGCTTCCCATTGACGACGGCTACGGGCATAAAAAAACAAATTCTTCGTTTTACGGAACGGTTAACTTACGCTTGTGCCACAAATGTATATCCCAATTCACAAAAGATGTGTGATATTATTTGTTCAATGGGGATCGGCAATCCTAAAAAAATGCTTGTTATCGGTAATGGTGGTTCAAATGGAATTGATACGGCATTCTATTCGCGAAATGCTACACAAGATATTAAGATTTCAACTTTCGATTTCACGTTTGGTTTTGTAGGTCGTATATTTTATGAGAAAGGAATCAATGAATTAGTAGCTTCTTTTATTCGATTACAGAAAGATTATCCTAACATAGGATTACGTTTAATCGGCTTTATGGAAGAAAACCTTTATCCGGTTGATGATTGGGTAAAACAAGAGATTAGCACAAATTCTCACATTGAGTTTGTCGGCTTTCAACAAGATGTTCGTCCCTATCTAATGGGGTGTGAGGCTTTTGTTTTTCCCTCCTATCGTGAAGGTTTCCCTAATGTTGTCATGCAAGCTGGGGCCTTGGAATTACCACAAATCGTTACAGATATCAATGGTTGTAATGAAATAATTGTTCAAAACAAAAATGGAATAATTGTTCCACCACAAGACGAACACGCATTGTATAAAGCCATGAAATATTTTTTGGATAATCCTAATGAGGTAAAAAGAATGGCAAAGAATGCAAGGGCAATGATTACATCACGTTACGAACGCAATAAATTTTGGAAATTGATGCTTGAAGAATACTATCGGCAAATTAAAAATCGAATTAAATAACATCTATGCAAATCATACTGTTATCCGGCGGTTCTGGTAAACGCCTATGGCCGCTTTCCAATAATACACGGTCAAAACAATTTATCAAACTGTTGACTGCGCCCGATGGCTCGAAAGAGTCGATGGTGCAGCGGGTGGTACGGCAATTACGAGAAACCGGCATCTGTGATTCGATTACTGTGGCAACAAGCCAGTCACAACGGGATATCATCATCAACCAGCTTGGAGAAGAGATTCCTGTAGTTACGGAACCGGAGCGTCGCGATACATTCCCGGCTATCGCTCTCGCAAGCTCGTATTTGGCCTACAAACGAAAATGTTCCACCGATGAGATTATAATCGTCATGCCTTGCGACCCTTATACCGAAACAGGTTATTTTGAAACGATTCGCAGGATAGCGGATGCAGTGAAAAACAATGTAGCCGAACTAGTATTGATGGGAATTAACCCCACATATCCGTCAGCAAAATACGGATATGTAGTGCCAGTCAATGATGTACAGAACAAAGGAATATTTCAAGTATCACGCTTTACGGAAAAGCCAGATATGATAACTGCCGAGAAACTTATTTCAGAGGGTGCTTTCTGGAACGGAGGCGTATTCGCTTTTCGGTTGGGGTATATGACAGATATTGTAACCCGACACATCAAAACCGACACTTTTTCAGAAATTCGTTCTCGCTATGGGGAATTTCCGAAAATCAGTTTTGACTACGAAGTCGCTGAAAAAGCGCAGTCGGTAGCCGTCGTACCTTTTGCCGGAGAGTGGAAAGACCTTGGTACATGGAATACGTTGACTGATGAACTATCGGAACACACCATGGGCAATGTTGTCATGGATGAAGAATCCGAAAATACCCACGTCATCAACGAACTTGGACTGCCAATCATGTGCATTGGCACACGGAATCTAGTTATCGCAGCATCAAATGATGGAATCCTAATTTCGGACAAAGATAAAAGCGAGAACATCAAAACTTACGCTGACTGCCTACAACATCGGCCAATGTTCGAAGAACGTCGCTGGGGTGAATACAAAGTTGTCGATACCGCCGAGTTTTCCGACGGTTACAAATCACTTACCAAGCAACTGAAAATCAAATCCGGTAAGAGTATCAGCTATCAGGTACACCGCCATCGCGATGAAGTCTGGACGTTTATCGACGGCGAGGGAGAACTGGTACTCGATGATATCAGGTCGGTTATCAGCAGAGGCGATACGATTACAATCAAGAAAGGTGTTAAACATGCAGTCAGGGCTATCTCTGAATTGACGTTCATCGAGGTGCAGTCCGGAAATCTACTTGCAGAAGAAGACATTGAACAATTTGACTATAAATGGTAAAATCCTTCGTTAAAACCTCTGACAAAAGAATGAAGTTGGTTTACAAGAAAGTTATCGAACCTCAATTAGGCAACCTGATATCCATATTGAAAAAGAAATGATAATCTATAGCATTGATTATTATCAACAAGATCAAGATTGTACTCAATGTGGAAAACATTCGGAATGTATTTGCCGGTAAAATGATAAAATATCACTATCCATATGTAAGTAAGTATATATACCGGACACAGGATCTTGCGAAAGTAGCTTCGTTTTCAGATTCTAAACCGCAGAAACAGCATTACGCAAAAATTAATGGGTTGGAAAAACTTATTATAAATACTGGTAATGAACCTTTTCATTGATTTTTCTAATGAAAAAGACCATCCTTCAATACATGACCGATATCTATCAGGAAGATATTCCCAAACATATCCTTCAAGAAAACAAGATACGCCTGAATTCTTTTTTCCTGGAACAGGAATCCGTACAGAAGAAAGGGACTCAGTTTATATTCAGATATGCATTCTACTCCGTTGAGAAACCCCGAAAGATCACGAAGCAGCATCTATTGAAAGAATATGCAGGGGTGCCTTTGGAAAAAAGGAGCGTACAACCGGAACAAATACCCGATATGAAGCAATATAGTGATATAATACTGTATGGAGATGCCAGCTCTCCTGAAGCACAGCAACAGCTGGCGGGAATACCTCCAACAACATAATTCATTAAAAGTCCAGTTGTCTTTTTTTGACAAGAGAAATGATTCCACTAGCAAGGATGAACAAGCCATCGCATATGCGGAACTACAGAAGGCGCTATTTTTTTGCCAAAGAAAAAAGATACCTCTCCTGTTCGTTTCCTTAAAAGGGATGATAGACGACATCCGTTTTCTCAATCTGCTGGAGGAGAGCCATGTCGATTTCAGATGTATCGATTTTCCATGGTTCTGCAAGGAGAATCTGCCTCTGATAAAGGCAGTTGTGCTATATGAAAAGTTGGAAATAAGAATAAATGTATAAGATATCAAGCTTACAGATTGGACTTCAATGTTGCAGCATTGAGGTTTATGAGAAACAATTCTAAATATATTTCTGTTTGGCGAAATCTTATTCTAAAAGGAACTCTAAATAAAAGAATCCACCTTCAGATATCTTTCTTCACTTATCCTCAAAGTATATAATCCAAACATAAATATCAGACCTATTTTCCCTATAACTGAGTAATAAAAAGATTATTCCCCAACACCGTAAACAAAGAAATAACAGAAGCACTTTAAAATGGTGTATCTAACTCACTTTTTTAAGGATAATATCCCTGTTACAGTTATCTGTAGCAGGTGATCCTTTCAAATTGGGCATTAGATGCACCCTTTTCCTTATTCCAACAAATGCGCCTCTTGTAACCTCACCAATTCCCAATACATCTTCAAAAACATCTCCAGATACACCTTCAGACTCGGGAAATAGACGAAAGACTTCCAGCAAAAGAAAGGCACATGAATGGCCGTTCATTCGGAACCTCCATTTCTGGATAGCGTTTCTTTGTCCATCCAAAATAATCTCTATCGGGACAGAACAATAAACAAAAGCATAAATATCAGGCAAAATTGTCCCGATAAAAGAATTATAACATGACTATTGAAGATGAAATCCTCCAATACCTGCACTATCATCCTCTATCAAACAGGGTTGAGATAACGCTTGGGATAACCAATCCTCCCAGTGGCAGGATTGTAAAAAGACTACTGGCCGATGCCGTAACCAAAGGAATGATAGAAGTACTCTAACAATAGTAGTGCCACTATTTTATAAGCAGCACTGCAATTGTTCCTTACCCCAGCAAATGCACCTCCTGTAACCTCACCAACCCCAAATACATCTTCAAGAACACCTCCTGATACACCTTCAGATCCGGGAAATAGACGAAAGACTTCCGGGCAAAAGAGAGGCACGTGAATGGCCGTTCATTCGGAACCTCCATTTCCGGATAGCGTTTCTTCGCCTGGTCAACCGCCATCTTGTTCAGTGAAGCCACGAAGTTAGCCTGGCGTATCGGATTCCATTTCGGGGTTTCAAGAATCACCATCCCATCTTTCCGCTCAGGAATAACCAAATATTCATCCTGCACGTTACGGACGTAATAGCACACAAAAGACAAGGCCTCATAGACATTATCCCCTACATGAATACCGATAACCCGTTCTTCAACCGGTGTACCGGCAAAGCATTCCGCAATCTGTTTCATGGCATACCCATGCAACAAGGCAGCATCAGAAGCCAACAGATAAGCCGGTGCGGTACGCTCTCCTCCCTTATCGATGGCAGCAAAGACAGAAGGACTCCAACAGAGATGGATGAGCTTTCCTTTTTCTTTCTCACGAAGGGAAGCGACACATAAACGGTTATCAAAGACCAAACGGGCTTCTTTCGTTTCCGGATGGAACTGGAACACGTTCCGTACCCTGTCCGGCTTATGGATATCCATCATCAGATAGCCCTGCCAACCGGACACGTGCTTTGTCTTCAAGACGGTTTCGCTTTCCTCCACATCGAAAAGATAAGACAAGAGCTTTTCTCGCTTACAACATACGAAGAGAGAAAGCTCGTCCTGTTCTTTCATCTGCTGCATATCCAAGGAAAGAACAAAAGCCAATTGCCAAGGAGTAAGCTCGGAAAAGCCATGTAATTCAATACAAGACAACGCATCCTTCTCCGGTGAGTAAACGACATATCCCCGGCCACCTATCTCATATCTCAACATGAAATCCCCCTGTTCAGTGGGATGATAATTCTGTAAAACGGTCTGATAATTCATAAAGCAAATATATTAAGTTAGTATTCATCATAATGAGAAATCGGGACCACTCTTGCGTTTCCGTTTCTTTTTGGACGGTATGAGATCATCCTCTTGCGACTTCTTCCCGCTGCCGGTAATGTCAAGTTCCGGAATGGCCATAACTCCCCCACCCTGCATATAGAAAGCCTCACGATCCACCCGCTCACGGAACTCCCCTACCCTATCGATATGTGGCGAGAGACCGACAGCCACACCATCGAAATGCTTCTGGATATTCTGATAAGTGAGCTTACGGGAAAGATCCGCACCTTTAAAGACATGAGCATTTTCCACGTTTTCCATATAAAAGGAAATCCCGTATGCGCCTTTGCTGTTTACATGTTCCGTCACACGGATCGATTCTTCCGCCAACCTTTTCTTAAAATCCTCATAGCCTAAAGAAGCGTTCAATGCCTTAAACACATGGTCATAGAGATAATGCTTCTGTTCATCGGCGCTCATGCCCCGGCCATCAAAACGAATATTACCAAAACGATATTTCTGAGGAAGTGAAACGTCCTTCAGGTAAAAGCCTGAATCCTTGATGCCATAGACATAATAGGATTTGTCCTTCTTGGTGACCAGACGCATATACAATCCTTCTTGTTCCAGGTTCCTTCGGAAATCGGATGTACTTTCGGAAAAAGAGTAGATGCGGTCAAGCTGTTGTAACAGTTCATCCTTGAACAAGGGGTTGAAAAAACCTCCTTTTTCCAGCAATGCGAAAAGGTTGTCATAGCTTTCATCCCCCAATAGGACACGCCATTCTTCATTGGCCAATTTTATTTCTTGCAAGGGTTTATTCAAAGACCGGTATGTATCGGATTGTTCCAGGACAGCCGATACCTTATCCTTGTAATTATAACTACGCATGGCTTTCTTCAAGGCCGCATCGAAATAATAGTTACGGTATTGCGCCTCTCCCAACGTGGTTCTCTTGCCTCCTTCCCTTTCCAAAGGCAACAGACCGTACTTCTGCTCCAGTTCCCTTGAGATCTTTTCGGAACGGCTGTAATTATTTCCGGAAGGAATGCTTTTGCCTTCTTCATCAATTGTGGTCAGCAGCACATGCACATGGCTGTGTGCCTTGTCGGTATTTAGGACAACGGCATAACAGGACTTTCCGTACCCCATCCTCTCGATATATTCCCCGGCAAGAGAAAGCCACTGTTCATCGGAAAGGCTTTCTCCCGGATAGAGGCTCAGAATAAATTCCGCATAAGGTAGTTTCACCCGGTCATTCAACTGGGAGATAAGTTTCATGTAGGCTGGCATGGCGGCCAGTTCGTCACCAGTGGAGGTGTAAAGCACTTTTCCGTTTCCTTCCTTGACCTTGGAAAGCTGGTATTCAATTTTCCGGCTCATGGACAGGTGGGATGAGAAAGAAGGTTGTATCTCGGCTATCATAACAATTTCCGGTTAATGGTTTCTACATCCGAAAGGTATTGGTTAATCCGATCCAATGAATACAATATATTTTCATCGGACGGAAGCGTATTGATATGTTTGGCAAGCTGGTTGATATTGGCTCCTATTTTACGAAGTTCATATATCATTTGCACATCGGTTTTCGATATGCTTCTGCCTTTCAAGGCAGACTCTCTGATAAAGGAAGAAAGGGATTTTCCCTCTTCCTTTGAACGTTGAAGAAGCTGTTCTTTCTCGGCTTCCGTCAAGCGGATCTTTATACTTATATCTCGATTCTCTTTCATATATACAGAGTATGTGAGTGTAACGAACATTGGTCGGCAGCTCGGCTGTCGCAAGGTTTTTTGTACCCACAAAAACATACCTTGCATTAGCAAAGATATACAATAATACTCAGCTGTGAAACAAAACCAGACAAAAGTC
>OHZQ01000338.1_pt1 | contig 15199 bp, 11 predicted proteins | sample 1580551 | NCBI WGS metagenome assembly OHZQ01 (sample SAMEA3882527, study PRJEB24775) | human gut metagenome | biome: human-associated habitat; feature: intestine environment; material: feces | place: Netherlands | collected 2009/2010 | reverse complement strand
CCTTCAGTTCGCTGTAGTGTGTCGTTGCCATAGTGCGGATTCCACGGTTATGCAGATGTGACAGAATGGCGATAGCGAGTGCAGCACCCTCAGTCGGATCGGTTCCCGCACCAAGTTCATCGAAAAGGACTAATGAATTCTCATCCACATGATTTAGGAAAGAAACCACATTTGTCATGTGAGAAGAGAAGGTACTTAAAGACTGTTCAATACTCTGTTCGTCACCAATATCAGCATAAACCTGGTTAAATACAGCAAGTTCTGAACGGTCAAGTGCAGGAATGTGCAGACCTGCCTGACCCATCAGGGTAAAAAGTCCCACAGTCTTGAGGGAAACGGTCTTACCACCTGTGTTCGGACCGGTTATGACGAGAAGATCGAAGGTATCTCCAAGTGTCAGACTGATCGGAACAACTTTTTTACGGTCCAGAAGAGGGTGTCTTCCCTCACGGATCCGGATCCGGCCTTCGGTGTTAAAGACTGGGCGGCTGGCGTTCATATCCAGTGCCAGTGCACCTTTTGCAAAAATAAAATCCAGTTCTACAAGTGCTTTGTAGTTCAGACGGATTTCTTCAATATATTCAGCTGCATCCACACTGAGGCGGGCAAGGATCACCTGGATTTCTTCCTGCTCCTGGGCATATAATTCTTTCAGATCATTGTTCAGTTTGACAACGGCCATCGGCTCAATGAAAAGTGTGGAGCCGGTTGCTGATTGGTCATGGATCAGACCATTTACCTGGCTGCGGTACTCGGCTTTTACCGGGAGACAGTAACGGTCGCCACGCATGGTAATAATGGCATCCTGGAGATAGGTGCGCATGGAACCGTTCAAAAGTCCGGTCATGGTAGAATGGATCTTGTCATTCATGCCGTTAATACTGCGGCGGATCTGCTTTAATTTGCTGCTGGCATCATCGCTGATCTCGTCTTCACCAAGAATGCAGCGGTCAATTTCAGTAGAAAGTGGTGTAAGCGGCGCAAGCTGTTCAAAATATACATCCAGACAATCTGCCAGATCGTCTGCATTTTCATGACGGCCGTAGGATTTGATCCGGGCGGTTGTCTGAAGAAGCTTGCCGATCCGGAGGAGTTCCGGTGCGCTTAAGGCACTTCCGATCTCCAGGCGCTTAAGAGAGTCGGAGACAGCATAGCAGCCGCTGAAAGAAGGAATTCCCTTCTTTACAATGCGGGTAAATGCTGCGGCAGTCTGTTCCTGTGCAGTGATGATTTTGTTAAGGTCGGTCATCGGCTTGATCCGTCGGCAGAATGAAGCTCCGCCAGGGGAAGAAGCGTGATCGGTCAGCATCTCTATAATTTTTGGAAATTCCAATTTTGTTAAAGATTTTTGATTCATAATACATTTATACCTCATATTTTGTCTGGTTCTATTCTAACTTATTTACCGTCTAAATGAAAGTGGAAAGGTGAAATTTCGTTGAACATTTGCGGGGAATCATGTATACTAAAACCAGGTGTGGCTGAAAGCACTCCGGAGGCATAAGGAGAAGCACAATGTCTGATAATCGGGAGAATAAGCATAACGAAGAACCGCACGACAGTGAGGAAGAAAAATATTCGTTTTTGCAGGAAACAGTAAAAGATGAACAGCGAAGTAAAAAAGGAATCATGGGAAATCTGTGCAGGCTTGCAGGAAGAGGACTGATTTTTGGACTTGCAGCAGGCCTTGCGTTTTATGCCCTTCGCCCATGGGCGATGACACATCTGGGCGGAGAGAAGGTAACGATTCCGTTGGATCAGGAGGAAACTCCGGTTGAGAATGAGACGGATACCAAGGATCAGGAATCACAGGAGGAAGAGATTCAGTATCCGGATCTGACTGTCGAAGATTATCAGGAGATGAACCATGCATTATACCAGGTGGCATTGTCAGCAGGAAAAAGTGTGGTTGAGATCTATGCCGTGCACCGGGATGAAGGCTGGGAGAATGCAGGGGAGCAGGCTGTATCGGGAGTTATTTTCTGGGATAATGGAGCAGATCTTTTGATTGCGGCACCGGCAAGAATTGTAAAAGATGCAGAAGCACTGAAAGCCACATTTTCAGATAATACTACATATAACGCAACTTTGAAAAAGCAGGATCGGAATCTTGGACTTGCGATCATTGCGATTAAGAGATCAGATCTGTCGGATAGTACGAGGAACCAGATCCAGACGGCGATGCTTGGTAATTCTAATGCAGTGAACCGTGGGGACGGCGTGATCGTTCTTGGTGAGCAGTTTGGATATGCAGGTGGTGTCGGATATGGGATCATCAGTTCCACCAGAAATTACCGGACAGTGGCGGACGGGCAGTACCGGCTGCTTGATACAGATATTGCAGGAAGTGAAAAAGGGAGCGGAATTCTGTTTAACACGGCGGGTGAAGTGATTGGAATCTGTGACCAGTCAGAATTGCAGAGAGACGGAAATCTTGTAAGTGCCTATGCGATTTCGGATATCAAGGAAGAGATCGAACTTCTGGCAAATGGACAGGGAGTTCCGTATATTGGCGTTCACGGAGTTGTAGTGACGGAGAAGCTTGCCGGCGAACAGGGAATCCCGAAAGGCATTTATGTCAGGGAAGTAGAGGCTGATTCGCCTGCGATGCAGGCGTGGATCCAGAATGGTGATGTGATCACAGAGATTAACAAGACAGATATCACCGGTATAGCAGGATTTCATAAACAGATCGCAGAAGCCGGAACCGGTACACAGATCAGGATCAAAGGGCAGAGGCGTGGCGCAGATGGTTATGTCGATGTAACATTTGATGTGACAGTTGGAAGTAAAGAATAGATTTGCAGATAAAAAGCAACCATAAATTTAAAATATAGAGCAGGAAGAGGAATGACATGAGATATATTGAGACATTACACGAAGGCGAGACAATCAGAAATACGTATCTTTGCAAAGGGAAAAGAAGTGCGGAGACAAGGAACGGAAAACCATATGACAACCTGATCCTTCAGGACAAGACAGGAACTTTAGATGGAAAGATCTGGGATCCGAATTCAAATGGAATTGCAGATTACAGCGAAAAAGATTTTATTGAAGTTTACGGGGAGATCATCAGCTATAACGGCAATCTTCAGATGAACATCAAGCAGCTCCGTGTAGCAGACGAGGGAGAATACGATCCGGCGGATTATATGCCGACCAGCGAGAAAAGTGTGGATGGAATGTATGAAGAACTGATGCGTTATGGAAAGCAGGTGAAGAACCCGTATCTGCAGCAGGTGATCCGGTATTATTTTGTAAATGATGAACAGTTTATCAAGAGCTTCAAGGCACATTCTGCAGCAAAGAGTGTACATCACGGATTTGCCGGAGGACTTCTGGAGCACACATTAAGCGTAGTGAAATTCTGTGAATATATGGCAGGGGCATATCCGATCCTGAATAAGGATCTTCTGTATACAGCGGCAATGTGTCATGATATCGGAAAGACACAGGAACTTTCCCTGTTCCCGGATAATGATTATACCGATGATGGGCAGCTACTTGGTCATATTGTGATCGGTGTGGAAATGCTGGATGATGCAATTCGTGAGATCCCGGATTTCCCAAAGAAGCTTGCCAGCGAATTAAAGCACTGTATCGTAGCGCATCACGGAGAACTCGAATACGGTTCGCCGAAGAAACCGGCGCTTGCTGAAGCAATGGCACTTAATTGTGCAGATAATGCTGATGCAAAGATGCAGACACTGACAGAGATTTTTAAGGCAAAAGATACAAAGGACTGGTTAGGTTATAACCGTCTGTTTGAATCTAACTTAAGAAAGACCAGTATCTAAGAGAAGTTCTGAAAGAAAGATGAGTATAAAAATGAAGAAAAATGACGTAGTGACGGTAGAAGTTACAGATATCGGAATCGGTGGTGAAGGAATCGGAAAGGTTGATGGATATACTCTGTTTATCAAGGATGCAGTCATTGGAGATACCGTTGAAGTAAAAGTAATGAAAGCAAAAAAGAACTACGGATATGCGAGATTAATGCGGATTGTAAAAGAATCCGCATTTCGTGTATCTGCACGCTGTCCGGAGGCAAGACGCTGTGGCGGATGCCAGATTCAGGAGATGGATTACCGGAAACAGCTGGAGTTTAAAAATACAAAAGTAAGAAATAACCTGATCCGTCTTGGCAGTGTGGAAGAAGAATTGCTGGATCAGATCATGGAGCCGATCGCAGGAATGGAGGAACCGTTCCGTTACCGGAATAAAGCACAGTTCCCGATCGGAGTGGATAAAGAAGGGAATCTGATTGCCGGATTCTATGCCGGAAGAACCCATCAGATCATCCCGGTTCCGAACAGGGACTGCGTACTTGGAGTACCGGAGAATAAAGTGATCCTGGATCAGATTCTGGACTACATGCGGGAAGAGAAGATTTCTGCATATGATGAGGAACGGCACAAAGGGCTGGTGCGCCATGTCCTGGTCCGGTATGGATTTACAACAAAAGAGATCATGGTTTGTCTGATCATTAACGGGGATAAGCTTCCTAGCAGTGAAAAATTGTTGAAAAAGCTGACAAAGATTCAGGGAATGACAAGTATTACTTATAATATCAATAAAGAAAAGACGAATGTGATCATGGGATCAAAGGTTTGTCCGCTCTGGGGACAGACGTATATCACCGATTATATCGGTAATGTCAAATACCAGATTTCACCGCTGTCTTTCTATCAGGTGAATCCGGTACAGACAGAGGTACTTTACGGAACCGCACTGGAATACGCCGGGCTTACTGGAAAAGAGACGGTTTGGGATGTGTATTGTGGTATCGGAACGATTTCCCTTTTCCTTGCGCAGAAAGCACAGAAAGTTTACGGCGTGGAAATCGTGCCGCAGGCAATTGAAGATGCAAAGCATAATGCTAAGATCAATGAGATTACAAACGCGGAGTTTTTTGTAGGAAAGGCAGAAGAAGTGCTGCCGGAGTATTATACGGATTATGCAAAAGAGCATCCGGGAGAGCATGCGAGAGCGGATGTGATCGTAGTCGATCCACCGAGAAAAGGATGTGAGAGAAGCGTACTGGATACGATGGTTCAGATGGAGCCGGAGAGGATCGTATATGTGAGCTGCGATTCAGCGACTTTGGCTCGGGATGTGAAGTATCTGCGGGAGAATGGGTATGAGATCAGGAAGGTGAAGGCGACTGATATGTTTCCGATGAGTGTGCATGTTGAGACGGTTGTTCTTTTGTCCCAACTGAAACAAAAGCCGGATGATTACATTAATGTCACGATTGAACTTGATGATATGGATATAACATCTGCAGAGACTAAGGCTACATATGATGAGATAAAGAAGTATGTGGCTGAACATAATGCCGGCATGAAGGTTTCCAATCTGTATATCTCACAGGTAAAGAGAAAATGCGGAATTGAGGTTGGAAAGAATTATAATTTACCTAAAAATGAAGATAGCAGGCAACCGCAGTGTCCAGAAGATAAAGAGAGTGCAATTGTGGAGGCATTGAAGCATTTTAAGATGAATAGTTAATAAAGAGAGGTGCATATGCTATGCCAGGTATACTCGTGGTTGAAGATGATGAAAATTTAAATCGTGGAATTACATTCTCACTGAAAAAATCCGGATATGAGGTTTTTTCAGCAGAATCAGTGAAAAAAGCGAAAAGAATTGCAAGTGATAATAATGTGGATGTTACCATTTGTGATGTGAATCTTCCGGATGGGAATGGACTGGAATTTGTAAGGTGGATGAGATGCAATTATAATACATACATTATTTGTCTTACAGCACTAGATCAGGAGATGGATCAGGTCATGGGATATGAAGCAGGGGCAGATGATTATATTACAAAGCCGTTTAGTCTTTCGGTACTTCTTTTGAAAATAGAAGCACATTTCCGCCGCAGACAGGAGAAAACGGAAGCCGGAAAGATGATTTCGGGAGATATCGTATTTATCGCAGGAGAAATGAAAGTCCTGATAAAGAGTCGTGAAATCAGTCTGACAAAAACGGAGTTGAAAATGCTGACTTTTTTTCTTCAGAATCCGAAACAGATTCTTTCAAAAACACAAATATTGGAAAATGTGTTTGATCTGGAAGGGGATTTTGTGGATGAAAATACAATCGCTGTCAATATCAGAAGACTCCGTGAGAAAATCGAAGACAATCCGGCTGCACCGGTCTATATAAAGAATATCAGAGGTCTTGGGTATATATGGAATCAGGAGGTAAGGCAGTGACAAAGAGATATCGCAAGAAGATTACAGTAGTGCTCTCCTTGGTATTACCTGTCATATTATTGTTTGCAATATTAAATTGCTTTACCACGTATGTGTTTTATGAAGATTATAAATATAAAATGAATCTTATGACAGAGATTGCTGCAAAGGAAGAATTTTCCGGGCTGGATGCTGTTTCGGAATTGCTTAAGGATAAGGATATTGAAACCAACGAACAGGGAAGGCGATTATTGGAGCAATATGGATACTGGGGGAATAAAGGGAATGCATTTTATTCGCAATTCCGGCATCAGGTTATGGTGACCGGTGCTGTAAGCACTGTGATATGCGTGCTTCTTTTGACTTTTTTACTTTATTGGAAGAAAAAAGAAGATGCGTGTCATCAGAAAATTTTAGACCAGTTGGAAGAAATTCTGATCAGATTCCGTGAAAATAAATTTGATGATTTACTGAAAACGGAAAATCATGCAGAACTGGAAAAATTGAATGACCAGCTTGAAGCAATCGGACATCATATTCAGTTGCTAAAGGAAGAAGCACGGGAAGAAAAAGAGAGCACGAAAGAAATGGTTTCTGATATCTCTCACCAGTTAAAGACACCGGTTGCAGCTTTGGATACATGTTTTAGTGTGCTGATGCAGAATGACTTAAGTGCCACAGAACAGGAGGAGTTTCGTATCCGTTGTCGGAGTGCTCTGGATGGACTGGAGACATTATTGCAGTCGCTTCTTGAAATATCCAAGATGGAAACTGGACTGATTCAGATTAATAAGAAAAAACTTCCGCTTATGGATACTGTCATATCTGCTGTGAACCGCACTTATCCTAAAGCGGATGAGAAAGAAATTGAATTCGTTTTTGACTATGAAAAAGAGCTGGAAACATGCACGATTATGCAGGATAAAAGGTGGCTTGGTGAAGCTGTGATCAACGTTCTGGATAATGCGGTCAAGTACAGTCCGTGTGGTTCAAAAATATTTATCCGGTTACAAAAAAGAAACGATCTTGTAAGAATGGAAATTGAGGATCAGGGAATTGGTATTCCGCAGAATGAGTATCACAAAATTTTTCAACGATTTTACAGAGGAAGTTCCAAGGAGGTCATGGAAAAGAGTGGTACAGGAATCGGACTTTTTCTATCGAGAGAAATTATCGAAAAACACGCAGGTACGATTACGGTAACCTCCGGCAAAAAGAAAAAAGGAAGCACGTTTGTGATTCAATTACCATATGTTGGTTAAATTTTAAGTGGGCAGAAATCTTACAATTCTGTAAGACTTCTGCTCGTTTTTTGAAAGTGAAATGAAAGATTGTCCTGATACAATTTGGATGTAGGTTGAAAAATGACCAAATATATAAACAGGCAAAGAAAGCGTGCTGAAAAGGTACGCTTTACAGAATTGAAAAGGAGGCAACACATGAGTGTGATATTAGAAACCAAGCAGCTTTGTAAGTTTTATGGCGCAGGTGAGAATCAGGTCAAAGCGGTCAATCAGGTGGACATTCAGATTGAGCAGGGAGAATTTGTCGCAATTGTTGGAAAGTCAGGTTCCGGTAAAAGTACATTACTTCATATGCTTGGAGGGCTAGACACCCCGACAAAAGGCAGTGTTACTTTAGCAGGGAAAGATTTATACAGGATGAAGGAAGATGCCCTTGCTGTTTTCCGCAGAAGAAAAATCGGATTTGTTTTTCAGGCATTTAATCTGGTTTCATCTGTTAATGTCTGGGAAAATATTGTACTGCCACTGGGGCTGGATGGAAGAAAAGTGGATGAAGCGTATGTAAATGATATTATTGCAACTCTGGGGATTGAAAACCGGATTTATAATCTGCCAAATCAGTTATCCGGAGGACAGCAGCAGAGAGTAGCAATTGCAAGAGCACTGGTGAATCGTCCGGAAATTATATTTGCAGATGAGCCGACAGGAAATCTTGATTCTAAGACCAGTGATGAGGTAATCGCTCTGCTTAAGATGACAGCAAAAAAATATGGACAGACAATTGTAATGATTACCCATGATGACGAAATTGCACAGGTCGCTGACCGTATTCTGGTGATTGAGGACGGACAGGTGGTGGATTTCAGATGAAGACAATAAGCAGGATTGCATATAGCAATGACAAAAGGAACAGGACAAGAAGTATACTGATCATGATGGCAATCTGTCTGACCACGATGCTGCTTGTTATCATCAGTACTGTGGGAAATGGGGTAATTCATTTACAGAAAAGTCAGGCGGCAAGCTCATACGGAAGCAACTACGGCCTGTTTATCGCCGCAGATGGTACGCAATTAAAAGAAGTGGAACGCAGAGCTGAGATATCTGATATCGGCATCATGTGTACGGAGGGCATCCTGAAAGGAAATGAAAATGGCGGCTTTGTCAGTGCGGATGAAACGGTCAGGAAAATGCTTCCCTATAATCAGGAATATGTGTTGAAGGAAGGTACCTATCCGGAAAAGGCGCAGGAAATTGCCGCAGGACGCGCTTTCTTTGATGCAGTGGGATACCATGATGTAAAGGTCGGAGACACCGTAACATTGGAGTACCGTTCCGGCATGCAGTCGGAATACGCACCGGTGGAATTTACTGTCAGCGGGATTTTATATGACCGGGATGAATATACCATCGAGGCTTCCTATGTTGTATTCGGTTCGCAGGATTTTTATAATGAGCGTGTTGCGGAGGGTGACAGGCAATATAATATCTATTTTACCTTGAGCGATTCTGCAAATGTATCTATGAATAATGTTGCGCCTGTTATAAAAGAAATCGCGGATTCCTGCGGCATTGACCAGAAAAACGTGATCATCAATGACCTCTACCTGCAGTGGGTATTGCAGCCGAGCTATGAAATGATTGTGGTTTGTGGAACCCTGATCCTCGGAATCGTGCTGTTTTCCGTTGTGGTCATTTATAATATCTTCCAGGTCGGGATCGCCCAGAAGGTTCAGGAGTACGGAAAAATCAAGGCGCTGGGTGCAACCAGAAAGCAGATGAAGCAGTTGATCTTTCGTGAGGGCATTCTTCTGGCGGTTCCTTCGATACCGCTGGGGCTGCTGTTTGGTTTCCTGATTGCAAAAGTCAGCTTCAACTGGCTGGTGGAGCAGGGAAATCTGGTATCGTCCGGAATCAAGAACCATCAGGTGCCTCTGTTTTCACTGACAATTATGCTCATCTGCATTTTTGTATCGTTTCTTACGGTCGTTTTGGCTCTGCGCAAACCCATGAAAATTGTTTCCCGGATTTCACCCATCGAAGCGACACGGTATCTTGACGGCTCCAAAACGCAAAAACAGGGCAGACGAAAAGGCAGAAAAGATGTCACCGTTTTCTCCATGGCAATGGCAAATGTGACAGGCAATCCGAAAAGAACCATTGCTACGATTCTTACCATGGGGCTTTCCTGTGTATTGTTTGTAATTATCTCTAATTATGTTGGGAATATTGACACGGAGCACGAGGCGCGGATTGCAATCAACCATGGACAATTTGAGTTGCAGCTGGATTATTCCCAGAATTATGATGAAGCCTATTCGGAGAATAATCTGGACACAATCCTACAGAACAACCCACTGAATGATTCTTTGATTAAAGAAATCAAATCCATCCCCGGTGTAACGGATGTACTGACGAGAGAAATCGTCTCTGCAGATTTGAACGGAACAAAATTTCCGGTTGCAATCGTAAATCAAGAGGATTTTGAAATGATGCGCGGGGATGGCGATATCGGTTCCATGGACTATGCACAGGCTGTCAAAAACGGGGATGTTTTCTTTGGCTGGTCCATGTGGATGGAAGCTGACGGGTATTCTGCGGGTGCACCGATTACATTCAACTTTGATAACGGAAGCGGAACCTATACCTATCATGGAAAAATCGCAGGCTCCTTTGTAAGCGCGGACACTTATCTGGTCATTCCGGAAGAAGTATACCGCTCTGTAGATCCGAAAGGGACATCTTATGGATACCTGTGGGTGGATTGTGCTAAAAAAGATGTGGCATCTGTAGAGCAAAGCCTGAATGACCTGCTCTCCGATACTTCTCATATCAAGCTGAACACCTATCACGCAGAATTGCAAACTGCAGAATACGCAAGCCGTATGATGAAGCTTGGCTGCTATCTGTTCATGGCAATTGTCGGTCTCATTGGGTTTATGAATCTGGCAAACACCATGATCATCAATATCACCACGAAGAAGCAGGAATACGGTGTGCTGCAAGCGGTAGGCATGACCAATAAGCAGTTGAATCTGAGCTTACAAATACAGGGCTTGATTTTTACGGTTGGCACCATCTGCGTCGCACTTGCTGCCGGTCTGCCCCTTGGCTATGCACTGTTTTCCTATGCGAAGCATAATGGGATTTTTGGAATGAACGTTTATCACGTTCCTCTTATCCCGATTCTTGTTATGATTCTTCTGGTTGGTATTCTACAAATTGTGCTTTCCTGTGTTTTAAGCAGTAATCTGAAAAAGGAAACGCTGGTAGAAAGAATAAGGTATCAGGGATAGCAAGTAATATGTAATGAACTAGGTCTTAACGAAGAGGAGAAATAGATAACTTCCATTTTGTATGTATGATAAATCTAAACAGTATTTTAGCAACATTTCCTGAGTGGGGGCAGAAAGTGCCCCCACTTTCACTATATGGGGGCAAAAAGCGCCACCATATATCATAAATGATGGGTTCAATGGAAAAATCAAAGAAGCATATGAAAAATATGAAAATATTATTTTTTCCGGCTTTAGTACACTTAATTTTGTTCTTTCCACAATGGCGGGACTGGCATTGCGGGAAAATGATATCGGTTATGCGAGATTTTTGCCAGGGAAGGTACAGGCAGTTGCACATACATTGGAAATGGGAAAATATAATGAGTATTCGCCAATGCTTGATATTGTATGTGCAGGGAAAGATGTAGAGGGAACATATAAGGTGGTAAAACATCTTCTTGATAATGTGGGTACTATGTATGATTTTAGAAAGTCCGGTTTATATAAGCATATGAAGTTCAGAGATATTGATGAAGCTATATTAGATGGTGTAAAAGAAAAACTTCTTGAAGGATTCAGAAATGAGGAAGAATTCGGCTACATGGCAGGATATGAACCGTGGGAGAAATTAATTTTTGACAGATAAGTTTTTTGAAAACTGTCGTTTGGTAAAATCTATTCTATTTTTAAAAGCTTTGCGATAAAATATGTTCTGTGAATCATTCACAGTATTGTATTTTGAGGAGACTTCATTCATGGTGAGTGAAGTCTCTTTTATTTTGCACTGTATAATGGAAAAAGTTTTGGTTGAACAGCAGTTGGAATAGTGAACGCATGCGTTCACATTTTATAACTAAGAAGTAATGGATTGGAAAGAAAATAATCAAGAACTTATTGTAGTATTATTAACCTTTGATACAGACGAAAAAGGTGGAGATGGTGGGTTCAATCCTAATGCTACATATACCAACTGGCAGTGGCATTTAGTGAAAACAAAAGATAAAAAGAATTGGGAAATAATCAGTTGGGGTTATTAATCGATTCCGGTTTGATGAATTCATGTGGCTTTTGAAATGGTAAAGTGATTTTATTTTACTTATTCCGGAGCGTGGTATATACTAATAGGTAGAGTAAGTAACGCACAGATGTGATAAAATTGTCTTTTTAAATATAGACAGCCTTGTGAGGGGAACGCTGTACGGTTAGGATACTGCATAAAAAGCAGGAAAGAATAACGAAAAACGGAGGAATTAAAATGAAATTTCAAAAGCTTGGCAACACGGACATCGATGTTTCTGTGGTTGCATTAGGTACTTGGGGGCTTGGCGGCGGAAGTGTCTGGACAGACGGAGATTCTACAGTTGAGGATACGAAGCGCCTGCTTGATATTTGTCATGAACATGGCGTGAATTACATCGATACCGCACCGGTATATGGTACAGGAGTAAGTGAGGAACTGCTTGGTAAGGCACTGAAAGGCAGAAGAAATGATTTTGTTTTGCAGACCAAATGCTCACTGAACTGGAGAAATGAGGGCGGTAATTTTCATTATGAACGAGACGGTTATACCGTTAACAATGACACCCGCGCATCAGCAGTGAAAAAGGACGTGGAAGACTCTCTGCGAAGAATGGGAACCGATTATCTGGATTCTGTTATCGTACATTATGTCTGTGGCAGCTTTCCGGTGGAGGAAACGGTTGGAGCTTTGGAGAATCTGGTTCGTGAAGGAAAGATCCGCACCTATGGACTTTCTAACAGTCAACCCGCAGATTTGGCTGCATATCAGGAAGCCGGCGGAAAAGTATCCGTTGTACAGGAATTTTTCAGTATTCTCTCTCCTTTCCATGGCAGAGAATATTTTGATCTGTGTAAAAAGTATAACACGGTATTTCAGACCTATGGTGTGTTGGAAGAAGGATTTTTAACTTCTCCTGCCTTTATGGAACGGGAATTTGCAAAAACCGATATCCGATCCAGAATACCTTGGACAGATCCGGAGAAAAAAGAAGGACTTCGCAGGGCCTTTGAAATCTGGAAACCGCTTTGTGAGGAATATCATTGCAGTTTTGCAACGCTGGTAGAAGCCTGGGCATTATCTCAGTATGACCGAATGAGTCTTCTGGTTGGAATGCGAAAAGCTTCCAGTGTGGAAGATACCGTAAAGTGTCTGGATATAAAGTTGCGTGCCGAGGACATCAAATGTATGGAGGAAGCAGTAAAGACAATTCAGGTTGCGGTTCTGGACAAATAGAAAACTGAAAAGGTGGAAAGGATCGGGAGCTTGTATCCGATCCTTTCTTTATCCGAGAATAGATAGCATGAAAGGAAAATAAGTATGAAAGAACCTATGATGGCAGACAGCCATGAAATCACAGTTAGAAACTATAAGCAACCGATGCGAAATCGTCTGATCATGATGCTGATCTGCATTGGGATTGCTCTTGCATCATTTTTTGTTGTTTCCAAATGGGCAACTTCTGTCGAATCGTACCGTTGGGTTATCAAAACGCTGAATGGATTGCAGAAAAAAGCACTTGGGCTTTCCGGAACAGCAACCGCTCTTGCAACAGGTGCTGCAGCAATACCGGGAGAAGCCGCAACTCCGATCGCCAATAAGCTGGCAGATGTCGCAGGCTATATGGTGATCGTTTATGCAGTGATCATTGTTGAAAAATATTTACTGACTATCACCGGGTATATTGCATTTAAAATCTTATTTCCTATCGGATGCGTGCTTCTGGCAGCAGGCAACTTTTTGAAAAACGGATGGAAAGAATTTATCTACAGAATCGGAATCAAGAGTATCATTCTGGGTGTTCTTTTGTGGGGACTGGTTCCTACCAGTGCATGGGTGACGAATATGGTAAATGAAACCTATGCAAAGTCCTATGAAGCTGATTTTACACTGGAAGATACGGAAGAATTATTAGATGAGGGAGATACCTCTGCAAACGCAGACAAGAAGGATGAAGCACAAGAAACGAAAGATAAAAAGTTTTCTTTCAGTGGATTTCTTAATAATGCGAAGGATAAGGTTGATGATGCGATTGATGCGGTAGGTGAAGTCGCTACAGAAAAACTCTCTGCTTTTGAGGATGGATTGAACAGAATTATAGAGGGCGTGGCAGTGCTGCTTGTGACAACCTGTGCAATTCCGGTTCTGGTCATGTTATCATTTACCTGGATTCTGAAGGGAATAATGGGTTTAAAAATTCCATCTATTACTCTTCAGTCAGTGCCAAGGGTTTCTGAAAGGAAAAGAAAGAAAACGGAAGAGAATTAATTTTAAATTTTACCGAAGGAGAGGAATGAGATGACAAAAGATCTGACAACCGGGAAAATCATGCCGATTCTTGTGAATTTCACTGTGCCGCTTGTTTTGGGAAATCTGTTTCAGCTGACTTATAATGCGGTGGACAGCATCATCGTAGGGCATTTTGTGGGGAAAGAAGCGCTGGCGGCAGTATTTACGGATTATTTTTCTGGGATTAATGTTTACCTTTTTGTATAACTTTTTTTCCAGTACCTTAAGAGCTTTGGGAGACAGTGCATCGCCTTTGTATTTCTCATTCGTTAGAATACTTTTCACGGTGCTTGCTGACCATTTTTCCTTTCCACAGGGAGTCGGAATGCCTTGAGCCGTCAACTCATTTGCAATTTTGTAAGGTGTCAAACCATCAATGAATCGCTGATAAATGTATCGAACGATTTCCGCCTCCTCCGGAACAATTTCCGGCAGACCATTTTCGCCTTTCCGATAGCCCAAAAAGTGAGCATAGGGCAGACTAACTTTCCCGTCAGCAAACCGTTTTCGCTGTCCCCATGTGACATTTTCAGAAATCGAACGGCTTTCCTCCTGAGCCAAAGAACTCATAATGGTGATGAGCAATTCGCCTTTACTGTCAAAAGTCCAAATATTTTCTTTTTCAAAGAAACATTCCACATGATGTTCTTTCAATTTTCGGATAGTTGTCAAGCTGTCAACCGTATTTCGAGCGAACCGACTTACACTTTTTGTGATAATCAAGTCGATTTTTCCGTCCAGAGCATCCGCAATCATGGAATTAAAGCCCTCTCGATGTTTCGTAGATGTTGCGGAAATGCCCTCATCTGTATATATTTTAACAAACTCCCAATCCGGATTTCTTTGAATGTAATTGGTATAGTAAGAAATTTGTGCCTCATAGCTGGTGAGTTGTTCCTCGAAATCGGTGGAAACTCTGGCGTAGGCAGCGACTTTTCGGCGTGTTGGAGCTGAAATATCCTGTCGAGTTGCCCGATTGATAGACGGCGGAATGACGGTTACTTTTGGCATTTTCTGCTCCTTTCTGCGGCAGCCTGTCGCATCTCCGTTGTCCAGCTTTCACTGCGGGAATGATTTTCCCAAGAAACCGTTTTCTCCGTGTTATCTTTGAAAAGAAAAGTCAGTTGGTTCGGCGATATGAGAATGTTTTCAACTTTGCTTTTCACAATT
>OHZQ01000315.1_pt1 | contig 15849 bp, 9 predicted proteins | sample 1580551 | NCBI WGS metagenome assembly OHZQ01 (sample SAMEA3882527, study PRJEB24775) | human gut metagenome | biome: human-associated habitat; feature: intestine environment; material: feces | place: Netherlands | collected 2009/2010 | reverse complement strand
CCCCCGAAATGGAGCAGGCCTCCGATGCATCGGGCCCTTACGAGAAGCTGGTGAACAAGGAACGGATGGCGTTGATACACCGGCTGATGAACAGACTTCCCGAAAAGCAGCGGCTGATTATGCAGCTTAGGGATGTGGAAGGTAAAAGCTATAAAGAAATAGCAGCAGTCCTGAACTTGACCGAGGAGCAGGTAAAAGTGAACCTCTTCAGGGCGCGGCAAAAAGTGAAACAAACGTTTATTGATATAGAAGGTTATGGACTCTAAATATATAGAACAACTCTTGGAGCGCTACTGGCAGTGCGAAACTTCTTTGGAAGATGAGGCTGAATTGCGTGCTTTCTTTAGCGGAAGCGATGTGCCCAAGCACTTGCTTCGCTACAAGGATTTGTTCGTATATCAGCAGCTTCAGCAGGAAGTGCATCTGGGTGAGGATTTTGATGCCCGGGTGCTTGCCGAAGTGGAAGTTCCGGTGGTCAAGGCAAAGCGCCTGACACTGGCCGCACGCTTCATGCCGCTGTTCAAAGCCGCCGCAGTAGTGGCAGTGGTTCTTTCGCTGGGAAATGTGATGCAGCATTCATTCTTTTCGGATGTAGAGGAAGTAGCCGCAACCGATACTATCGGTAAACAGATTTCCGCACCGTCGGTAGCTCTTTCGGGAGATGTGCCCGTGTCTCATGAGAAGCAGGTGATGGACAGCCTGCGCCGGGTGAACAAGGAGCTGGAAATCAAGGAATAGATATTTTCATTTGCTTTTAAAATAACATTTTCATTTGCTTTAAACATAATAATAGTTAGTGTGCTTTATTAAAACAACTTGAGGCTGTGAAGTTTCAATTCTCTCAAAATCTTATAAAAACTAACTAAAATAGAAGGGACGCCGCGTGATGCAGCGTCCCTTTGTTGTTCTTGCCTGTGGGTTACAAGGCTTTTTATTTAAGGGAGTTATTATTTACAGTATATATAGTTTGGAGTCTGCCGTTTTTTTTCTCAACTTTACTCACTGCAAATATATACAATGGAGAAGATGAGAAACATACTATACATCTGTATTATGCTTTTAGGCATTATGTGCTTTGTAGGCTGTAATGACTGTCATGGCAACAAAAAACTTTTGGCGCAGACCGACTCTTTGTTGCAGAGCCGTCCGGACAGTGCGCTGAAGTTGCTTAATTCCATAGAAAAGGATGTCGGGTTTTCAGAAGCGGAGTGGATGCAGTTCGTTTGGAACTGTGCGCAGGCCCGCTACCGTATGGGTATGTCATTGGCGGAAGATTCGCTGCTTCCTGAAGCGATACACTACTATCGTGAGCGGAAAGACTCTTCCCGTATGCTTGATGGCTACCTGCTTGAAGCCTCCTATTATAAATGGATGAAGCAGGAGGAACGCATGGATGAAGCGATTGAGAATGGCTTGGACTATGCCATAGCCCGGAAAGACACCTTCTGGCTTCTTCTTTTTTATCGGGGAAAGGCAGAGATAGCTTATCTGAGAAATGACCACTCCCAGGCGATAGAGTTGATGGAAAAGATATTGCAATATGCTGATAAGCTATCTGTCCGGGAACATTGCTCCATACTCTATGACCTGGGACTCAATATGGCGCTTGCCAACCACCCTTCTTCTTCGGATTACCTGGAACAGAGTATTGACATGGCATTGGCGGCAGCCGATACAGCTTCGGCCTGTCACTATCTGAGGAATTATGCCGCTTTTCTTGCCAACAGCCATGAATATACCAAGTCCAATGAACTGCTTCACCGGGTTAGACGGCTGATGCCTATGACCGACAACTATCCCATTCTGCAGGTAATCTTTGCTGAAAACTTCCTGAACCTTCATCAGTTGGATTCTGCCCGTTACTATTGGGAGCAGGCGTGGAACAATGAATTGAAGCAGGAAGAAAAGAGAGCCGAGGGCTTTTCTGTACGCAGTGCGCTGGCACAGTTGAAAACAATTCTGGACTATACTTCCGGGGCACCTTTGGACATTGTCACTTTCGGTAGGTTTGCTGATTCTGTCAGGAATGAGATGAGGGACCAGAATAGCGTGATAGAGCAACAGCTGGTGACCAGGAACAAGCTTCAACAGTTGAACTATGAGTTGATAATCAAACGGCAGAAGACACGGATGTATTCGATGCTGGTTGTTGTTGTGTTTGTCGGGGTACTTGTTTCCCTTACCTTTTATATCCGTAACAGACGGAAGCGCCTTGCCGAAGCCGAGGAACGTATTGATGCACTGACCCGCCTGCTGGAAGATGCCCAGAAGGTATCGGACAATCAGGAAGAGAATAGCGGTGCTTTCTTCAAGAAGCTGCTTCTTCAGCAGCTGGGTATCATACGGCTTGTTGCCAATACGCCTACCTCACAGAACCAGGCGTTGCTGAAACTTATTTCGGGCATCGGCAATAAGGAGATTCCGGTGGAAGGACTTCTTGCCTGGGCAGACCTTTATCCGGTAATTGATAAACTATACGATGGCTTTTATTCCCGCATGATGGAAAAGTTCGGACAGGTATTGTCTGATAAGGAAGTGCAGATATGCTGTCTGCTCTGTGCCGGTTTCTCCACGAAAGAAATCGGTGTGGTCACCCAACAGACAAGTGCAACCATCTACGTGCGTAAGACTTCCATCCGAAAGAAGATAAATGCAGGCGAAAAACAGGATATTGTGGAGTGCATAAGAGGCATTTAGACCGGAAGAGGCCGGATTAAGACTTTTATAATATGTCATTGTTGATAATCAGTGCTTTATGTGCTAAGTATTAAGACTTTTAATAGTGCGATTTAGTAGGAGTTAAGAGACTTCTTGCCTTAACTTTGCATCAAATCAAAAAACAGAAAGTCTTATGAAAAGTACATTCAGAACAATGGCAATCGCAGCGTGTTTCGCACTTGTATCTCTTACTTCATGTTACTTCCCCGGAAGCGACCAGTATAAAATAAAGTCGGCAACTAAGGAATATGTTAAGTCGCAGTTAGGCGAAGGTGAGAAATTCCGTTACGGATACCTGGAGCGTAAATGTGGTCGTAACGTAGACGGCAAATTTTGCAAGTATGCCGAAGTGCACTATGAGGTAATAAGCGCGTCGGGCGAAACTTCAGAGAAAATGCTCTTTCTGCTGATGTCGGAACATTGCGATTCCGTATTGGATATCTCGGAGGAGAGAGACAAGGAGTGGACCAATAAAGAAACTCTTTCGTCAGAAGAGATAAAGGCAATCATCGAGTCAGCTTTAAAAGACAAACTCTAAACACCGGCATTTATGAAAAAGATTCTTGTTATAGCTATCGTATGCCTGTTGGGTAGCTTTGCCGCAGCGGCACAAACAGTGAAAGTAAACGGTACAATTGTAGATGAACAGAACCGTCCGGTGGAATTTGTCAATGTAGCCCTGATTTCCTTGCCCGACTCTTCATTCGTTACGGAAAGCACCACTGATGGCAAAGGTAAATTTGCTTTGAGAGCCACTGCCGGTTCGGATTTCCTGTTAAGACTCTCTTATATCGGTTACGTCGGCGAACAGATTGTCATCAGGACTCCCCAAGGCACTGTGCAGATGGGAGACATTATCTTGAAAGAACAGTCGGTAGCACTGGACGAGGTGGTAATATCGGGCAGCAATATCACGCAGAAGGTAGACCGCATGGTTGTAGTACCCACCGCTACTGCCATGAAGAATTCCTATAATCCCTACGACCTGATGCTGAACCTTGCCATTCCGCACTTGAAGGTGGATGCTCTTGGTAAAGGCCTGGAAGCCAATGGCGGCAGCGTACAGACACGTATCAACGGTATTGTGGCTACCTCCACCGAAGTGGCAGCCCTCCTGCCCAAGGAGATTGTAAGAATAGAATTCATCGAAAATCCGGGAGAGCGCTATGGCGACAGCAGCCTGGGCGCTGTGGTGGACATCATTGTCCGCCGCCGCGAAACGGGTGGACTGGTCAATATACAAGCCACTAATGCTCCCCACATGTTGTTTAGCGAGGACAATGTGGTGGCAAAGTTCAATCATAACAAGTCACAATGGGGATTGTTCTATAACTTGTCTGCCCGTAACTTCAAAAAAACATATACGGATATAGACGAGACATATGTGTTGGAAAATAAGACGATACATCGTGTGCAGGAGGGGCTTCACGACCAAAACAAGCACTTTACCCACAATATCGACCTCTCTTACAATCTGACGGAGCAGGATAAGTACGTATTCAACGTCGTGTTCCGCAACAGTGTCTATGATGCCCCTTGCCTGAACCAGTCGAACAAGTTGTATGATGCTGCGGATGCCGATAACTATATCTTCTCCAGACTGAAGAACAAGCAGTCCAGCTACACTCCTTCGCTCGACCTTTATTACCAGCGTACATTACCGAAGAATCAGATGCTTACGATGAGCGTGACCGGTACGCTGATGCACACCGACAATAATAGGCTCTACCACGAATATACGCCTCAAGCCGAAGACCTGGCGATGATTGAAACAGATGTGACGGGGAATAAGCGTTCCATTATCGGTGAAGCCATCTACGACAAGCGTTTCAAGTTCCTCGTATTCAGCGCCGGATTGCGCCACTACCAGATGTATGCCAGGAACGAGTATGCAGGCTCTTCACCCGTCGTATCGGAAATGAACCAGGCAAAGACAGCGGCGTTTGCCGAGGTGCAGGGTAATATCAGGAAAGTGAGCTATGGTGTGAGTGCCGGACTGACCCGCTCTTATTTCAAGGAAGGAGGGGAGGAACATACCTACTATACCTTTACTCCCACTGTCCGTCTGAACTTCTCTCCGCACAAGAACGGCAACATCAACTATCGGTTCAATGTCGAACCCAAGATTCCTTCGCTCAGTGCATTGACCAATGTGGAGCAGGCGATAGATACCATCCAGATAGTACGCGGTAACCCGGCATTGGAGACTTACAGCGTTTTCAACAATACGTTGAACTATTCCTATATGAAGAAGAAGTTCGTCTTCATGCTGAATGTGACACATGGCTATCACAAGAATATCATCATGGAGAGTGTGTTTGCCGAGGGAGACAAGTTGGTTTCGATGAACGAGAACCAGCGTTCTGCACAGTTTCTGCGCTTTGGCCCTTCTTTCACATTCCGCGGACTGAACATTGGTAGTCTGAAGAATTTCCTGACGCTGAGTATAGATGGTGGATTTACACGTTACTGGTCTAACGGCAATACCTATACCCATACGTATAATGATTTCTATTACAACCTGGGTGCCGTGTTCAATTATAAGCAGTTCTCTCTGTTGGGACAATTCAGTAAAAGGGCGAACGAGCTGATGGGCGAAACGATTTATAAGGGTGAAAACCAGGCTGCTGTTTTAGCCACTTATACCCACAAGCGGCTGCAATTAGGAGCAGGGATGATGTTCCCGTTCACCAACAACTACAAGACGGGCAAGGAACGGGTGAGCAAAGTGGCGCCCTATACCTCGTGGAGTCATGCGAAAGAAATAGGACAGATGGCGGTTATCAAGCTGAGTTATAACTTCGAGTTTGGTAAGCGTTACAAATCATCCGGCAGACGCATCAATAACAGCGACAATGAATCGGGCATTCTGAATATAGATAAATGACAACTGTTCCCGTGCTTCGGAGGTGTGGGGTGATAAAAGAACGAAGGGCTTCCTCGCGGGAGTCCTTCGTTCTTTTTGCAGGTAATTATTTGAGAGAGAATTTAGTTTAGGTTTATAGTCATCAATCTGAGAATCTATGTTTTCTATGTTAGAGTTTATACAGTCCTTTCTTGGGATAGTCCAGTTCCGGATTACCCTTGTAGCCTACACTGCCGCTTCCGCTGGTGCGTACTTTCAGGAAATCTGCACTTGATGTCGCCTGAACCGGCAACACTGGCAGATGCTTTCTTGGCAACGAAATCGGAAGCAAGCAAATCACCCGAACCTGCCACGCTGTATTCAGCTTCTTGGGTACTGCCGCTCAGGATGGCGGTACCCGAACCGGCAACGGATGCTCTGGTGAAGTTGGCGGTTACGTTATTCAGCTTCATGTCACCTGAACCTGCAACGGATACTTGGAGGTCATTGCAAGTGATGTTGCTGCTATTGATGTCTCCCGAGCCTGCGATGGAAATATCGAGGTCTGTGCAGGAGATGTTGTTTCCACTGATGTCACCCGAACCAGCCACAGAGATTTTGATGTCATCCGTCTTCAGTCCGTTTTTCAGTTCCACGTCTCCCGAACCTGCCACGGCAATGCCGTTCAGCTTTTCTGCGGACACACGTACTTCCAGTTTATTATAGGATACGCTGACGTTCTTCTTGAAGCCGATATAGAGGGTATTGTCCTTGACACGGATATCCAGTAAGTCTACAATGTTGTCCGAGGTGTATACTTCCACTGTCGGTTTGCCGGACTTCTGCGTGTAGGTCACGTCGGGGCTGCCGGCTACACTCAGCTTGGTGAAGTTGTCCACTTTTATGTCTTTGGTTACATAATTCTTGCTTGCCTTGACCGTCTTGCTGCCGAAGCCTCCGGAACGGTATGTGTGTTGTTGTGAACAAGCGGTTGTACTGAATGCCAATAAGGCGATTGCGATAAATGTTGTTAGAGCTTTCATATTCTTTTGTTTTTTGTGATTCAGTATTTATTAGTTAGACGTGATCTACCTTGAAAAAGTTGCATATAAAAATGCTTTTTTCAAAGGACGCTCGGTCATCATACTTTAATCAATTATTGTGCCATAAGTGTAAAATGTTGATTATTAAAGGATAGTCGCTTTTGTGTAGTGTTCATTATCGGACACTCCGTCCGCTTTTGTCAGGTATTTGCTTGCGTTTTTGGACGATTCTTTGTTCATTTGCAAAGCCTCTTCCCGCCCCTTTCCTATGGGAGAGGCTTTGATTTATGACAGTAAACCGCATTATAGAAGATAAAGAGCTTGGTCCTTTGTTTGTCCGGGTCAATGCCCGGGCACGGCGCCTCACTTTCCGTACAAAGGAGGACGGAATTTACGTGACTGTGCCTCCCCGGACTTCCCTTGCCGAGATAGAGAATGCCATCGAGCAGCTTCGTCCGCGTCTGAAGGCTGCCATACAGAAGCAGGTCAGAAAGCTGATTGATTTGGATTACCGCATTGATACGGAGTTCTTTAAACTGACATTGGTCAGCGGACAACGGGAACGGTTCTTGTCCCGTTCGGAATTGGGGGAAATGCAGATAATCTGTCCTCCTGATGCCGATTTCTCGGATGAGAAGCTGCAGGCTTGGCTGCGCAATGTAATTGAGGAAGCTTTACGGCGAAATGCGAAAATTGTTCTTCCGCCCCGTCTGTATATGCTTTCCATGCAGCACAACCTTCCTTACAAGAGTGTGAAGATAAATTCCAGCAGCGGGCGTTGGGGAAGCTGTTCGGCACAAGGCAATATCAACCTTTCCTATTATCTGGTACTTCTTCCCAAGCATCTGATAGACTACGTGCTACTGCACGAACTGGCACATACCCGCGAGATGAATCACGGGGAGCGTTTCTGGGATTTGCTCGACCGGATGACTGATGGAAAGGCACAAGCATTGAGAGCGGAGCTTCGGAAATATCAAACGAAAATAAATGGTTAGAGATTAGTATGGACGGTAAGTAGTTCCTTGTTTTACAGACAGTGATACTGCAAAACTACTGCATACCTCTTGCACTGTCACTGCACTCCTTTTGCAGTGCTGCTGCAACACCTTTGCAGTGACACTGCAACTGTTTTGCAGTAACGCTGCAAAAGGAGTGCAGTATCGCTGCAGTGTCACTGCAGGAGTTGTGTAATGTCTTTGCAGTAGCACTGCAAAAGTTATGTGATGTCTTTGTAGTGGCTGTTGGTAAGCCAGGAAAAAGCTTGTTGACTCCGAAATATGAGAGCAAAATGCTTCACAACTTTTTATCCCTAATTTTTTGCCAGCTGCTTCACCTCTTCCCCTTCCTTCTCGAACCGGTATTCGCCCCCTTTTTCGCTTAGCTCAAATAAGGAAAGCTTTTCAGTTGCATTGTTTACAATCATGAGTGCGTTTTGCTCGGCAAAACGTTTCACTTCGATGGTGAAAGGTTCTTCTGCAATGGTGCGGTTCACTAGCAGGCTGTCGTTGATGAATATGGAAGTGGAATCTCCGGCAAATCCTTTCGTCAGTGTGATGGTGTATGTCTCGATGAAGTTGCGTTCTCCTTCTTTCCGTTGTTGCAGCCTCATGCTCATGTAGACAAAGATGACAACTACAAAAATCACGGCGAAAGCAAGGATGCCGTTGCCTATCATAAACTGCTTGTTGGTATTCAGTCGGTGTGCCATGGATAAAAAGGTTTTTTAAGAATGGTACAAATGTAATGAATAAATTTGAACCGACCGGCTTTTTACTTGCTGTATTCGCTCGGCGTCGTCCCAAATTGTTTCTTGAAGCTGGTCGAGAAATGGGACAGTGTACTGAATCCCGTCATGTCCGCTATCTCTGAGATGGTATATTTCCCTTCCTTTATCAATTTGGCGGCACGGTTCAGCTTGTAGGTCTTGAAGAATACGCTGGGGTTCTCACCCGTCAGCCCCTTTACCTTGTAATAGAATTTGGTGCGGGAGATTTTCAGCAGCTCGGTCATGCGCGCCACGTCCAGTTCCGGATTGGAGAGTTCGTTTTCCATCAGGTGGTAAAGTTCGGTCATGAAGGTGTTGTCTTGCGGGGAGAGCACGTTCTCCTCAATCTCATCCGTTTGGGTGGAACGGCTCAGGAGACTGCGCACTTTCTCACGGTTCTTCAGCTGGGATTTGATAAGCGCCAGCAGGTAGTTGGGCTCGAAAGGTTTCGTTACGTAGGCATCTGCACCGGTATTCAGACCTTCCACCTGGTTCTCTACAGTAGCTTTGGCTGTTACCAGTATCACGGGGATGTGGCATAGTTGCAAGTCTTCCTTTATCTGTCGGCAGAGGTCGTAACCGTTTCTTCCGGGCATCACTACATCGCTCAGTACGAGGTCGGGAGCTTCTTCGCTCATGGCTTTGAAGGCGCTGTCGGCATCGAAGCGGCAGACAACTTTGTAGACGGGAGAAAGCAGGGCCTTCAGGTAGTGGGCCACTTCCGTATCATCGTCTACCACCAGCAGGGTTTGCTTTTGTTGCCGGATGCTCTCTGTGTTTTCCAGTTGATACTGTTCTTCCGTTTGTATCGGAAACGCCTTGTTCTGTTCTTCTTCGGGGAGGGTACATTCTTCGGGGGTATAGGAGAGGTCATTCACCGGCAGCAGCAGGGTGAAGACGGCTCCGCTTCCTTCGGTACGGTTACCGGCTTTCAGATAGCCGTGATGCAGCAGCGCCAGGCTGCGGGCATAGTACAAGCCGATGCCGGTTCCCCAGTTATAGGTGCCTTTGGATTGATTGTCCAGTTGGTAGTAGCGTTCGAATACCTTCTCCAACTGTTCCTCGGGGATTCCGTTCCCGCTGTCGGCCACGGCAACTTTGACGTATTGCGTGTCGATGTCTTTGTCGGTCAGCGTAAAGAGACGCGCAGCCTCTTCGCGGGTAATGACGTCGAAGCACAGTTCCACTTTCCCACCGTTCGGAGTGAACTTCAAGGCGTTTGAAAGCAGGTTTCCTACAATCTTGTCCAGCTTGTCCACGTCCAGCCACATGAGGAAAGTATCCTCCAGGCCATAAGTGTTCAGTGCGATGCCTTTCTCGTTGGCGTTGATGCGGAAAATATCTACAAAGCGTTGCAGTTGCGAGATGATGTCAGTCCGTTTCACTCGCAGCTTCAGGGTGTCATTCTCCAGTTTGTTGAAGTCCATCAGCTGGTTCACCAGACGGAGCATGCGCCCCACACTGCGTTGTACGATGTAAAGCAGTTGTTTGTTTTCTCCCTCTATTTTGGGACTTTCGCAAAGTTGTGTTACCGGACCCGAAATCATGGTGAGTGGGGTGCGGAACTCGTGCGAGATGTTGGCAAAGAAACTCATGTTCATGCGGTTCACCCGTTGTTCCTGGTCCTTCTCCAGTTTGGCGCGTCGGGCGGTTTCTTTTTCCTGCTTAATGCGTAGCCAGGCACGGATGAAGATACCGATGATGGCGGCGGCAATGAGCAGATAGGTGCACCATGCCCACCATGTTTGCCAAGGGGCGGGCTTTACGATGACGCGTATGGAATTTTCCCTTTCTACAATGCTCTTGTCGTTATTGGTTATTTTAACTTTGAAGGTGTAGGTACCGGCAGGCAGATTGGCATAGTAGGCCTCGCGGTTGTTGCGGGCATCAATCCAATATTTGTCGAAACCGTCCATCTTGTAATAATAATGTACGCGTTCGTATTCGCAGTAGTCCAGTGCGGCAAAGGAGATGCTGAAACCATTCTGATTGTGGTCCAGGCAGATGTCCGGTCGGTAGGAAAGGTGCTTGTCTACACTTTTGCTGTCTTGTGGGCGTGCCAACCGGTTGTGTATCTTCAAATCCTCGAAGAGCAGTGGAATTTCCCGTTTGGTACTTACGTCCATAGGGTTGAAGAAAGTCAGCCCGTGCGTACCGCCAAAAACCAGTGTCCCGTCGGGCAGGCGGCATGAAGAACGGTCGTAAAACTGATTGCCGCCTATGCCGTCGGCGGCATAGTAGTTGGTAAATTTCCCTACGGTGCGGTCATATTTGCCCAGCCCGTATTGTGTGCCTGCCCATATATTGCCTTGTGCATCTTCCTCAATGCAAGAGATGTCCCGGCAGGGTGTACCCTCTATGGTCTCGATTTTTCCGGTGGCGGCAGAATAGTGCAGCAGTCCGTTGCTGACGGTTCCAATCCATACATCTCCACGACTGTCTTCGAAGATGTCGGTAGGGATGAATACTGAACGTTGGATACAAGCTTGCCAGTCGGTGTTCTCGAATGGTACTTCAGCGCTTTCCCAATTGTCGGGATTGATTTGCATGACTGGGGTCATGAAGGCAGTGGCCCACATCTTTCCGTTGTTGAGTGGAAGGAGTCCGGGTATGAAGGTTCCCGTCCAGGAAAATACTTTTGTTTGGACAAATTCTTTTTCTTCACGCTTTTTGGCGTAAAGTTTGGGGCTGTGTGTACCCACCCAAATTGTTCCACGGCTATCTTGTGCAAACGACAGTGGTAGGAAGATGTCATGAATAGCCTCTGTCTTCAATATGCCGTTTTTATAGCTGCATTTCATCACCTTGCTCGCATAGAGGGCCGCCAGCCAGATGTAGCCCTCATCATCTACGAATACGCGTGTGATGTCCGGTTTGTCGGTAGCGCTTTTTCCCGGAAGTCCAGCCGAGTCCACTTCTTTCACTGCGTGGCTGTCCATGTTGTAAACGTACAGCCCGTCTATCATGGTGGCCATCCAGAGATTTCGCTCCTTGTCCACTGCCACGGACAGCACTGACTTCCGGTTCAGGTATGAACTGAGATGGTTGTTGGTGTTGAAACGTTCTTTGTAGTTATAGCGCACGACATACCCTTGGTCTACAGAGCCTATCCATAGGTTTTTCTGTGAGTCGGTAAACATGGTGCTTATCTTGAAGTGAGGCACTTCGAAGGGAAAACCGTTTTCGCTCTGATGTATCACGTATCCTTCCACGTAGTTGTAGAGAAACATTCCTTGTTGGTCGGTATTCAGCAACAAGCTGTTGCTGCCGTAAGGGTGGATGTAATTGACGTTGGCATGCAGCAGCGGATGGCTCCGGAGGGCTTGGGGTGTTTCCTTGAATTTGTGCGTATGTGTGTCGAACAATGTTATCTGGCGGTTTCCCGCCAGCCATAGGATTCCGTTAGCCTGCATGAAGAAGTAGGTGGGAGAAAAGCCCTGCATTGGAATGGAGTCTTCCAGTGCCAGTGTGGAGGAGTTGTAGCGGCGCAGAGACAGCGGGGTCACTGCCCACAGTTTGTTGCTCTGGTCTATGAAGCAGCGGTTGTTGAAGGTATAGTTCGGGTCGAATATCTTGATGGGTACGTCAAATTTATGTGTTTGCGGATTATATACGGCAAGGTTGTGCATCATGTTCAGAAAAATCTTTCCGTCTTTGTTTTCAAGTATCTGGATGCCGTTCTTGTTGGGGAAGTCCAGTGGGATATTTTGGAAATTATCTTTGTCCGTGTATAGGCTGGTTCCATTTACGGTGACTACCCACAACCGGCCTTGTGAATCGCGGAAGAGGTCGTTGATTTGATTATCGGGTATATCCAGTGAGTCATCCGTACAGTAATACTGATGATATTCATGTACATTATATTTGTTCACCCCTCGTGAAGTTCCTATCCAAATGTGTCCTTGTGCATCTTCGGCAAAGGCGGTGACCTTCTGGTTGGAGAGGTCATTGGTGATGACCGGGCTTTCGATGCTGCCTTCCGGTGCGGTCTTTGTGTCCGACGGGTTGCATGCGGTGATTAAACACAATAGAAGTAGGTATTTAATGTATTTCATAATATATAGTGTAGACTAAAAGCATTGGCATGTCATCCATTTGTTTTGTTCAACGAATCTCTGCATTACGATGCGAAAATACTCATAAAAATTGAGAGAGAGACTGCCGGAGAGCATGTTTTGAACAAATCTGCAAACATTTGAACATTGGAGAAAGCTGTTTTGAACATCGGGGAAAGCCGTTTGGATAACGTAGAAAATCCTTCTGGGGAGAATGTGCTAATATTGCAATCATAAAAACATAAAACTAATACATAATATGAAAAAGCAATTCTTGTCAGTGTTAGCATTCACCGCCATCCTACTTTCCTCGTGCGGAGGGACAGCTAAAATAGAGAAAGCATCTGCTTGTGGGCAGGAGGGGGAGATTACGGCTTCTTCGGCAACCGCCATTGCCGAGACCGAATCAGGAAAAGTAGCCGGATATGTGGAAAATGGTATCTATATATATAAAGGTATCCCATATGCCAAAGCCGAACGTTTTATGCCGCCCGTGGCCGCTGATAAATGGGAAGGCGTCCGCAGCAGCCGTGCCTATGGCCCTACTTGTCCGCAAGGCAAGCGCATGGGATGGTACAGCGACGAACAGGCGTTTGCCTTCAACTGGGATGACGGTTATCCTGACGAGAATTGTCTGCGGGTGAATATCTGGACACCGGGACTGAAAGACGGGAAGAAACGCCCCGTCATGGTGTGGCTGCATGGTGGAGGTTATTCCGCCGGCAGTGGTCAGGAGCTTCCCTCGTATGACGGAACAAATCTGGCAAAGAAAGGGGATGCAGTGGTTGTGACGCTGAATCATCGTCTCAACGTCCTGGGTTTTCTCGACCTTTCCGCCTATGGCGATAAATATGCAAAATCGGGCAATGCCGGACTGCTTGACTTGGTGGCGGCACTGCAATGGGTGAATAAGAATATAGAATCTTTTGGCGGAGATGCCCGGAATGTTACCATTTTCGGTCAGTCCGGTGGGGGAGGCAAGGTCTCTACGTTGCTTGCCACACCGTCGGCGAGAGGCTTGTTCCATAAAGCCATTGTACAAAGCGGATCTATGCTTCGTACGATGGAGCAAAAGTATTCTCGTCGCATTGGCAGTGCGGTTATGGAGGAGCTGGGACTGAATGCTTCGCAGATAGATGAATTACAGAAAGTACCTTACGACAAATTGCTTGCCGCAGGCGAAAAGGCCGTTGCCAAAATGCGTGTAGAGGCTGATAAAGAAGGAGTGGCTTCTTTTATCTTTGGCTGGGCTCCCACGGTAGATGGCGATGTGCTGCCAGCACAGCCTTTCGACCCTCAGGCTCCGGTGCAAAGCAAGGACATTCCGGTGATGATAGGCACTACCCTGCACGAGTTTACCGCAAGCACTTACTTCCCGCCTTTGCGGAGCATGACGAAGGAGCAGGTTGTGGAGCAGATTAAAAAGAAATATGGTGAACGTACGGATGATTTTCTGAAAGCTTTTGAGCAGGCCTACCCCGGTTATCAGCCCAAGGACCTGGTGGATGTGGACTTCATTTTCCGCCCCGGCGCAGTGGAGCAGGCCAAACTGAAGTCGGCACAGCAAGGTGCACCGGTCTATATGTATATGTTTGCTTGGGAATCGCCCGTGATGGACGGAATACTCCGCAGCACGCATTGTATGGAGATTCCTTTTGTGTTCAACAATGTCGTGCGCCATGCTTCGATGACCGGAGGCGGAAAGGCGGCACAAGTGCTGGCGGACAAGATGAGCAGTGCGTGGCTGAACTTTGCCCGTACGGGGAATCCCAATACTGAAGGTTTGCCCGAGTGGGAACCTTATACAGCTGATAAGGGAGCAACGATGATTTTCGATAATGATTGTGGCATGAAGTACAATCATGACAAGGAACTGCTTGAGGTGGTGATGACCTTTCCGGTGCGTGGATTCTGACATTTTTTTAAGAGCCCTTTTTATTATTAACATAAATCTAATATTTAATCAAATGAAACAAAATCTGAAACAAACAGCTCGGGAGAGATTTGCGGCTATGACACTCTTCCTATTGATTTGTCTCCCTTTCAGTCTGGTACAAGCTCAGACGGTGAAGGTGAATGGTAGAGTTACTGATGACCTGAACGAACCGATGATTGGCGTGAGTATCGTTGAGAAAGGTACTGCCAACGGTTGTATTACCGACATTGATGGTAACTATACTCTGAATGTGAAGCAAGGGGCTACCCTTGTGTATTCTTATATCGGCTATGTCGCTCTTGAACGGAAAGCCGTAGCGGGAGTAATGAACATCATCTTAAAAGAAGACGCTCAGGCATTGGACGAAGTAGTTGTAGTGGGATATGGTGTACAGAAGAAAGAATCACTGACCGGTGCCATTGCAGCCATTGGTGCTGATGAAATAGCTACGACCAAGACCGAGAATCTGATTAGCAATATTCAAGGTAAGATGCCGGGGTTATTGATTCGTCAGAAAACCGGAGAGCCGGGAACTTTCGACAGTATGGTGAGCATTCGCGGTTATGGTGACCCGTTGGTGGTAATTGATGGTATCACACGTGAAGGTACTGAAGAACTTGCACAGCTGAATTCTGAGGATATAGAAAGTATCTCTATTTTGAAAGATGCTTCTGCCGCTATTTATGGTATGAATGCGGCTAATGGCGTAATCATTGTTACTACCAAAAAAGGTGTAGCCGAAAAGACCAGAGTATCTTACTCAGCATTGTTCGGTATGAAGAATGCCACGGGTATGGAAGAAACGGTAGATGCTTATACTTATCGCATGTTGGCCAATGAAAGGGCACGTAATGACCAGGCTGCCCCTGAATACACTGACGATATTCTGGAACTGTATAGAACCGGGGCTAAGGGTTATACAGACAATAACTGGATTGACATGTTTATGAATAAACTGGCGTTCCAGCAATCGCATACTGTTTCTGTGAGAGGCGGAACGGATAAGGTGAAGTATTATGTGAGCTTCGGCTATAATGGCGATAATGGTTTGCTGAAGAGTGGTATCCAATACTATCATAGATATAATCTGAGAAGTAACCTGACTGCAGAGCTTACGAAAGGGCTGAAACTGAATGTGAATCTGTCCGGACGTTGGGATGAAACCCAAAGGCCGAGAGAGGATTTTATGTGGACTTTTAAGACTTTGATGGTTAATGACCGTGGTATCGGTACTCATACGATTAATAATCCCAATCATTTGTCTGCAATCGGTCCTGAAAACAAGAATCCTTTTGCGTTGGTTGATCCGGATATAGACGGTTATCGCAAGAACAGAGGCCTGACGTATTCTGCCGATGTGGAATTGAATTGGCAAGTTCCTTTTGTAAAAGGGTTGGCATTGAGTCTTTTGGGGTCATTTGACGGTAACAATCGTAACAACTCTTCTTTAAATCGTTCTTATCCGTTTGCACAATCAATGATTG
>OHZQ01000269.1_pt1 | contig 17489 bp, 8 predicted proteins | sample 1580551 | NCBI WGS metagenome assembly OHZQ01 (sample SAMEA3882527, study PRJEB24775) | human gut metagenome | biome: human-associated habitat; feature: intestine environment; material: feces | place: Netherlands | collected 2009/2010 | reverse complement strand
AAAGCCGGTCGAACTGGTGATACAGGTCAATCCATAAATCAACGGAAATCTCTTCATTGATGATACGATTCGTTAAAAACTTCCAAAGCAGTGAGATGGTTTCTATTTTAATCTCCTGTTCTGTAGAGGCTTCGTAAATGGTTTTTCCATCGTTATCTATCAGTCTTTTAATTTGCCTTGCGGCAGCAGGATTGTAAATAGGACCGGATAATAGATAATCGTTCAGCTTGTTTTTGAAAGCTGTTTCATCCTGGCTTTCTGAAGCCAATGAAGTGAGTTGGGTTAATCGGGTTTCGAATAGTGTTTTAATGCCATGGGTGGATAACATCTTATTCTTTTGTTTCATAAGCAAACGGTTGTTAAGAAAGTGAATACTATAAATAACATATTTCTCGTAGAAAAGTTATCAAACTGTTAACTTCATGCTGCTAAGATAGTAAAAAAGCTTCTTTTATGCAAATTCATTAACAAAAAGACTCTTTTTATAAATAGCATTATTTTATAGAGTACATTTGCTTTGTGCTTTCGTCTTTTTTTAAAGCCCGGAGCTTTTATCGGGAAACGAAGAAATTCGTAGTTTTGTAGAGCTTTGCTTGTTTGCAGGTCAATCAAGCTGAAGAGAAACCTCATTTTAATAAATGGAAAAACAACATAGAAGTAAATAAATGGAACTGAAACAACTTTTTACCTTTGCAGCAGCCTGTTCGCTGGCACTTTCGGTATCGGCGCAAGATAGAGTACACTATACAGGCACGGAGCTGTCTAACCCTACCTGTCATGACGGGCAATTGTCACCCGTGGTAGGGGTACACAATATTCAGGTGATGCGTGCCAACCGGGAACATCCTGCACCCGATAACGGCAATGGATGGACATACAATCATCAGTCCATGTTGGCTTATTGGAACGGACAATTCTATATGCATTATCTTTCCGATCCTTCGGACGAGCATATTCCTCCCTCACAAACTTTCCTGATGACCTCGAAAGACGGTTATCACTGGACAAACCCGGTGACCCTTTTCCCTATCTACCGGGTTCCCGATGGCTATACCAAGCCCGGACGCACAGACAAGGCAAAAGATCTGGATGCCATCATGCATCAGCGTGTAGGCTTTTATGTGTCAAAGAGCGGCCGACTGATAGCCATGGGAAACTATGGCGTGGCGCTGGACAAGAAAGATGATCCGAATGACGGGAACGGAATAGGCCGTGTAGTTCGCGAAATTAAAAAGGACGGTTCCTTCGGCCCCATTTATTTCATTTATTATAACCATGCGTTCAATGAAAAGAATACCTCTTATCCTTATTTTAAACGGAGTAAAGACAAGGAGTTTGTAAAAGCCTGTCAGGAGATTCTGGATAATCCCCGCTACCGTATGCAGTGGGTGGAGGAAGCCGACCGCAATGACCCGTTGATTCCTTTACACAAAGAATACAAAGCGTATTGTGACTATACCTTGCCCGACGGCCGTTTGGTAAGCCTGTGGAAACACGCCCTGACTTCCATCAGCGAGGATGGCGGAAATACATGGGCGCAACCGGTGGAACGTGCGAAAGGTTTCGTAAACAGTAATGCGAAGATATGGGGGCAACGTTTGAGTGACGGTACATACGCCACGGTGTATAATCCTTCCGAGTTCCGCTGGCCACTGGCTATTTCGCTGAGTAAGGACGGCCTGGAATATACCACTTTGAACCTGGTGCACGGCGAGATTACGCCGATGCGTTACGGAGGTAATTATAAATCATTCGGTCCTCAGTATGTACGGGGTATTCAGGAAGGTAACGGGACTCCTCCCGATGGTGATTTATGGGTGACTTACAGTATGAATAAAGAGGATATGTGGGTGTCTCATATTCCTGTGCCTGTCCGCGCACATGCCAGCGAGCATGCTGACGACGATTTTGCCGGCTACAAAGATTTGAGCGAACTGACCGACTGGAATTTGTATTCCTTGCAGTGGGCTCCCGTATCACTGGATGGAAAATGGCTGGTGCTGCAAGACAAGGACTTATTCGATTATGCCCGTGTGGAGCGTAAGATACCTGCTACAAAAGAACTGAAAGTATCTTTCGAACTGATGGCGGAACAGAACGATAAAGGACTTTTGCAGATAGAATTTCTGGATGAAAACGGCATTGCCTGTTCCCGTCTGGAACTGACTCCCGATGGACTTTTCCGTGCCAAAGGAGGTGCGCGGTTTGGTAATTTGTTGAAGTATGAACCGGGCAAGACGTATAAGGTAGAAGTGGAGCTTTCTGTTGCCAACCGCATGGTAATTGTCTATGTGGATGGAAAGAAAGTGGGGCAACGTATGTTCTTTGCGCCCGTTCCGGCCATCGAGAGAGTGATGTTCCGGACCGGAGCGCAACGGACTTATCCTACGGTGGATACCCCGGCGGACTGGTATGGCATTCTGCCGGATGCGGGTGAGCAGGAACCCTTGTGCACCTATCGTATAGCCAACTTTAAGACGGCTTCTGCTGATAAGGATGCCGGTGCGGCTTTCTTGAAATATAAGGATTTCAAGCCCTATGTGGATTATTTCAACAGCATGGAGGATGAGAATATAGCCCAGGCTATTCCCAATGCCCGTGCATCTCAATGGATGGAAGAAAACATTCCTCTTTTCGAGTGCTCTCAAAAGAACTTCGAGGAAATGTATTATTATCGTTGGTGGACGCTGCGCAAGCACATCAAGGAAACTCCGGTGGGCTATGGTATGACCGAATTTCTGGTAAACCGTTCGTATGCCGATAAATACAATCTGATAGCTTGTGCCATCGGTCATCATATTTATGAGAGCCGCTGGTTGCGTAATCCGGAATACTTGAATCAGATTATCCATACTTGGTATCGGGGTAACGAAGGAGGCCCGATGGCCAAAATGACCAAGTTTAGCTCGTGGAATGCGGATGCGGTACTGGGACGTTACATGGTCGATGGAAACAAGGAGTTTTTGTTGGATATGGTAAAGGATTTGGAAGCGGAATATGCCCGTTGGGAAAAGACAAACCGCCTGCCCAATGGACTTTATTGGCAGGGAGATGTGCAGGATGGTATGGAAGAATCCATCAGCGGAGGCCGTCGTAAGCAATATGCCCGTCCCACTATCAACAGTTATATGTATGGCAATGCCAAAGCACTCTCTCTTATCGGCATCATGACAGGAGATGAGGGCATGGCCATGAAATATGGATTGAAAGCCGATTCCATTAAAACATTGGTACAGGATAAGTTGTGGAACACAGACCATCATTTCTTTGAAACGATGCGTGGAGATGCGTCCGCCGAGGTACGCGAGGCTATCGGCTATATCCCTTGGTATTTCAATTTGCCGGATGCTTCTTCCAAATACACTGTGGCATGGAAGGAAGTGATGGACGAGAAAGGTTTTTCCGCACCTTACGGACTTACCACTGCCGAGCGCCGTCATCCTGAGTTCCGCACGCATGGCGTAGGTAAGTGTGAATGGGATGGGGCTATCTGGCCGTTTGCATCTGCACAGACTTTGACCGCAATGGCCAATTTCATGAATAATTATCCTCAGACTGTATTGACAGACAGCGTGTATTTCCATCACATGGAACGCTATGTGGAGTCGCAGCATCATCGTGGCCGCCCCTACATAGGCGAGTATCTGGATGAGGTGACCGGTTATTGGTTGAAAGGAGATCAGGAACGCAGCCGTTATTACAATCATTCTACTTTTAATGATTTGATGATTACCGGTTTGATAGGACTTCGTCCGCGCATGGATAACACAGTGGAGGTGAATCCGTTGATTCCCGAAGGAAAATGGGATTATTTCTGTTTGGATAATGTGTTGTACCATGGCCGTAACCTCACTATTTTGTGGGATAAGGACGGCAGCCGTTACCAGCGTGGAAAAGGTCTGCATATCTATGTGGATGGAAAGGAAGTGGGACACTCCGATACATTGACCCGTGTCCTTTGTGAGAATGTGCTATAATTTTGAATAAAGGGGATGTCTTAAGATAATAAACAGACTGTTGAAAGAAAAATGAATTACAGAAAAATCTTAATAGCCGCTTTGTTAGTTATGTCTTTCACCGTGCAGGCGAAGGACATAACTGTTACCCGTCTGACGTGTGAGATGCGCGAAGGAAGAGTGACCACCTCTGATGCCCCTCGTTTGGGATGGCAGATGAGTTCGCCGGAAAATGGCACGCGGCAGACTGCTTATGAGATAGAGATTCGGGATGTATGGGCAGGAAAAGTAGTCTGGAACAGCGGCAAAGTAAAATCCGCTCAAAGCCAGTTGGTTTCCTGTGCGGATGCGGTCTTGGAGAAGGACAGGCATTATACTTGGCGTGTCCGTGTCTGGGATGAGGCTGATACGCCTTCGGCATGGAGTGCCCCCTCTGATTTCAGTATCCTGACTTCCGAAGCGGCTTTCGCCGGCAGTGAATGGATTGGGGCTATTACCCGTAAGGATGCCCGCATCCCCGAAGGCCGGAAATATCATGGCAGTGAACTGAAAAAGCCTGAGGCAAAGGCCGCTTGGGCTGCTGTGGATACTTTGGCAAAGAAAAGTATTTATCTGCGCCGCGAGTTCCATGTGGCAAAGAAAGTGAAAGACGCCACGGCGTATGTATGTGGCTTGGGCTTTTATGAATTTTCGCTGAATGGAGAAAAAGTGGGAGACAGCGAATTTGCCCCTCTTTGGAGCGACTATGACAAAAGTGTCTATTATAATACTTATGATGTCACCTCGCAAGTGAAGAAAGGAAGTAACGCCATCGGAGTCCTGCTGGGAAATGGATTTTACAATGTGCAAGGCGGCCGCTATCGTAAATTGCAAATCAGTTTCGGCGCCCCCACGCTTCGTTTCCGAATGGTGGTGAATTATGAAGACGGAACCAGTGAAACGATTGTTTCCGGAAAGGACTGGAAGTACGATTTCAGTCCCGTACTGTTCAATTGCATCTATGGCGGAGAAGATTATGACGCCCGCCGTGAGCAGAAAGGCTGGAACATGTTCGGTTTTAAAGAGCAGGATTGGCATCCTGTCGTGATTCAGGAAGCCCCCAAAGGGGTACTTCGTCCGCAGATAGCGCAACCGGTAAAGATCATGGAGCGTTATGATATCCGGAAAGTGACCAAGCTCACCGCTGAACAGATAACAGCCGCCTGCAAGTCAACCAAACGGACGGTGGACCCGTCTGCCTTTGTGCTGGATATGGGACAGAACCTGGCCGGTTTCCCCGAAATTACCGTCCGTGGAAAGAAAGGGCAGAAAATAACCTTGCTTGTATCCGAATCCCTGACGGACGAGGGAGCTTGCAATCAGCGTCAGACCGGCAGACAACATTATTATGAGTATACCCTGAAAGGGGAGGGAGTGGAGACTTGGCATCCTCGTTTTTCTTACTATGGCTTTCGGTATATTCAGGTGGAAGGCGCTGTGCTGAAAGGGCAGAAGAACCCCTTCCGTCTTCCGGTGATCCAGAAGATACAGTCGTGCTTTGTTTATAACTCGGCTCCTAAAATATCCACCTTCGAATGCTCCAATCGCATCTTCAATGATGCCCACCGATTGATAGAGAAAGCGGTGCGAAGCAACATGCAGTCTGTGTTTACGGATTGTCCGCACCGGGAGAAACTGGGCTGGCTGGAACAGGATCATTTATGCGGTCCCGGTTTACTGTACAATTATGATTTGACGGGCTTTGTTCCTCAGACTCTTCAGAACATAGCCGATGCACAGCATGCCAATGGCGCGGTTCCTACCACAGCTCCGGAATATGTGGTGTTCGAGTCCGATTTGAGTGATTTTGCCGAATCTCCCGAATGGGGATGTACCTTTGTGGTATTACCCTTCATGTATTATGATACGTATGGGGATGATTCATTGATTAGAAAATACTATAACGGAATGCGTCGTTACATTGATTATATGACTACCCGTGCCAATGATGGAATCGTTTCTTTCGGACTGGGTGATTGGTATGATTATGGAGATTTCCGGGCCGGATTTTCTCGTAATACGCCTGTTCCTTTAGTAGCTACCGCCCATTATTATATGGTTGTTCGCTATTTGGTGGAGGCGGCACGTATGCTGGATAATAGGTATGATGTAGCATATTACACTCATTTGGGTGAAGAAATTAATAAAGCATTCCATCGGGAGTTTTATCATAAGGATACTCGTCAGTATGGTACGGGAAGTCAGTGTAGTAATGCCCTGCCGTTGTTTCTCGGAATGGTTCCTGCCGAAGATAAACAGGCGGTACTTGATAACTTGGTAGCGGATATAAAACGTCATGGTAATCGGCTGACTACTGGTGATGTGGGAAATCGTTATTTGTTCCAGACGCTAGCCCGTAACGGACTGAATGAGCTGATGTACACCATGCATAACCATGAAGAGGCCCCGGGGTATGGTTTCCAACTGAAATTTGGAGCTACCACGCTGACCGAGCAATGGGATCCGCGACAAGGTTCTTCGTGGAATCACTTTATGATGGGGCAGATTGACGAATGGTTCTTCAACTCGCTGGCGGGTATCCGCACCGTTGAAGGAAAACCGGGAATGAAGGAAATAGAAATACGTCCCCGTCCGGTAGGCGATTTGACATACGTCCGTGCCTCTACCCAAACCTTGTACGGAAAAGTTGCGGTAGACTGGATCCGCGAGAATGGAGTCTTTACATTGAAAGTAACGATACCTGTAGGGTGTACGGCACGCGTATTCCTTCCCGATGAGAAAGAGCCGAAGATAGTGGAAAGCGGAACTTATTCTTTTAAGAAATAAACGCAGCTTTCATAGGAAAAGCCCCCTGGGGTGTTTGGTAAAACTAAAATCAACTAATGAACGATATGAATAAACGTACCTTTTTAAGTCTGTTGCTATGTGTTTGCAGTTTGTCTTTTCTGCATGCCGAGCGTGTGGATATGCAGCAAGCCGGTGCCGATATACAAGGACGGAAATTAAACACGGCATTGATTAATTCTACCATCGACCGCTTGAATGCCAATGGTGGCGGAACACTCTTTTTCCCCGCAGGAACTTATCTCACCGGTTCCATCCACATGAAAAGTAATATTACATTAGAATTGGAAGCAGGAGCCACCTTGAAATTCTCGGAGAACTTTGACGACTTCCTCCCTTATGTGGAAGTGCGTCACGAGGGAATCATGATGAAAAGTTTCCAACCGTTGATTTACGCCGTGGATGCAGAAAATATTACCATCAAGGGAGAAGGAACTCTGGATGGACAGGGTAAGGCATGGTGGACTGAATTTTTCCGTGTACTGGTAGACCTTAGAGATAACGGCAAGAGAAACATCAACAAGTACCAGCCCATGTTCGAGAAGGAAAACGACTTGAAAGCCCTTTACGCTGAAACCAATGAAGACTGGCATGGCACACTGGACCGTCGCTTTTTCCGTCCTCCTTTCATACATCCCATCCGTTGTAAGAATGTACGGGTAGAGGGCGTGAAGATTATCAACTCTCCCTTCTGGACTGTAAATCCTGAATTTTGCGACAATGTGACCATTAAAGGCATTACCATCCACAATGTGCCTTCCCCCAACACGGACGGCATCAACCCCGAGTCTTGTAAGAATGTACACATCAGCGACTGCCACATTTCGGTAGGCGATGACTGCATCACCATCAAATCCGGACGTGACTTGCAAGCGCGTAAACTGGGTGTTCCTTGCGAGAATATCACGATTACCAATTGCACCATGTTGAGCGGACACGGTGGTGTGGTTATCGGCAGCGAGATGAGCGGAGGAGTGAAGAAAGTAACCATCAGCAATTGTATCTTTGACGGAACCGACCGGGGGATTCGTCTGAAATCCACCCGTGGCCGCGGAGGCATTGTAGAAGATATCCGGGTAAGCAATATTGTGATGCGTAACATCAAGAAAGAGGCTATCGTCCTCAATCTGAAATATAGCAAGATGCCTGCCGAACCGAAGAGTGACCGTACTCCGGAATTTCGCAATATCTATGTGTCGGATGTGACGGTCCGTGATGTGAATACCCCCATTATGGTGGTAGGCCTGCCCGAAGCACCTATTACCGGTATTGTGATGCGTGATGTGTATATTCAGAATGCCAAGCAACGCTGTGTTTTTGAAGACTGCAAGGACTTGGTGCTGGATGATGTGTATGTGGATGGTAAAGAAATAAAATAGACTTCCCGATGAAGAAACAACTATTATGGTGCATGGCGGCACTCTCTTTTTCCGCTGCATCTGCACAAACTTATGAAACCCGGTTCGCACGTCCGTTATCCGATGTGTTGAATGACGTTGCCGCCCGTTTCCAGGTCCGCTTGAAATATGACGTGGATACGGTGGGGCGTATGCTTCCGTATGCCGATTTCCGTATCCGGCCTTATTCATTGGAGGAAACGCTGACCAATGTGCTTTCCCCCTTCGATTATAAATTCGTAAAGCAAAGTGACAAGGTATATAAGTTGAAACCTTACGAATACGCCCGCCGCACGGATGCCGACGGAGAAAAAATGCTGGCATACCTTAGTGGTTTATATAGTGATAAAAGTCAATGGGAACAGCGCAGGGAGATTCTCCGCAAAGAGGTGCGCCAACGTCTGGGACTGGATGATATGCTGAGGAAAACAGTGAAGGATGCAAAGCCTGTTCTTTCTAAAATACGCAAATTTGATGGCTATACCGTGCAGAACTTTGCATTGGAAACCTTGCCGGGGCTTTATGTCTGCGGTTCAGTCTATGCCCCCCGCACCAAAGGCAAACATGCACTGATTATCTGCCCCAATGGTCATTTTGGACAGGGACGCTACCGCAAAGACCAGCAGCAGCGCATGGCGACACTGGCACGTATGGGGGCTGTCTGTGTGGATTATGACCTGTATGGTTGGGGTGAATCCGCCTTGCAGGTAGGAGGAAAGGCGCACCATACTGCCGATGCGCACACCATTCAGGCTATGAACGGAATATGGATACTGGACTATATGCTGGCAAACCGTAAAGATATAGATCCTGCATGCATCGGCGTGAACGGTGGTTCCGGCGGAGGAACGCAGACGGTGTTGCTTACCGTCCTGGACGACCGTTTTACAGCTGCCGCCCCTGTGGTCAGTCTGGCCTCTCATTTTGATGGCGGTTGCCCGTGTGAAAGTGGCAAGCCCATCCAGTTGGCAGGTGGAGGAACTTGCAATGCGGAGCTGGCCGCCCTGTTTGCCCCGCGTCCCATGCTGGTGGTTTCCGACGGAGGAGACTGGACAGCCACGGTTCCCCGTTTGGAATATCCTTACTTGCAACGCATCTACGGTTTTTACGGTGCGACGGACAAGGTGAGCAATGTACATTTGCCGCAAGAACGCCATGATTTCGGTCCGAACAAGCGCAATGCGGTTTATGATTTCTTTATAGACGTGTTCGGCCTTGACCGGAACATGCTGGATGAAAGTAAAGTAACCATTGAGCCGGAAAACGCATTGAAGAGCTTTGGTGAGAAAGGTGAGAAACTGCCTGCCGGAGCCTTGAGATATAAAGAATGATTTTGTCGTTTATTTATTAGGTTAAGAGTTAGTGTAGAATCTCCCTCTTGCATAGCCTGTGAAGGTGAGCAAGGGGGAACTTTTTTTAGATATGGGGGATTAATACTTTTTGTCGGGTATATCAGGCCTTGTCATGCGGACTGTTAAGTCTTTTTGTACGGACTGTTACTATAGTCTTCGGCAGTGGACCGTACAGTCTGCTACAGTGGACTGTACGGTCTGCCGTAGTGAAACATACGGACTACTGTCGTAGTCTGTAAAAGGTAACCGTAAGAAATGCTTTAATGGTACTGAAAAAAAGACTTAATGGAGCTGAAGCGATGAATTAACTCTGCATTTATGTTATAATCATCTTTAATTCTCCATCCTTGTGGCGCTTTCGGTCGTTTTCTTGTTTATAGTTGCGGATTCAAACCGGTTTCTACATCGGATTTCAGCCGGGTATAATGGAAAAAGCGGAGGTTATAATAAGATAATGCGTTTCTGTAATATGGCAGCAATCTGTTGTCTCAGTTGCGGGGCGCTGATGGGCTTGGCCATATAGCCGTCGAAGCCGTTTTCCATGGCCCGTTGTTCATCACTGGCATAGGCGAAAGCGGTAACAGCAATGATAGGTACATCCAAGGATAGTTTTCGTATTTCCCGGGTGGCCTCATAGCCATCCATCACCGGCATATTGATATCCATCAGAATTATCTGAGGGGTATGGAGCTTATACAAATTGACCGCCTCTTTTCCATCCCAGGCATGTACCAGGTTATATTCTCGTTTCAAGATAGATTGGAACAGCCGGTAATTGCTCTCATTGTCTTCGGCGATCAGAATGGTCAGCTTGTCTTTTTGCACGGAAATGAGTTGATGCTCTTCCTCTTTCTTGTTCTCTGCAGCGGCAGGCTGGTATGGAATGGTGAACCAGAAAGTGGATCCTTTTCCTTCCTCGGACTCAACACCGATGCGTCCTCCCATGTGCTCTACAATTGTCTGGCAAATGGATAGCCCCAGTCCTGTACCCTGTACAAAAGAGTTCAGTTTGACGAAACGTCCGAATATGGAGTTCACTTTGTCGGCTGGAATGCCGCAACCGGTATCTTTAACATAGAAATAAAGTTCTTTGTCGCATAGTTTGTAGCCGAAGGTGATGCTTCCTTGTGAGGTAAATTTGCTGGCGTTGTTCAGTAAATTGTTCAGTACCTGCATCAGACGGTTCTTTTCCGTTCTTATGAGGCAGGAGGGAAGTCCTTTCTGTACAATCAGTTGAATGCCGTTGCTCTCTGTCCGATAACGGGTAACACTTTCTATCTCGGAGATAATATCATTCAGTTCCACGTTGGAATAACAGAATTCCAGTGTGCCGGCCTCTATTTTCGATAAGTCCAGTATGTCGCTGATTAATTGCAGCAGCAACGTATTGTTACTTTCAATGATATTGATATATTCCTGCTTTTCCTGTTCCTCTTCTGCAGCAGCAAGGATGTTTGAGAAACCGATGATAGCATTTAGCGGAGTGCGTATTTCGTGGCTCATATTGGCAAGAAAAGCGGACTTCAGCCGGTTGGATTCTTCCGCGCGGTCCTTGGCTGAAAGCAGTTCGTCTTCCATTTTCTTCCGTTCAGTTATGACTAGGGAAGATCCTACCAAAGTGAGCGGCATTCCGTTTTCGTCTTTGCTTTCCACAGCTGCCTGCGCCTCTATCCAGTCTATTTTCCATTGTGTTCCGTCATTGGCCAGCACGCGGTATTCCTCTTTTACTTTCTCTATTTTCCCGTCTGCCAGGTCACGGTAAGCCTGTATCACGCGCGGGCGGTCTTCTTTAATGATTTTAGCGAAGTATTGCTCATCCGAAACGCTCAACTGATCTTCGCTGATGCTTCCCGGCATGGCCGCCATGGCAATGGGGCGGTTGAGATCGCATAAAATGGTATGGTCTTTCAAATTCCATTTCCAAGGTACGATGTTGGCTACTTCCAGTGCCATGGAAAGTTTATGGTTCGTGGCGCTCAGCATTTGCTGCGCATTGTGCAGTTCGGTGCTGTCCATGCAGAACACATCCACTGTGTCCGGTTCGGTAGAGCAATTCAGGACAACATCATAGAAGGTGTTGACGGTCTTAAAATAATATGGGAAGGTGATCGATTTCTTTTCTTTTAAGGTGATACTCATGAAATGGGTGAATTCCGGCAAGGACTCCGGGAAAATTTCAGAGGCTCTTTTCCCTATTATATCGGATTTGGGCAAGAAACATCGTTCGAAATAACGGTTGACATCCCGATAGATGCTGTCTATAATATTTCCTTCTTTATCCCATATTACCTGTTCCTTCATGTAAAGGATAGGCATATTGTCTATCAGATTGGTATATTGTGTGTTCGTGTCTATTTCATTTTGCTGGGCGCGTCTCAGCGCTTTCAGCATTTGAATGCGTTTTTGCTGTGTCACGGCCATCAGTATAAAAGCAATGAGTACACTTAGGATGATCCATTTATATTTGTTCAGAAAGTTGGCCGGTTTGTCATAGAAGACGGTGTCACCAGGGCATAGGTCGGGATCGAGTCCTTTATTTACCAGTCTTGTGTAGTTGAATGCGGGGTGTGCTTCGTTGGGTTCATAAAAAGGTATGTCGCTGGCTTTCTTCCCATGTAGTATCTCGTCTATCGTTTTCAGTAATTGCCTGGTAAAGATTTGGTCATTATACATGTATCCTCCTACCATGCCGCCGTCATCCATACCTGCATAGCGGATGGTGAACAAAGGGGCGGAGATGCTGGCGATACTTCTGTAGGCATTAATCAGAAAATTGCTTGAAGTGAACGATTCGGTGAACCAGGTGGATACCAGAATGCCTGTGGTCTTGTCTGTTTTACGTACGGCATTATATAGCTGATGCAGACTGTTGGTACGCGAGGAGATGTATTCGTAATCCATTTGCGGGTATTTGTCTTTAATCAGCTCTCGCAGTTGCTTGTCATATTCCGGATTGGGGTAGATGCCGTCTCCCAGGAAAATCAGTTTCTTCATACCGGGAATCATCCTGCACATCAGTTGCACGTTTTCTTCCAGATAGATGGGGGTGTGCATGTAGGTGAAATTGAACTCTTCTGCCAATTCGCTCATGTGTGTCTTTTCTTCGGGGGTGACTGTATCTCTCTGCCTGTAGAATTTCTCATGGTACACATAGGGGTCGGCTCCGCATACAATGGCAGGTACTTTACCCCATAAAGATTGAATCTCTTCTCTGAAAATCAGGCTCATGCTCCCGATGAATACCAGCAGGCGGGGAGGGGTGGAACCATATTTCGAGGAAAGAATTTCTGGGAATCTCTCGATTTTAGTGGAGTCGCCTACCATAAAAAGATTCAGATGCTCTATGTAAGCGTCCATGTTCTCTATTCCAGCTATTTTATGAACAATGGGGGTGGTGATGCTGTTGCTCCAGGGAGAGGATTCGTTGTAGCTGTTCAGAATCAGAATATAGTTCCCCGTCTCGGTGTTTTCCTGTACATGGGAGGCTTTGCCGATGGTTGCAAAGAGGGTGAATATACAGGTACATATCAGTAACCGTTGTATATGGGCTACACACGTTCTTTTAAGATTTCTGTTCATTATTGATGTCCTACTCTTCTTTTATTATATAGCTACGATGCTTGTGATGCAACAAATGTACTATTAAATTAATGAGTGGACGAAGAAATGGAAATGTTTAACAAATGTTAAAAGAGACAGGACGGGATGGAAAGTTTTCGTATAGGCAAATGGGAGATGATTGGATGGGAATTCCTGCCGGCCGATATGGCAGTGGGGCGCGAATGCTGATAAAGGGAGTGGGAGGGGAAGTCATTCTTTTGTTCTATTTCTTTTTTATATAAAGGAATAGTCTTATATTTATCCCGTCATCTTATTTTTGAAAAAGTAGGGGAACATCACTTAATCAGAAGTAGTTATGGAATATCACTTACGTACTAAATTGAATGGAAATATAGCAATGACTTCCTGTTTCCATGAAAACTCCTTTTTGCAGCGTGACAGGAGTCTTTATAAATTTATATGGGTGCGGCATGGAACGTTGGATGTGGAAGTGGATCATGTGGTGATGCATCTGGAAAAAGAGGAAATGATTTCGCTTACTCCTTTGCATCATGTGCAGATAAGGGGAGTGGGCGGTGAATACCTCACTTTTTTATTCAATAGTAACTTTTATTGTATTTACAGGCATGACAGCGAGGTGTCTTGTAACGGATTCCTGTTTAACGGTTCTTCCCGTGTCATGCGTTTGAAGCTTTCGCCTTCCCAGTCGGCCCGTCTTGACAGTATTGTCGATATTTTCAGGGGGGAGTGTGGAATACAAGACAACTTGCAGGAAGAAATGTTGCGTATTATTCTGAAACGTTTCATTATCACTTGTACCCGCATAGCCCGTGAAAAGTTTGATGTGGACCCGGGACGTGAGAACATGTTTGATGTGATTCGTCAGTTTTATGTACTGGTTGACAGTCATTTTAAGGAGAAGAAGCAAGTACAGGATTATGCTGATATGTTGTGCCGTTCTCCCAAGACTATTTCTAATCTCTTTTCCCTTTACGGACTTTCTTCTCCTTTGCGTGTCATTCATGAACGCGTGGATGCGGAAGCCAAGCGCTTGTTGCTTTATACGGGTAAGAGTGCGAAAGAAATCAGTGAGATTCTGGGATTTGAGGATTTGGCTACGTTCAGCCGTTTCTTTAAGAAAATGAACAAGGAGAGCCTTTCGGAATACCGGAAAAGAGAGAAGCGGGAATAATTGCCAACCTATATGGGGAAATTGCCATTTACCGGAGGGGGAAAACCACCGACCTTTGCACCAGGAAGTTAAATCTTTTAATAATGAAAGCAATGATGGCAAAATTAAAATCTCTGTTTGTTGCGTTTTTAACAATAGCAGCATCTGCCCAAAAACTGGGTATCAATCTTATCCGTGTGGCAATCCTTGTAATTTTTGTATGGATTGGTGGTCTGAAATTCTGGAACTATGAAGCCGAAGGAATTGTGCCTTTTGTGGCGAACAGTCCCTTTATGAGTTTCTTTTATACTAAGGATGCTCCTGAATATAAAGAATATAAGCTGAAAGAAGGCGAACTCGATGAAACGAAGCACCTGTGGCATGAAGAGAACAATACTTATGGGTTCTCTCATGGATTGGGTATTTTGATTATGGGGATCGGTATCTTGACGTTTTTAGGCATCTTCTCTCCGAAAACCGGTTTGGTGGGGGCCGGACTGGCTATTGTCATGACATTGGGCACTTTGTCTTTCCTTGTAACAACGCCCGAGGTGTGGGTCCCCGATTTGGGAAGTGGCGAACAGGGATTCCCTCTGCTGACGGGCGCCGGTCGTCTGGTCATTAAGGATATTGCTATTCTGGCAGGAGCTGTTGTCGTTCTTTCGGATAGTGCGGGAAGGGTATTGAACCAGTTGAAAAAGTAAAGTTGGAAAGACCGGTCACGGACATGCTCTTTTATAGGGGGGGTATATGGATGCATTCCGGCGAGAGGCAAGTATTTCCTGCAAGACATAACTATCTATGAGGCAAGTTGCATCCTGTGTCATCTTGCTGTCTGTCAGCTATTGATAATGAATGCAAATTTGGCAGATTCTGCGGTTAACCCCTGTTAAGTGCTTATCTGTCTGTGTTAAAAGAGGAAAAAAAACTCTGACAAACGGTACAACCGTACAATATTTGTCATTACATTAGCGTCATAAATGTTAAACCAAACTTGAAATTAACAAATTAATAGATATTAAGTTATGAAACAAGCAACTAAAATGGTACTAGGCGCAGCAGCAATTGTAGCAGTCAGCGCAGGTGTAGCAGGAGTAACGGCTTATTCTATGTTGAAACCCGAGCCAAACAAAAGCGTGGCTTTTAATGATGTGTTCCAACAAAATCCGAATACAAGACTCGCCGCGTTGGACGCCACTCAAATGCAACCGGTGGATTTGACTCAGGCAGCGGAAAATTCAGTGCATGCAGTAGTTCATATAAAGTCAACTCAAGAATCAAAGACTCAGACGGTTACCGTTCGTGATCCGTTCTATGATTTCTTTGGTGATATTTTTGGAAATGGCAGAGGCGGCGGTCAGCAGCGTCAGGTGCAGACTCCTGAAAGAGTGGGATTCGGTTCCGGAGTGATCATCTCGAAAGATGGATATATTGTAACGAATAACCATGTAATCGATAATGCTGATGTGATCAGTGTCAAACTGAATGACGGACGTGAATACAAGGGACGTGTAATCGGCACAGACCCCAGCACGGATTTAGCGTTGGTTAAAATTGAAGCGGATGAGCTTCCTACGATTCCCGTGGGCAATTCGGAGGCTTTGAAAGTAGGTGAGTGGGTATTGGCAGTAGGTAACCCGTTCAACTTGGGTTCTACAGTGACTGCCGGTGTTGTGAGTGCCAAAGCCCGTTCTTTAGGGGTATATAATAATGGTGTGGAATCTTTCATCCAGACAGATGCTGCGATCAACCAAGGCAACAGTGGTGGTGCATTGGTGAATGCAAGGGGTGAACTGGTAGGTATCAATTCCGTACTTTATTCACCTACAGGAGCTTATTCGGGTTATGGGTTTGCTATTCCAACCAGTATTATGACGAAAGTTATAGCCGACTTGAAAGAATATGGAACCGTTCAGCGTGCGGTATTGGGCATCAAGGGTACTCCGATTAATGATGACCAGCAGATGATGCCGGAAGAAATCAAGAAGAAGGTGAAGGAACTGGGCGCCACCGACGGTGTGTTGATTGCTGAGATAATTGAGGGAGGTTCTGCGGCCGGCAACTTGGAAGTAGATGATGTCATTATCGGTATTGACGGAAAACGTGTGAAGAACTTTGCAGAGTTGCAGGAGGGGTTGGCTAAACACCGTCCGGGTGACAAAGTAACCGTCAAGGTGTTGCGTGACAAGAAAGAAAAGGATATCGAGATGACCTTGAAGAATGCACAGGGAACAACGAAAGTGGTGAAGAGTGCGGGCATGGATATCTTGGGCGCAGCATTCCGTGAAGTTCCTCAGGAATTGAAGAGACAATTGAATTTGGGATATGGTGTGGAAGTCACAGGTGTGACAGACGGTAAGATGAAGGCTGCCGGTATCCGTAAAGGCTTCATCATCCTGAAGGCAAACGGACAACCTGTCAAATCAGTAAATGATTTGGAAGATGTGCTGAAAGCTGCTACCCAGTCACCGGATCAGGTATTGTTCCTGAGTGGTATGTTCCCATCAGGTAAACGTGCGAACTATGCAGTGGATTTGACACAGGAATAAGAAGATTTTTAAGGTAGAAAGTTTCAATAGGTAAAGTTTAGAGGATGCACGGTAAGGGTTACTTCCGTGCATCCTGATTTTATAGTCAAACAGGACTGATAACCTTATTTTCGCAAAATATTTAGGAAAAGAAGGACAAAGATAGTCTTTTTTGATTTATTAGCTAATATTTTTCAAACAAAAATGGATGTATTCCATTTAATGTTGTAAATTTGCATCCCAAATTTGTTTTATAGAGAATGAGACAATTAAAGATTACCAAAAGTATCACTAACCGAGAGAGCGCATCTCTGGATAAGTATTTACAGGAAATAGGCCGTGAAGACCTGATTACTGTAGAGGAAGAGGTAGAGCTCGCTCAGCGTATCCGTAAAGGCGACCGGGTAGCATTGGAAAAACTGACACGTGCCAACTTGCGTTTCGTCGTGTCTGTAGCCAAGCAGTATCAAAATCAGGGGTTAAGTCTTCCTGACTTGATTAATGAAGGCAACCTGGGATTGATTAAAGCAGCCGAAAAGTTCGATGAAACCCGAGGCTTCAAGTTTATCAGTTACGCCGTATGGTGGATTCGTCAGTCTATTCTCCAGGCATTGGCAGAACAGTCACGTATTGTCCGTTTGCCGTTGAATCAGGTAGGCTCGTTGAACAAGATCAGCAAA
>OHZQ01000262.1_pt1 | contig 17707 bp, 10 predicted proteins | sample 1580551 | NCBI WGS metagenome assembly OHZQ01 (sample SAMEA3882527, study PRJEB24775) | human gut metagenome | biome: human-associated habitat; feature: intestine environment; material: feces | place: Netherlands | collected 2009/2010 | reverse complement strand
GAATAGAATTAAAGAAGGTAGAAGAATGAATTTTAACAATAAAAGAACAAGAAGATTCTGAAAGATATTAAAGCTGAAAAACTGACTGCCTACGTAGACAAGGTGTCGGATGAACCTTTGATGGCCGAAGCCCTGAAAGGCGGAAAGATTGTATCCGAGCAGACAGATGATACATTCGGCACTACAACGCTGACACTCTCCAACGGAGTCAAGGTCATTATCAAGAAGACAGATTTCAAGGCAGACGAAATCCGCATGAAGGGAGTCAGCCTAGGCGGTAGTTCCCTGTTCCCCGACTCGGAAATCATCAACATCAACGGACTGGATGCAGTGAGTGTCGGTGGTCTGGGTAATTTCAGTGCCGTAGACCTGGAAAAAGTTCTGGCCGGCAAGAAAGCTTCCGTCAGCTATGGTATCGGTGACAAGACAGAAACCGTCAATGGCAGCTGTTCACCGAAAGACTTCGAAACAATGATGCAGCTCACTTACTTGACGTTCACCGCTCCACGCCGTGACGACGATGCCTTCGCATCCTACAAGAACCGCAACAAAGCTGCTTTGCAGAATATGGAAATGAATCCCCAGGTAGCGTTCAGTGACTCTGTCTCGGCCGGTATTTACATGCACCATCCCAGAAGAGCCAGAATAAAGGCGGACATGATTGACAAGATGGATTATGACAAGATTCTGTCCATGTATCAAGACCGCTACAAAGATGCCAGCGATTTTACCTTTATCTTTGTAGGAAATGTGAATGTGGAGGAAATGAAACCACTCATCGCCGAGTACCTGGGTTCACTGCCTGCCATCAACCGCAAGGAAACATTCAAGGACAATAAAGTGGACATGCGCCAGGGAGTTTATAAGAACGAATTCGTACGGAAGCAGGAAACTGCCAAAGCGTCGAACTTTGTCCTGCTGAACGGTGACTGCAAGTACGACCTGAAAAATGACATCCTGCTGAGTATGACCAGCCAGATTCTCGACTTGGTTTATACAGCCAAGGTACGTGAAGACGAAGGGGGCACTTACGGTGTATATGTAGGCGGCCAATTAAGCAAATATCCGAAAGAAAAGGCTCTCTTGCAGATTGTATTCGAAACCGCTCCGGCAAAAAGAGAAAAGCTGATGCAGATTATCTTTGCAGAACTCGACAACATCGCCAAAGCAGGTCCGTCGGAAGGAGACTTGAATAAAGTGAAGGAGTTCATGCTGAAGAAACATGCCGAAGACTTGAAGGAGAACAGCTACTGGCTGGGAAGCATTGACGAATACCTGTTCACCGGTATGAATCCGATAAAGGATTACGAACAGATTGTCAACAGCATCACCGTGAAGGACATCCAGAAGTTCACCGACGACTTGTTCAAGCAGAAGAACGAGATTGAGGTATCAATGATCAGTCCTGAAACTCCTGACAAAGAATAAGAGAGCCATACACACAGAAGGCTGCGTTGTTCGATGAAAGGCAGCGCAGCTTTTTTTATACAAACTCTATATATACAAATACTATGAGTCTTTTCTTAGATTTGCGCAAGCACGGAAAACTGGCAGAAAAACGAAATCCGATGTACGAAAAAAGTAAATTCGGAAAATTCTGGATGTACTTCATGTTTGTCTTCTGGGCCGGTTACCTGATATTCTTCGGTACGACCTTTGCATTCGCCTTTGACGGCGGTGCCACAGAAGCCTATCACGTAATGAATTCCGGATTGATATTTGTCCTTGTGCTGGATTTCCTGATACGCCTGCCTTTCCAAAAAACACCCACCCAGGAAGTGAAGCCCTACCTGCTGCTTCCCATCAAGCGGAACCGTCTTATCGACTTCCTGCTGATCCGTTCCGGACTGGATGGCTTCAATCTGTTCTGGCTGTTTCTGTTTGTTCCGTTTTCCATCATCACCGTCACCAAATTCTATGGAATCAGTGGTGTGCTGACCTATTGCATTGGCATCTGGCTGCTGATGGTATTCAATAACTACTGGTTCTTGTTGTGCCGCACACTGATGGGTGAGCGCATCTGGTGGCTGGCACTACCGGTAGTAGTATATGGTGGCATTGCCGCCGCACTATTCATTCCGGACAACAGTCCGCTTTTCGACTGTTTTGTCAATCTGGGAGAAGGGTTCATCACCGGCAATATACTGTCATTCATCGGTGTACTGGCTGCCATCGCCCTCATGTGGTTCATCAACCGCACCCTGATGCAGAAACTCATCTACAATGAACTGAACAAAGTGGAAGATACACGGATAAAACATGTATCCGAATACAAATTCCTCGACCGCTACGGCGAAATAGGCGAATACATGAGACTGGAACTCAAGTTATTGCTACGCAACAAGATTTGTAAGCGTTCGCTCTATTCCATCACCGGTGTAGTGATAATGTTCAGTAGTATCATTAGCTTTTCCGATGTGTATGACGGAGGTCTGAGAGATTTCTTCGTCCTTTATAATTACATTATCTTCGGCATCATGTTCCTCAGCACACTGATGGGTTACGAAGGCAATTACATTGACGGACTGATGAGCCGCAAGGAATCTATCTACTCGCTGCTGCGTGCCAAATACATACTGTACAGCATTGCATTGCTCATTCCTACGATTCTGATGATTCCCGGTATGGTTACCGGGAAGGTATCCGTACTCGGTTGCATCGCATGGCTGATATTCATTCCGGGAGCCGTATACTGCTGTCTGTTCCAACTGGCAGTCTACAACAACAAGACTACCGACCTGAATTCAAAGATGACCAGCCGGCAGAATATAGGCACCGGTCTGCAGAATCTGATTTCAGGAGGTGCTTTCGGCATACCTTTACTGCTGCTTTTTGCACTGAATGCCATCTTTGGCAAAGAGGTCACCCCCTGGATACTTATCGGCATCGGCGTGGCATTCATCGCCACTTCCAAATTCTGGCTGATGAATGTATATCACCGGCTCATGAAACGCCGCTACAAGAATATGGAAGGCTTCAGGGACAGTAGACAGAAATAGAAATCATTAAACATCAATCACTAACATGATACGCATCAATAATTTACAGAAGAATTTCGGCACAAAAAAAGCCGTAGATATAGAGAACTACACCATCGGGCAAGGCGATATGCTGGGACTGGTAGGCAACAACGGTGCAGGCAAGACCACCCTCTTCCGCCTTATTCTTGACTTGCTACAGGCAGACCGGGGCAATGTAACCATCAATGACATTGACGTCAGCAAAAGTGAGGACTGGAAGAACTTCACGGGAGCCTTTATAGACGACGGTTTCCTGATAGACTACCTCACTCCCGAAGAATACTTCTATTTCATCGGCAAGATGTACGGTCTGAAGAAAGAGGAGGTAGACGAACGCCTGCTTCCCTTCGAACGCTTCATGAACGGCGAAGTGATGGGGCAGAAAAAATTCATCCGCAACTATTCTGCCGGAAACAAGCAGAAAATCGGCATCATCTCCGCTATGCTACATCACCCGCAACTGTTGATTCTGGATGAACCGTTCAACTTCCTTGACCCCAGTTCACAGTCTGTAATCAAACACTTGCTGAAAAGATACAATGAAGAGCACGGAGCCACCGTCATCATTTCCAGCCATAACCTGAATCACACAGTGGACGTTTGTCCACGTATTGCATTGTTAGAAAACGGTGTTATTATCCGCGATATACGAAATGAGAACAACTCTGCCGAGCAGGAATTGGAAGCTTACTTCAACGTCGGTGTGGAGGAAGAAGCCGTGGTAGAAGAAACAGTAGTAGAAGCAGCCGTAGAAGAAATAACGGAAAAAGAAGATAAAACGGTAGAAGAAAAAAATTCGGAAGCATGAAAAAATATCTTTCTTATATAGTAGCTCTTACCATCATATTGATAGGCTTAAGTTCCTGCCATACTTCCGCGCCACGCCTGGACTACAAAGCCCTGGCGCAAGCATCCGTCCGTTTGGGGGTGGATATTGAACTGCAGGACAACCACAAGCTGTACATCCATGCCTCCGAATGGATAGGCACCCCCTATCGCGCAGGTGGCGACAGCAAACGTGGAACGGACTGCTCCGGACTGGTATCGCAACTGTATAAGAAAGTTTACCACACCCGTCTGTCGAGAAGCACAGACGGGCAACTGAAAGAGAGCAGTAAAATCTCCCGCCGCAACTTGCGTGAGGGAGATTTGGTGTTCTTCACCAGCCGTGCTTCCCGCAAAAAAGTGGCACACGTAGGCATCTACCTCAAGGACGGCAAGTTTATACATGCCAGCACCAGCCAGGGAGTCATAGTCAGCAACCTCCGGGAAAAATATTACACCCAACACTGGCTCTGCGGAGGAAGAATAAAATAATACTAATTTTTCCCTTCTTGTGATTTTCTTTACTCTGTCCCGACTGATAGTCCAGAAACTATTAAAAGAAGAAAACAATGAAGAAACTTTTAGGCATCCTCTTATTCATCAGCATTGCGCTGAGCGCCAATGCACAACTTTTATGGAAAGTATCCGGTAAAGGATTAGAGAAACCATCCTATATTTTCGGTACTTATCACCTCTCTCCACTCAGTATAAAGGACAGCATTGCCGCCATGCCGCAGGCCATGAGCGAAACCGCCCAAGTCTACGGGGAAGTTGTGATGAGCGAAATGGCGACTCCCGCCTTCATGCAAAGCATGCAACAGCAGATGATGATGCCCAAAGACACCACGCTGCAAAGCCTCTTTACTCCCGAACAATACGAAGAAGTAGGCAAAGCCATCAAGGAAAACATGATGGTGGACATTGCCATGCTGGCACAACTGAAACCGGCTGCCATCAACCAGCAGCTTGTCGTCCTGCTCTACATGAAACACACTCCGGGCTTCAACCCGCAAGAACAGCTCGACACTTACTTCCAGCAGCAGGCCGGACAGCAAGGCAAGAAAGTTGGCGGTCTGGAAACAGCCCAGTCACAAATAGACATTCTGTTCAACAGCCAGACGCTGCAACGCCAGGCAAACCTCCTCTACTGCGCTATCAGTGACATCGAGAAAGGTATCGAGCAAAGCAAGCGCCTGATTGCCGCTTATGAAAAGCAGGACCTGGATGCCATGCTGCAACTGATGGAAGAGCGCGACGGCAATTCATGCGACCCGCTGCCCGGAGAGATGGAAGCCATGCTGGACAACCGCAACAAGGCATGGGTTGAAAAGATGCCTGCTATCATGACAGAAGCCCCTACCCTTTTCGTAGTCGGCGCCGGACACCTGCCCGGAGACAATGGAGTGTTGAACCTTCTGAAGCAACAAGGATACACTATAGAAGCCATGAAATAAATCCTCTAACAATTCTCTCTAACAATTTTTAATGGCAAGCTATACAAAGCGTGACGGTCAAATACCATCACGCTTTGTTTGCATATACACTTTATTCTCCTCATCATACCGTACATCCAAAAAAATATACTACTTTTGCACCAAAGTCTTGGCAGTTATAGTGATAACGGCCATTTTTGACTTGATTCGATAAGAACGCAAGAAGCGAAAGTTATTATCCCTGCCTATTCGGAATCTGGAAAATTCAATAAACGTCATGGGATGATAGCAACAGTTTCTTCACGTCTATGTTATTATATACTTAGGCGTGGGGACTGTTGTCTATTTATGACGTGGGCATTTTCCAGAGCCTCGAATGCAGATAGGCAATAACAGTCCTCGCGCTTTTTATATAATAACCTTCGTCAATGGGGACAGACGAAATGAAAGACACCGCGTATGCATCTTACATTATTTGGAGAAGTACAGTTATTTCTGTTAATTGCCGTTACATCTGCAAGCTTTCTATACTGGATAAATCATAAATACAAAAGTCTGAACAGACAGATTATCCGGGCAATAGACATTCCAGTATATCTGCTGAACAGACAAGGTATTGTCGTAAAACTACTTAATACACCTACCGAAAAGGCAAACAGACTTCCGTTCCTGAATCCGGGAGTTCTAAATATCAATAATTTAGTGACAGACGCCGATGAATGCCGGAAATACATGACGTCGCTGTTACGCGTACTGAATACCCGCACTTCGGACAGCCTGACCCTAAAGATAAGAATAGAAAGTGGTGAGAAACTATATATCGCAGTGCGCATGGTCTACCTCAACAGAAATTATGTCATAGCCTTCATACGCGACATTACGGAAGATGAAGTCCAACGCCAGGAAAACGAAAAATACCGTTTCTTCCTTGAAAGTATTCTGGAGAACCTCCCCATCGCCACTACAGTAAAAGATAAAAACGATGAAGGACGTTACCTGATATGGAACAAAAAAGCGGCAGAGATGATGGAAGTCCCCGCTGAGGATATTGTGGGACACTATGAAGAGGAGTTCAACCCCCTAATGCAAGATAATTTCATTCAGGAGACAGACAAAGAAGTTGAAGAGTCGGAAATTCCCCAGTCCTACATCAAACACTTTGTCAATCCCAAAGGCAGAGAGTATATTCTGTCGTTTCACAAAACGCTGGTGTCCTACAACAAAGGGAAAGAGAGGTGGATTGTCAGTTCTGCACTGGACATCACCGAACTGCTGGCAGCCAAAGAGAAAGCAGAAGAAGCCAACCGCCTGAAATCGGCTTTTCTCGCCAACATGAGCCACGAGATACGTACTCCGCTAAACGCCATCGTCGGATTCTCCTCCATACTTTCCGATTATATACAAGACGAAGATACAAAGGAATACATACATATCATCGAAGAAAACACCCAACTGCTGCTGCAACTGATTAATGATATTCTCGACCTGTCACGCATCGAAGCTGGCATTCTCGAATTCACAGAAGGAGATATGGATGTAAACAAGACGCTTGATGAAATGCAGACGATGGCAAAACTGAAACTTCCGTCCGAAGTCAGTATACGTCTCCTGCCCGGTGCGGATTACTGTATTATTCACACAGTCCCCAAACGGGTAAGACAAGTACTGAACAACTATCTGTCAAACGCCCTCAAGCATACGGAAGAAGGTTTCATCGACATTGGTTATCACCTGCCGCAAGAAGACAGGATTCGCTTCTTTGTCCGTGATACCGGTTGCGGCATTCCTCCTGAAAAGCAAAAGGATGTATTCGAACGCTTTGTCAAGCTAAACAGCTTTAAACAAGGCACGGGCCTCGGACTCTCCATCTGCACCATGATTGCCGAGAAAATGAACGGAAAAGTGGGCGTCAGCTCTATTCCGGGGAAAGGTTCCGAATTCTGGTTCGAAATACCCTGCCGGAAGCCAACCTGCATAGAAAAGCCCGCCACTGACATGAACTCTGTCAACGACGGGCAACCTAAACCATCACCGATGCTATCCTGACTCACAATACCTATCGAAGCCTAAATCGCAGTTTTCCACTCTGCACCAGTTCTTCATGAGTGATACGATATCGGGACAGTTTTTTTCCTCCCAGTTCCATTTCACGGATATAAAGCGACTCTGCCGACGGGCGTTCCGTCTCTATCACCAGTTGGTCGCGTCCCCAATACTTAGGGTCGAGCTTTATGGTCACCTTATCAAATACCGGAGTAGACAGCGTATAAGCCGGTTCTCCGGGACAATCCGGATAAAAGCCCATCATATTGAAGATAGCCCAAGCGGACATCGTTCCGGTATCATCATTGCCGGGAATTCCGTCGGGGGCATTCTTGAAATACTTCTGCAAAAGGCGGTGCAGCTCTTTCTGCGTGCGCCACTCCTCACCCTTGAAATAAGAAAAAAGATGGGCGTATGCAATGTCCGGTTCGTTGGCAGGGTCGTACAGTCCTTCGTCGAACACACGCTGAAGCTTGTCTACGAACGGCTTCTTTCCACCCATGAGCCGGGCAAGCCCTTTCACATCGTGGGGAACATAGAAAGTATAGTTCCAGGCACAACCTTCGTGAAATCCGGGGTTCGGCTCAAAGTTCTCTCCCTGCCTCGGGTCGAAAGGAGCATAGAATTCACCGTTAGGCAGGATAGGACGGAAAGTACCGTACTCCTTACAGTAATAATGCTTGTAGCCCAGCGAACGTTCGTGGAACAGACGGGCATCCTCCTTCTTGCCAAGCGCAGCAGCTATGCGCGACAAGGCATTGTCGGCTATATAGTATTCCAGGGCATGTGAAACGGAATTGTCATACTGCTCCCGCAGGGGCACATATCCCAATGACACGTAGTCGTCATTGTCCGGACGGAGCAGGTTCTCCGCTCCCGGCAGGGTGGCTCCCTTGCGCATGGCCTCGTAGGCCAGTTCTATATCAAAGTCGCGCAGACCTTTCAGCCAGGTGTCGACGATGACGGGAATGGAAGGGTCGCCTTCCATGGTCAGCGTCTCACGTCCGTAGAGTTCCCATTTGGGAAGCCAGCCGTGTTCGCGGTACATGTCGAGCATGGAGCGCACCATCTGCAATTGCCGTTCGGGATATACCAGCGTAAGAAGCTGGTGCACATTGCGGTAAGTGTCCCACAAGGAAAAGACGGTATAACGGTCTCCTTTGGTGGTCAGAATTTTGTCACTCTCCATAGCAGGATATTCCCCGTTCACATCTTGCAGGATATTGGGATGTATCAGCGTATGATAGAGTGCCGTATAAAAGACGGTTTTCTGCTCTTCCGTACCTCCTTCCACAAGGATGCGCGAGAGGTCATCGTTCCAGCGGCGACGGGCTTCCTCCAGCACTTGGCTGAAATTCTTTCCCTGCTGCTCGGTATCCAGATTGAGCCTGGCATTCTCTATACTCACAAAAGAGACTCCCATCTGTACTTCCACTTGCTCGCCCTCTTCGGTATGGAATGTAAGGTAAGCGCCGATGTCATCTCCTGCCAGCTCTTTCCCGTAGCCGGTGTAAAGTTTGTAGCGTCCGTTATCGGGATCCCATTCAGCCTCCACACCGGTCATGGGGCGTTGCTTCTTCCAGTAGCCCGAAGCGGCAGGCTGCTTGTTGACACGCATCACAAAGTAGATGGGAAAAACGGCTTGTGGGTTGTAGCAGAAAGTACCCAGCAGCTTCATACCTTCAAACTCGCACTCACCCGTCCGGCGCAGAAAAGCTCCCGATTCATTAGTCAGGCCTTCGCCCAGGTTCAGCAGCACATGGCTTTGTCCTGCAGGAAAAGTGAAACGCGCCACACCCGTGCGGGGAGTTGCCGTCACTTCCGTCTTCACATTGTAGCGAGTCAGGAAGTTGCTGTAATATCCAGGAGATGCCTGCTCGTCCTTATAGCGGCTTCCATACTCCTTGTAATCCACGGACAGCTCTCCCGTAGTGGGCATCAGCAGCAAAGAGCCCAATTCCGGACAGCCCACACCGCTCAAATTGACATGCGAATATCCGGTGAAGAAACAATTGTGATACTCATAGGGAGTGGACCACCAGCGGGCATCTTTATCGTATTTGTTGTCCTCCGAGCCCATCACGTTGAAGGGCACTACGGACATCATTCCGTTGGGACAGACGGCTCCCGGATTCGTAGTGCCGAAGTTGGTGGTACCAATAAAAGGATTCACATAGTCCGTCGGCTGTTTCTCCGCAGCCATAGATGCCGTGAGCATTCCAAAGGAGATGATACAGAAAGTAATCAGTCGTTTCATAATATAGTAAGGATTTGTTCTTTATTAGTTAGTGAGCACGCTACCCATGCCGGTGTCATTGCATGCACTCTGCAAAGTTATTGCAAACGGTCTGCAGTGACACTGCAAACTACTTTGCAGTAGCACTGCAACAGTTTTGCAGTGACGCTGCATCAGCTTTGCAGTGGCGCTGCAACGGCTTTGCAGTAGCACTGCAAAAAGCATGCAGTATCTTTGCAGTGATATTACACTAAGTATAAAGCAGTTACGGCAGGCGCTTTTCAGCAATACCGAGCGCCTGCCAACTGCTTGGTACTTACAAAATACTTGTGCGCTTCGTGAACTCCAGAATCTCGCGGATATACCCAAAGGCAAGCCCCACTACCGTATCGGCTGCACCGTAGTATACAGCTACACGTTCTCCATCCTGCAATGCGGCACAAGGGAATACTACATTCGGCACATCTCCCTGCAGTTCGTAAGGAGCAGCAGGCGCAAGCAGATACTCACGGGTGCGGTAGAGCAACTTGGCAGGATTGTCCTTATCCAGAATAGCTGCTCCCATGGAGTAACGGAAACCGTTACAAGTGGTTATCACGCCATGATAGAACATCAGCCAACCCTCGTCCGTGAGGAACGGTACCGAACCTGCCCCTATCTTAGTACACTGCCAGGCACTTTCGGGGAAAGGCGTAGGAGCCATCACATGGCGGTGTTCGCCCCAGAATTTCATGTCAGGGCTGAAGCTAATGTAGATGTCGCCAAAAGGAGTATGTCCGCTATCGCTGGGACGGCTCAAGAGCGCATATTTGCCATCGAACTTCTGAGGCAACAACACACCGTTGCGGTTGAAAGGCAAGAAAGCATTCTCGCACTGGAAGAACTCCTTGAAATCGAAAGTATAGCCGATGCCGATGGTGGGGCCGTAGTAGCCGTTGCACCACGTAATCCAGTAGCGGTCCTCAATCCATGTCACGCGCGGATCGTATTTATATTCGGACTCTATCATGTCCGTATTCCCGGCCTTGAACTTGATTGGCTCATGCTCTATTTCCCAGTGGATGCCGTCCTTGCTGAAACCGGCAAAGATATTCATCTGCACCGCCCGGTTGTCACAACGGAACACACCGGCATAACCATCCTTAAACGGAACCACCGCACTGTTGAAAATGCTGTTCGACGACGGAATATGGTAGCGGTCTATTACGGGATTCTCCGAATAACGCCACATTACATCCTTACAGCCTGCCGGCCGTTCTTCCCAAGGCATTGTGATTTTGTTGCTCATAATTGCTCTATATTATTAATTGGTTATTGTTGTTTCTTCTCATCGGCATACGTAAATGGTATGAAGTACGTAATGAGGAACGCCGGAATGGTGGCAAACAGCGTGAAGGTAAAGAACGCCTCGTACCCCAACCAGTCGCTGACAAAACCGCTGATTGTGCCCGGCAACATCACACCCAGATTCATGATGCCCGAAGCAAAGGCATAATGTGCCATCTGGTGCTTTCCCGGCGCCACCTGCTGCATCATGAACAAAGTCAGTCCCACAAAACCAAAACCATAACCGAAGTACTCGAGCACGATGGCACTACCTATCAGCAACCCGCTTTCCGGCTGGTACATGGCAAGCAGGGTATACGCCACAAAAGGCAGATTGAAGATGCAGCACAGAGAGAACAGCGTCCGCCGCAATCCCCGGTGCGAAATGTAATAGCCTGCCAACAGTGACCCCAGCACAAAGGCGGCCGCCCCATAAGTGCCGTAGTACAAACCTATCTGCTGCTCATTCAGTCCCAAGCCACCTGCCGAACGCTCCGCCTTCAAGAAAAGAGGGACAATCTTCATGACAAAACCCTCGGCAAGGCGATAAAGGATAATGAACGCTATATAGTACCAGATGTGCTTCTTCAAGAAGAAATCCTTGATTACCGCCACCAACTGCTCCCACGTCTCTCTTGCCGACTTGGCGCCGGATGCGGCAGCACCGCCCGATGGCAGCATGCGCATGTGGTAGAAGCCAAGCAGCAGCATCACCGCCGCCAATATCAGCATCACCGTCATCCATGCATGCCGGGTAGCCTCGTGGCGGACTGCCTCTGTGGCACCCTCCACCCCACCGAAACCTACCAGCAAGGCACCTGCCAGCCAGACCAACCCGCCGGACGCCACAATCTTCGCTATATTGTAGAAGGCTCCCTGCCAACCGATATACTTGGCCTGGTCCTGCTTGTTCAGTTCCGACATGTAGACACCATCCGTAGCCACATCGTGCGTGGCTCCGCTGAAAGCAATCACTGCCAGCAGCGCAATGCATATCGCAAAAAAGAACGGTAACTGCAACGCCAAAGCCACCAGAGCAAAACCTGCTCCGGTAACCATCTGCGTCAGTACCACGAAAAACTTCTTCGTCTTGAACATTTCAAGGAACGGACTCCAAAGGAACTTCAGCGTCCAGGGCATCATGATGAGCGACGTCCACAGAGCAATCTGCGCGTCACCGATACCCAGCCCCTTGAACATCAACACAGAAACCATGTTCAGCACCACAAACGGCAATCCCATGGCGAAATATACGGTGGGGACCCACGATATAGGATTATGATTTTTTCGGCTCATCCCTTCTGTATATTATCTGTGTCACTTCAACGGTTCACTGCCCATAGTCAGCTCCAGCGTACCGCCGTCCACTATATCCTGATGCGTGAAGAATGGAGTCTCCAACTTATTGCCGTTCAGCACAATGCTCCGCACATACTTGTTGTCGCGGCTGTTGTTGTGGGCTATCACCTTGAACGACTTGCCGTCTTTCAGATGAACGGTCGCCTCGTTGAACAGCGGGCGTCCGATGGAATATACCGGCTTGCCGGGGCATACCTGATAGAAGCCCATCGCATTCAGAATGTACCATGCAGACATCTGTCCGCAGTCTTCATTGCCCGAAAGTCCGTCGGGGTTGTTGAAGTAAAGCGTATGCAGCACCTCATCCACAATCTCCTGCGTACGCCAGGGCTGGCCTACGTAGTTGTAGAGATGGGCAATGTGATGGCTTGGCTCATTGCCGTGGGCATACTGGCCTATCAGACCGGAAATATCCACCGAGGTCGATTCACCTTCCAGCTTGGAATCGGCCGTGAACAGAGAATCCAACTTGCCGATGAAGGCGTCGCGTCCTCCCATCAGTTCCACCAGTCCGTCCACATCGTGGGGAACGAACCAAGTCCACTGCCATGCCGTACCTTCGCAATAGTCATCGTTACGGTGATTGGAAGCGCGGGGGTTGAAAGGCGTACGCCAGTTGCCCTCACTGTCCAGTCCGCGCATGAAGCGGGTACTCGGATCGAAATAAACTTTATATCCCTCGGCAAAAGCCGCATACTTATCGCGGTTGGCTTCGTCGTCCAAAGCACCTGCCAGTACGGAGATACACCAGTCATCGTAAGCATATTCCAAAGCTTTAGCCACAGATTCATTGTCTTTATCGCAAGGCACGTAGCCAATCTTGTTCTTCCAGTACTTGGCCTGCGGCATCAGATGCGGCACAACCAAAGGATGGGTGATAATACCCGTCGTATCGTATTCTGCCGTACGGAGGCAAGCCTTGTAAGCCTCCTGCACGTCGAAGTTACGGTATCCCTTTACATAAGAATCCGCTATGAGGGAGGCTGCATGATAACCAATCATGGTACCCGTATAGTTTCCGGCCAGTTCCCACATAGGCAGGACGCCGCCCTCGCGGGACTTCTGGATGAGCGAACGGATGAAAGCCTCGTTCAGTTCAGGATCAATAATCGTCATCAGCGGATGATAGGCACGGAAAGTGTCCCATAAAGAGAAAATGGTGTAGATAGGCTCGTCCACCCTGCCTTGTCAGCATCGGTAAACAAGTTGGGCTGCATACCCGTGTGGTAAAGTGCCGTGTAGAACATGGTACGCTGGTCGTTGTCCTTCGTATCGATGTCAATCTTGGAAAGATAAGTGTTCCACTGCTGGCGGGCAGCACGGCGCACACCGTCAAAATCCCATCCGGAGATTTCGGCTTCCACATTCTTGCGGGCACCGTCCATATCCACGGCAGACACACCTACCTTTACCAATACCTCCTCATTGGGCTCCGTCTGGAATTGCAGTAAAGCTTTAGCTGTAGGCAGAAGCGGACCGCCTTCGTCCAATGCCATGGAGTCCGTGACCAGCGTATAGGTGAATGGTTTGGAGAACTTGGCATAGAAGTTGATATACTGGTCGAAAGCCCAATATACAGTCTTCTTGCGTCCACGGATTTCAGTATCGCTGATTACTTCCAGCTCCATCTGTTCATTCTTCTGGCGCTGGATACTGTAATCCAGGTCGAGGATAAAACCTGCATCTTCCGCTTTCGGGAAGGTATAGCGATGAATCGCCGCACGTTTGGTAGAGGTCAGTTCGGCTTTCACCCCGTAGCGGTCCAAAAATACGGAATAATATCCCGGTTCGGCTGTTTCATTCTCGTGGGAAAAGGCAGAGGCGTACGCCATCTGCTGGCTCTTCGAGCCCATGGAGTGGTAATCCTGCCGACCTACAGTGGGCATCAGCAGCACATCCCCGTAATCGGCACAACCCGTACCGCTGACGTGGGTATGTGAAAATCCGTTGATAGTAGTATCTGCATAGTAATATCCGGAGCAGGCATCCCACTCGTAGATACGCGTGTCGGGGCTGGGCTGAATCATCCCGTTGGGAACTACCGCTCCGGGATAGGTATGCCCATGTCCACCCGTACCGATGAACGGATTGACGTAAGACGCATAGTCCGGTGCCGTCTGGGTACAGCTGCAAACCGCCCCCAGCAGAAAAAGTCCGCCCAACAGTATGGAACTAGATTTCATGTTTTTCTTCATATTGTTTATTGTATAAGTAGGTGTATAGCTTCATAATAGAATCTTGTTATATGAGAATGCTTGAGGAGGGCCGCCCTATTACTTTGAGCAAAGCCCTCCTTTGTTTCATGTATGAAAAGGTTCAAGCATCCGTTTTCCGAAACCTCAGTTTACGGAAAACACGGCATCAGCGTACCTTCTTCATCGTATAGTTCTCACTCACGAAGTAAGGAACATCGGGGAAGATGTCGGTCTCAATCTCACCGCCTACATACTTATAGGGATTGATAGCCCATCTGTTGCCTAAGCCATAGATATGCATATCACCGTTAGGAGCAATAGCACCATCCATATAGTAATCATCATAGTTAGGATATGCTTTCCACTGGAAATTCTTGCTGTAAGTACCGAAATGCATCTTGTAGGTAGCAGGGTCTTCAGCATCGCCCTCATGAATGGTTTGCGGATAGATGAGCAGTGCACCGTTATAGTAATCGCAATGCATCGGATACTTACCGGTGATTTCGGGGAAAGTACCCCAGTTGTAAACCACATATCCGGTACCTTCTTCATCCTTCTCTATAATTACATTCTTCTCAAACTCCTGACTGCCTTTCCAATCCCACCAGCGAGGATTGCCTTCTTCATCCACATAGGTAAAGAGAGAGTTACTGGAAGTTACTTTCCACTCGCCGACCAAATCTTCATAACCCAACATTTTGCCCTGATAAGCTTCACCGGTACGGCTCCAGTACTTGCCACTCCATTCCACTCCATCATCAAAGAGCACCTCACTTATTTCCGAAAGCAACACGTAATACTGATACATCAGTGGTTTGGGGTTGTAGAACATCTGAATACCATAACCTTCATCCTTCACTTTTTGGAATTTGCTTTTGTCAAATCCGCTCCAGCCTCCGTTCAGCTCATCATTAATCTTCCAGGGTAACGGAGCATACTTGGATTTGGGCAGGTTCTCAAAATGAGACTCTTCACGGCCAAAGGCTCCATTAGGATTCTGATTCTGGTAATAACCGTAGGTCATATAATCCACAATATCACCTACTTTCACACCTTCTACCTCGCCGTCGGGAGAGTCGAGAGAACCATATTCATACACACCAATCAACTTTTTGCCAAACACTTGGCGGCATTCGTAAACCAAGCGCGCGAAGTTGGCACGTGAACGTTTTTCGAAGCCGGGACTGGGATTGGAGTTATTATAACTGGTGTACTCATCATCAAAGTCAATGCCATCCAAACCATAAATATCCAAGTAGGCTTTCAGTTCCTTAGCAAAGTCTTTGGCAGCAGCTTCCGAAAGGTTGCCCATACCTGCCTCGTCATGGTTACCAAGAATAGTCATCACCACCTTAATGCCTTTAGCCTGCAAAGGACGGATGAACTTATCCGCATTTCTCAGCAAGAAAGAAACCTGGTCATTGCAGAAAACATGAACGCGACCAGTCTTGCTATCCACATTGATGTTAGCTGCAAAAATGCTGACAACATCAAAGAAAGGCTTTCCGTCGCTCTTCATAGTATATTCACCCATATTCAAGATGTTCTCGTCATTTACTTCCACAAAGCAATGTGTAAGTATATCACCCTTACTGATACTCTCAGGAATAGCAGCCAAAGGCTTTACCAAGTAAATATATTCCTGATTGTTTGTAGAAACTTCCACACCGTTATTGGCAGATGCAGAAACGGCAACAGCATAAGTCTGTCCGATTGTGCCTCCGGCATTGATATTCAGTTCCACAGAAGCCGACTTCTGTTCGCCCGCCTTGATAGTGGCAGTTCCACCGTTCGCCAAACTCAGCTTATCGGCGGGATACATTTTATAGCTTGTTCCATTCTTCTTATTGTAAGCCTCCAAAACGTCTTCGTCCACTTTGAAGGTCACAGTAACATCCTGCTCTGCAGCTTTGCTCAGTTCAAAATAGAGATGTCCGGTAGCAACCTTGTCGCCAAAAACAGAAATCGGAGTAAGTTCACGTGCACCGGCGGCAGACTTTACATAGCCATACACGCCATCCACAGTATCCAGCTTGTCACTGTTGCCGGTGTTGATGACAACATCATCTTCACAACCGGTGAAGCATATTCCTGCACATGCAAAGGCCATTGCCAGCAAGCCTGATTTTACATGATTCATATATTTCATAATCAATATCTTTTTATTTGAATTAAGGTATAACTAAATTATTTGGCGGGCAGTTCCACAGCAGTCCAAGTCAGTGACTCCACTGCAGTAGCATTGTTCTCATTTCCGCTATAATCGTGAATGGCAGTACCGGCACCCTCATCGAACTTCCAGTAAGAAACCAGTCCGTCAGCATCCGGCTCTACCTGGTAGAAGTGGTCCTTTGCATTGATTTCTGCTGATGTCAACACCTTGTTCCAGATACGCACCTCTGAGATATTACCTTCCAACCAACGGTCACGATTGTATGAATGGCCAATCCAGAATCCGTTACCTTCATCGGTCATGGTCTGGCCCCAGTTCACGACTCCGCAGTCCAAAGTAGTCTCCAGCATATTCTTACCATTGATGTAGATTATAACTGTTTTTGCATCCGCATCGTAGGTCACAGCGATATGTGTCCATTCGTTTGTCGGAATAACCAGACTCTCATCGGTCACATTGCCGCTACTTGTAGCCACCTGCAACTGGTTTTGAGGAATTCCGGCATCACCGATGCGGAGCAGGAACTTACCTTCGATACCCATAATGGAAGTCAGCATCTTGTCAAACTTGCTTACACGAATCAACGCTTCTGCCGTCAGCTTATTCATATTATTGGCTACATCTGGATTGGTCCAAGTTACGTAAACCAGATTCTTGGTAATATCAGGAACCGTATTAATCAATGCGGCACCCTTCAGCACGTAGTACATGGTACCGGAGCTCTTCAAGACTCCGATGCTTGCCTGGTCTACCGTAACCGGCAATACATATACCTTCTCACGGTCCAGCTCCGTCAAGTTCTTGAAGCTGACAGTGATGTCGTCTGAAATGACAGCACCGGCCAAAATGGTAGCCTGCGGAGTTTCTACCGTATAATAGTTTTCCGGCAGAGCCTCGGCTGTGTCATAATAGGTAGCGTTATAAGTAGCTACCAGTGAAGGGTCCGCCTTCAAGGCAATAGTTATATCCTGCGATTCAGGACGGGCCATTGAAATCCGGAATGAACCTTCCGTATCGGAAACAGTGTTTTTCAACAACACAGTACTGGTCATCGCCGAGCCGTTGATATACACCTGATTATCGAAATTCTCAACGTC
>OHZQ01000258.1_pt1 | contig 18055 bp, 20 predicted proteins | sample 1580551 | NCBI WGS metagenome assembly OHZQ01 (sample SAMEA3882527, study PRJEB24775) | human gut metagenome | biome: human-associated habitat; feature: intestine environment; material: feces | place: Netherlands | collected 2009/2010 | reverse complement strand
AGAAAACAGTATGATAGAAGTTACGAAGATCAATGGGGTCAAGGTGTTGGTGAATCCGGATTTGATCGAACTGGTAGAAGAGACCCCTGATACGGTGCTGACTCTCACCACAGGCAGGAAAATAATTGTAAAAGAAAGTAGACAAGAGGTGAAAAATCTAGTAAAATTGTATCGGAAAGAAATTTTTTCAATACCATTAGATTAAATATAACATTAAGGTGGTGTATTTTTTGGATTTAGCATCAATTATTGGTATGCTGGGGTGTGCCGCAGCAGTTGTGTATGGAATTGTATCCGGGGATCAGGGATTTGCTGCGCTGGGAAACTTTTATGACTTTTCCTCCATTTTGATTACAATCGGAGGCTCCTTTATGTGTATGCTTACGATGTCAGACAGTATACCGGCATTTTTTAACTCGCTGAAGTCTTTTAAGCTGATTTTAAAAACTCCGGCGACAAAGGAAAGTGAAATTATACATACGATTATTGATCTGGCGAATGTGGCAAGAAAAGAGGGGCTGCTTCAGCTGGAGGAAGCAGCGGCAGATATCGATGATGATTTTTTGAAAAAAGGAATCATGCTGATTGTCGATGGTACCGATCAGGAATTGGTTACCAGCATACTGGATACCGAACTGAGCAGTATTGAACGTCGACACAATAAAGTGATCAGTTTTTGGGATGGATTGGCTGCTATGGGTCCTGCCTGGGGTATGATCGGTACGTTGATCGGTTTGATCAACATGCTGAAACTGCTGGATGATCCAAGTTCAATTGGACCGAACATGGCAGTGGCTTTGGTTACGACGATGTATGGTTCTCTTCTTGCAAACTGGATTTCCATTCCTATCGCAACAAAGCTTCGTGCAATCAATGCGAGAGAGATTATGGAGAAAGAAGTTATCTGTGAGGGAATTCTGTCGATACAGGCTGGAGAAAATCCACGTGTGATTGAGGAAAAACTGAAATCATTCCTTGCACCTTCGGCGCGTAATACAGCGCAGGAAAGCGAGGCTGGAGGTGAAATGAACAAGGTGGTGAAAGCTAATGGCACGAAGAAAGGCGGAAGAGCCGGCATCCATTGAAGGTGGATGGATTAACACATTTGCAGATTTAATGAACTTGTTGCTGTGCTTTTTTGTGCTATTGTTTTCCATGTCAACTGTAGATGCTGACAAATATGAGCAGATCGTTACTTCGTTATCGGAAAGCATTGATATCTTTTCCGATGGCGGGAATGCTGTCGGAGAAGGAGCCTTTGTTTCCAGTGGAACCAGTCAGAAAATTTCCATGGAAGAGTATTTCAATGAATTTGAAAACAGTGGACAGGATCAGAAACTGAAAGACGATTCCACGGAAATCTCGGAGGAAGAAAAGTACAAACAAAAACTGGAAGAGCAGTTAAAAGAGAAGACGGAGGCACTTTATGCAGAAGTGTCCGATAAAGCAGCGGCGAAGAAAATTCAGGATATGGTCAATGTAAATATGGACGAGCAGTATCAATATGTTCAGATTTCATTGAATGGTGCGATTTTATTTGATTCCGGTTCGGATCAGATTAAAAAATCAGCCATCCCTCTTTTGAGCAAAGTAGGCGATATTTTGAAGATATATGATGACCACATGATAAAGATTGAAGGTCATACCGACAATGTTCCGATTTCCAGCAGTACATTTAAAAACAATATGTGGCTGTCTACGGCGAGAGCGACGCAGGTGTTTGAGTATTTTACCAATCAAAAACATCTGGATCCTAAGACGTTAGAGACGACGGGACGAAGTCAGTACGATCCGGTGGCAGATAACAAAACGGAAAAAGGACGTGCGAGAAATCGGCGTGTAGAAATTAAAATATATACCGAAGAGTGATTATGGAGGGTAAAGATGAAAAAGAATATTTTGACAATTATAATCATGGCATCTTGTCTTTTGAATCTTATTCTGACAGCTGTAATCGTATTTGCAGTGGTTCCGACGATGAATAAGACAAGCCAGCTGGTAGACAAAGTTGCTACCGCGATTGATCTGGAAACAGATGAAGAAGCTTCCGGAGATTATTCCATAGATAATCTAGAACCGTATTCGATTACGTTTGAAAATAAGCAAACGATTAATCTGAAACCGGACGAAGGTGACAACACTTCTCACTTTGCTGTGCTGGAAGGAGTTACCATTTCGTTTAACAAAGAAGCAGAGGATTACCAAGAAGTTTCTGAATCCGTAAAAGCAAAAGATGTATATATTACAGAAATTGTAAAAGAAACCATTGCAGACCAGAGTATGAAAACATTGGATCAGAATGCAGTAAAAGAACAGGCGCTTGCTAAAATCCAGGATTTGTATGGAAGCAAATGCATTGTACGTCTTGCATTAGATGGATTTATGTTCCAGTAGGAATAATAACAAATTTGGAAAGTCAGTGAGGTGAAAGAAAATGGGGGACGTCTTATCGCAAAGCGAAATAGATAACTTGCTTTCTGCGTTAAACAGCGGTGAATTTGATCCGACAGATACCGATGTAGAAGACGAAAAGCAGGTAAAAGATTATAATTTTGCAAGACCATCCAAATTTTCGAAAGATCACTTACGTACTTTAGTATTTATTTTTGAACATTATGCGCGTTTGTTATCGACAAATCTGCCGGTGTATCTGCGGAGAAATGTTCAAGTGGAAGTAATGCATGCGGAAGCAGCAACGTTTCAGGAGTTTTCGAATTCGTTGTCAAATCCGGTTCTCTTAGGTGTTGTCAATTTTGCACCTTTGGAAGGGACGATCATCATTGAGATGGCGAGCAGTCTTGGATATACGATAGTAGATCTGATGCTTGGTGGAAGTGGTGTTCCTTTGGATAAGCCAAGAGAGTTTACAGAGATTGAATTGTCAATTATTCAAAGAATCATGGCAGTTTGTACAAATCTCTTGATTGAACCTTGGGCTAATGTGCAGAGCATCAATCCTACATTAGAAAGAATTGAGACAAACTCGCAGTTTGCACAGTTTGTTTCGCCAAACGAAATGACTTCCATTGTCACGATGAATATTAAAGTTGGTGATGTTGAAGAAGTGATGAATATTTGTATTCCATATACGGTAGTAGAGCCGGTTATTGATAAGATCAATACGAAATACTGGTATTCTACAGCTGAAATAAAAGACGATGATAAATATCGTGAATTAATCGAAGACAATATTCATAAAGCCAAAATCCCGGTGCGTGCGATTATGGGACGCAGTGCCATATCGGTAAACGATTTTATTCATTTACAACCGGGGGATATCATTAAGTTAAATACCAACATAGAAGATGAAATGGATGTCCGGGTGCCCATGATGACGCCTATGCAGTTAAGATTAAATCAGTCTACAGAGAGGAGTAAGAATGCATGGATGGAATGTTATCGCAAGAGGAAATCAATGCGTTATTAGGAAACATGGGCGATTCTGCTGAGAATACTTCCGATGTGGCAGCAAGTGAGCCAACACCGGCTGCGGCAGACTCTAACGAGCGTTTGTCTCCGGAAGAAAGTGATGCGCTAGGGGAAATTGCTAACATCAGCATGGGTACGGCGGCAACAACGTTGTCGATTTTGGTAAACAACCGGGTAGAGATTACAACTCCCAAATTATCTTATGTTACCTTGGATGATCTGAAAGAGCAAAATCCTGCACCATGTGTCTTTATATATATATCTTACCGAACCGGCTTGGAAGGAAAGAATATTTTGGTATTAAAAGAACATGATGTAAAAGTTATTACAGATTTGATGATGGGCGGTGATGGCACAAATACAGATGCCGAATTAACGGATCTTCATTTAAGTGCGATCAGTGAGGCGATGAATCAGATGATGGGATCGGCGGCGACATCAATGTCATCAATGATCAATGAAAAAGTGGATATCAGTCCGCCAAGTTCGACAAGAGTTGATTTAACTAACAATATGATGGAAGACGGCTTACATGACATGGTTGGTCAGACATTTGTTCAGGTTTCATTCCGAATGACAATCGGTGATCTGGTCGATAGTGAAATCATGCAATTGTATCCGTTTGATTTTGCAAAACTCATTTATACCAGATTCCGAAGTACGATGGAAGGTGGTATGGAAGAAACGGCAGCTTCTGAACCGGAACCAGCACCACAACCGGAACCGGTTGCCGCACCGGTACAGCAGCCGGAGCCAATGCAGGCAGTACCGGTATCACAAATGAATCCACAGATGGCACCCCAGCAGCCTATGATGGGAATGCAACAGCCGACGATGAACGGTGCAATGCCGATGTACAATATGCCAATGCAGAATGTACCGATTCAGCCGGCACAATTTCAAAATTTTGCACCGAGTCAGAACTTAGATGGTATCGCTCCGGAAAATATTGATTTGATCATGGATGTTCCGTTGGAAGTCACGGTGGAACTTGGAAGGACAAGCAAGTCGATCAAAGAGATACTGGATTTTTCGCCGGGTACGATCATTGAACTGGATAAACTGGCAGGTGAGCCAATTGATGTTTTAGTAAATGGAAAATTTGTCGCAAAAGGCGAAGTTGTGGTGATTGAGGAAAACTTCGGTATTCGCGTGACAGAGATTATCAAAGATTAATATAATGGAGGAATATGAACAATGGCAAAAAGTATTTTGATATGTGATGATGCTGCATTTATGCGAGTTATGATCAAGGATATTTTGACAAAAAACGGATATGAAGTAGCTGGAGAAGCGGAAAATGGCTTGAAAGCTGTCGAAAAATATAATGAGACCAAACCGGATCTTGTTATGATGGATATTACGATGCCGGAAATGGATGGAATTCAGGCACTGAAAAAGATTAAAGAAGCAGATCCGGCAGCCAACATCATTATGTGTTCCGCAATGGGACAGCAGGCGATGGTAATTGAGTCCATTCAATCCGGAGCAAAGGATTTCATCGTAAAACCGTTCCAGGCGGATCGTGTATTGGAAGCAGTAAAAAAGGCAATTGGATAAATGCTTAACAATATTTTACAATTGATCGCTACATTGTTTGCGTTCGTGTTGGTTTTGGCGCTTACCTATTTTGTTACAAAATGGATCGCCAAATCCGGTGCGATGCAGTCTCGAGCAAAGAATATTAAAGTGATTGAGACATATAAGATTGCCCCATCCAAATACATTCAGATTATCCAGATTGGAAAAAAGCAATATGCCATTGGGGTAACCAAAGAGCAGATCACATATTTGACCGAATTAACAGAAGATCAGCTGGAGGTGCCGGAAGATTTCGGAAATACAGTGGGAGATACTCCGTTTAAAGAAGTGATGAAAAATATGCTTTCGAATGTAAAAAACAGAGATGACAAGAAATAAGAAAAGGTTGGTATTATGAGAACACACAGGAGATTTTTTTGGATTTTAACTAAGATGATGTCTCTGGTTTTGGCACTATGTATATTGACCTTTTTTTCTGGTACAATCGTTTGTGCAAAACCGGATTCCAATTCGCATGTAGATGAGATAGAAGGAAGTAGTACGGCGGGAACATCCGATCCGGAAGATCCGGATGATTTTCAATTTAACATTACCTCCAATGCAGGAAGCAGCAGTTTGTCAGCAAGTTTGCAGATGCTTCTTGTATTGACAGTGCTGGCGCTGGCACCATCGATCATTATAATGATGACATCATTTACAAGGATTATCGTGGTGCTTCATTTTGTGCGTTCTGCACTGGGAACACAGACGAGTCCGCCAAATCAGGTTTTGGTGGGGCTTGCTTTATTTCTGACACTGTTTATCATGTCACCGGTTATCACACAGATCAATACGGATTGTGTTCAGCCGTATGAACAGGGACAGTTGACGCAGGAAGAGGCACTCAATGCGGGATTGAAGCCAATTCGTGAGTTTATGTTTAAACAGACAAATCGTTCCGATATTCAGTTATTTTTGGAAATAGAAGGAAAAGAAAGCGAGATTCAGACCGAAGATGATGTGCCGACAATGGTTTTGATGCCGGCGTTTATGATCAGCGAATTGAAGACCGCATTTATTATCGGATTTTTGATTTATCTTCCATTTATTGTAATTGACATGGTTGTCGCGTCAACACTAATGTCAATGGGAATGATGATGCTTCCACCGACTACGATTTCCATGCCGTTTAAGATTTTATTATTTATTTTGGCAGATGGATGGAATCTTGTGATCGGCCAGCTGGTTCAGACATTTTATTAGAGCCGCTGGGAGAGTGGAAGAATATAGAGAAGAAAGGTTAGGTGAGACAGCATGACAGAAGCAGATCTGATTGAAGTTTCAACACAGACGATCTGGGCGATCATTAAATGTTCGCTTCCTTTGCTGCTTGTATCCCTGATTGTCGGATTGATCATCAGTATTTTTCAGACGGTAACTTCGATACAGGAGCAGACGCTTACCTTTGTGCCAAAACTTTTGGCGATATTTATTACCCTTTTGCTGACAGGAAATTGGATCATGCAAAGCTGTGTAGAGTTTTTTAACACATTATGTGAAAATTTTTATACGTATGTCAAATGACAGAAGTAAGAAGGTTTCGGTGACTGAGGAGGAGAGATTATGAGCTTTACGGTAGAACATGTAGAATTTTACCTTTTGGTTCTCATACGGATCACGTCGTTTGTGATCGGAGCTCCTATCTTTGGTTATCAAACGATTCCGATGAAGATCCGGCTGGCAATCGGTATGGTACTGTCGCTTGCGGCGATTCAACCGGTGATTGAATTGAATTATGTAGGCGTCCTTGGATTTTCTGTATTGGTATTAAAAGAAATGATCGTAGGACTTACGATTGGATTTATGTGCAATATGTGCACTTACATTGTTTCTTTTGCCGGACAACTCATGGACATGGAAATGGGATTGTCGATGGCAAGTACCTTTGATCCCTTGACCAACATTCAGATTTCCATCAGCGGAAATTTGTATGTATATTTGGTAATGTTGATGATGCTTATCAGCAATATGCACTATAAGATACTGCAGGCAATCTTAGATACGTTTACCTATTTTAATGTGGGACAGGCTGTATTTGATGGAAATTTACAGGAGACAGCTGTAGAATTTATTGTCAACTTTTTCCTTGTTGGTTTTCGAATCGTGCTTCCGGTGTTTGCCTGTATGCTTGTGATCAATGTCGTGCTTGGTGTACTGTCGAGAGCGATTCCACAGATGAATATGTTTGTCGTCGGAATCCAGATCAAGGTTTTGGTCGGTATTGTAGTATTGCTGATCATTGTACCAACAATCCCGACAATCGCGAATTATGTATTTGAGACAATGCAGGACATTGTTGTAAAATTGTATAACTCTTTTACTCCAACTTAAGAATGGAGAATGAATTATGTTAAAATATGAACTCCAGTTTTTTGCCAAAGAAGGAGAAGGCGGTGAAAAAACAGAAGATGCCACTCCGAAAAAATTGGAAGATGCCAGAAAAGAAGGACAGGTTGCCAAAAGCCAGGATATCGGTGTCGCTGCGATCTTATTGATTTTTTTTGTGGCAGTCCGCATATTTGGCGGCTTTTTGTATCGGACACTGCTCGAGACATTTCATTTTTTATATGAAGCCATCCCACAGTATGCCGGCGATTTTAATGGAGCCCGATCCATGAATCTGATGATGTATTGTGGAAGACAAACCCTTTTGCTGGCAGGACCCATTATGGCGATTTTGCTGGTTGTCGTAATCATTGTCAATGTGGCACAGGTTAAATGGCATCCGACGATGAAGCCACTGCAGCCAAAATTTTCCAAGATCAGTCCGGTTTCCGGTATGAAACGGATGTTTTCCAAGGACAAGATCTTTGATCTGGTAAAAGCAATTGCCAAATTACTCGTGTTGTTTTATGTAATCTACAACGAGTTATCCGATGAATGGGGAATGGTTGTCAATATTTACAGCCTCGATCTGACATCGGCCTTACAATTATTAGTAAATGCAGTCATTAATATTGGCTTAAAGATAAGTTTTGTCTTTTTAATTCTTGCTGCCGTTGATTACTATTATCAGCGGAGAAAATTTAAAAATGATATGAAGATGACAAAGCAGGAAGTAAAAGAAGAATATAAAAACACAGAGGGAAATCCGCAGATTAAAAGCCGCATTCGAAGCAAGATGCAGGAGGTTTCCAGGGCACGTATGATGCAAAGTGTGCCGGAAGCAGACGTAGTTATCACGAACCCGACACATCTTGCGGTGGCGATCAAATATGATAAAGATCTTGGCGAGGCGCCGGTTGTTCTGGCAAAAGGTGCAGACTATCTTGCCGCGAAGATCAAAGATATCGCAGCAGAGAATAAAGTGGAAATTGTTGAAAATAAGCCACTTGCCCGAATGCTGTACTACAATGTAGAAATAGGAAACCAGATCCCACCGGAACTGTATCAGATGGTGGCAGAGGTATTGGCTTATGTTTATAGTATACAAGGAAAAATATAAAAGAAAATCAGAACCAAGGAGGTGGAATGATAAATGAAAAAGACGGATATTATTTTAGGATGTTTTGTCCTGATTCCTATTTTGTGCCTGATCATTCCGGTTCCATTGGTATTATTGGATGTGTTATTTACCGCAAACATTGGAATTTCGATGTTGGTGCTTTTTAATGCGTTGTTTGCAAAAGAGCCTTTGGATATGTCATCGTTTCCAACCCTTTTGCTGCTTACGACGTTATTCCGTCTGTCATTAAATGTCAGTTCCACCCGTAATATTTTGTTAAATGGAGAAGCCGGAAATGTCGTAAATACTTTTGGTAATTTCGTAGGTGGCGGTAACTTAGTCGTAGGAGCGGTTGTATTTATTATTTTGATCATTGTGCAGTTGATGGTCATAAATAAAGGTTCGGAACGTGTTTCCGAAGTAACGGCTCGATTTACACTGGATGCGATGCCCGGAAAACAGATGGCGATCGATGCTGACTTAAATACCGGTGCTATTACGGACGAGGAAGCCAAAGTCAGACGTGAAAAGATTCAGGAAGAGGCAGCGTTTTTTGGTTCCATGGATGGTGCTACCAAATACGTAAAAGGAGATGCTACAGCCGGTCTTTTGATCACGGTGATCAACTTTGTCGGCGGTCTTGCTATCGGCGTATTGATGAATGGAATGGATGCTGCTGCTGCACTGCAGACATATTCCATCTTAACAATCGGTGATGGACTTACGAGCCAGATTCCTTCTCTGATGATTTCATTGGCAACCGGTGTTTTGGTGACGAAAGGTTCGAAAGAAGCCGATATCAGTGGAATTTTGCAAAAACAACTGTTTTCCACGCCGAAGGTACTGTTGATCGCAGGGTGTGCCCTGATTGGTCTTGGAGTATTTACTCCGATGAATATTATTATATTTTGCGGGTATGGAATATTATTTATCGTGACAGCACGGATTATGAAAAACGAGCTGGAAATGGAAGAAACGGATGCGCAGGTGGATGAAGAAGAAGAGAGTGCCGAGGAGATTCGAAGGCCGGAAAATGTTACTTCTCTCTTGAAAGTGGATGCCATCGAACTGGAGTTTGGTTACGGAATTATTCCTCTTGCAGATGTTAATCAGGGAGGTGACCTGCTTGACCGAGTTGTTATGATCCGAAGGCAGATCGCGCTCGAACTTGGATGTGTGGTTCCTATGATTCGACTGCGTGATAATATTCAGCTGAATCCAAACCAGTATGTAATTAAGATAAAAGGGGTTCCGGTCAGTGAAGGTGAAATTTTGTTTGACCACTATATGGCGATGAATCCGGGTTATGTCGAAGAAGAATTAACCGGAATTCCAACCTTTGAGCCGTCGTATCATCTGCCGGCGATCTGGATTACGGAAGCACAGCGTGAACGGGCAGAATCCCTGGGTTACACTGTTGTGGATCCACCGTCGATCATTGCGACGCATTTGATGGAAGTGATCACGCAGAATATTCATGAACTGCTTACAAGACAGGACGTTCAGAATCTTATCGACAATGTCAAGGATGCCAATGAGACACTTGTCAGTGAACTGGTACCGAAGATGCTTAGTGTCGGAGAAATTCAGAAAGTATTGCAAAATCTTTTGCAGGAAGGTATTTCCATCCGAGATTTGATCACAATATTTGAAACACTGGCAGATTATGCACCGACAACGCACGATACCGATATTTTGACAGAATATGTAAGACAGAGTCTGAAACGTGCAATTTCAAATAAATATTTTGCAAATAAAGACATGACAAGTGTGATTACGCTCGATCCGAAAGTGGAGCAGGAGATTATGAATTCTGTGAAACAGACGGAACAGGGGGCATATCTTGCGCTGGATCCGGAGTATTCCGCAAAGATCATGGAATCGCTGCAGGAACAGACAAGCAAATTGGAAGAATTGGGACATACTCCAATTATCATAACGTCTCCGATCGTTCGTATGTATTTTAAACATCTGACGATGGAACAATTTAAAAATTTACAAGTATTATCATATAATGAGATTGACTCCGATGTAGAACTTCAATCAGTTGGGATGGTGACCGTTGAATGATTATTAAGAAATATCTGGCAAAGACAGAAACACAGGCAATTGAAATGGCCAAGGAAGATCTTGGCAGCAATGCGGTAGTGATGAATATTAAGAAAATATCGCCGAAAGGCCTTGCAAAACTTTTTATGAAAGGAAAAGTAGAGGTAACTGCGGCAATAGATGAAAATGTGGAATATCAATCAAGTTTATCTGGTTCGGCGAATAAACAAAATTCTGCAAAGGAAGCGGTAACACCACCTCAATTTGTGAAAGCAATTATTGCAGAAGATTCTGATAAATTAGTAAATGAAAAGAAAGCAGAGGAATCCATCGAAGATAAATTAAATCACTTAAAAAAGATGCTGGAACAGCAGATGGTAGGAAAAGAAGAACGGGAATCTGAGAATTCAGAACCAAAGGAAGGGGTAAGAACAGCGGCAAAGACAAGACAGGAACGAATTTCCAGTGCAGAAAAAAAAGCAAGGGATTGTAAGGCTTTGATTAAGAAACAGCTGCAGAAAAATGAAGTGGATCCAGATCAAATTGAGGAAATTATGCAAGAAATTGAGGAATCCCTTCCGGTAGATGCTGCCATTGACCAGATTCTTGCTGCATTTTATCAAAAAATAATTTTGATGCTGGGACAGCCCTATACATTAGAGGAAACTGGGAAAGAAGGAAAATCAAAAGAAAAATATATTTTCTTTCTTGGTTCTACAGGTGTAGGAAAAACGACAACAATAGCTAAAATTGCATCCAAATTGAAACTGGAGAAAAATTTGAATATTGCACTTGCTACGGCAGATACTTATCGCATTGCTGCCGTGGAACAGTTAAAAACGTATGCGAATATCCTTAGTGCTCCCTTAAAGGTAATTTACAGCCCGGAAGAACTTGGGGAGATAAAAGAGGAGATGGATCAATATGATCTTATTGATACGGCAGGGTGTTCTCATAAAAACAAAGAACAGTTAGAAGATATTAAAAAACTATTGGATCAGGTTCCAATTTCAGAAAGAGAAGTATATTTAGTGTTAAATGCAGCTACCAAGTATTCGGATTTAAAAGAAATTGCAGATGTTTACAAGGACATGACAGATTATAGTATTATTTTTACAAAATTAGATGAAACATCTACAACAGGAGTATTGCTGAATATGAGGTTATATACTCAAAATCCTCTTTCTTATGTAACGTGGGGGCAGAACGTGCCGGATGACATTGGAAAACTGGATGCGCAGAAAATTGCAAAACAGTTATTAGGAGGGAATGCGTAGTGGATCAGGCAGAAAAATTAAGAAACATTATCAAAAAACAGGAACTTCCTAATAATCAGCCAGTCAAAGAAGTATCTGTAAAACACAATGCGAAAGTAATTACGGTTACAAGTGGTAAAGGTGGTGTTGGCAAATCCAGCATGTCAGTAAATCTTGCGATTCAACTGGCGCGCCGGGGAAAAAGAGTGGTTATCTTTGATGCCGATTTTGGATTGGCAAATGTTGAAATTATGCTGGGATTACATCCACAGTATAATTTGGCGGATATGATGTTCCGGGGAAAAGAATTGAAAGACATTATTATGTATGGTCCTGAAAATGTGGGCTTTATATCTGGAGGATCGGGAATACAGGAATTGGCTAATATGACGCGGACTCAGGTATTAGATCTGATTCAAAAATTAGTTGAATTGGATCAATTTGCAGATGTTATTATTGTAGATACGGGAGCCGGTATTAGTGATACGGTATTGGAATTTGTAGCGGCAAGTGAGGATGTGCTGTTAGTAGCTACGCCAGAGCCAACCTCTATCACGGATGCGTATGCCTTATTGAAAACACTTAATAAAAGAGTTTCTGCAAATCCAGAAAAAACGGTAGTTAAAATGATTGCAAATCAAGTTCATGGTAATCGGGATGCGAAGGAATTATTTGATAAATTAGGAATGGTTGTTTCGAAATTTTTAGACATTAAGGTAGAATATATTGGTTCGGTTCCCTATGATCATAATATGCAAAAAGCCATTATGAAACAAACACCGATCAGTATTTTAGACCCACATTCCAATACAGCAAAAGCAGTAAAAAATATTGCAGGCCTTATTGATGATGATATGAATCAGCAGGAAGAACATTATGGTATTGTAAAACTATTTTCCAATGTTATACGGATGCGGTTTATGAAACGATAGTAGATTATAGAGGAGAATGGTATGCAGAAATATAATATTACAATTGGAGATCGAATCGAGCTTACGCAAACCAAGAGTACATTAAATAGGAAACTGTCAGATAATAAGTATGCAAGTCAGTTATTGGATTATGATGGTATAAGAACTCTTAAAATTTCTGTTCCTTTGTGCGAGGGACGAGTTGTGCCATTGGATGTAGGAGATGAATATCAATTATGTTTTTTTACATCCAAGGGAATGTATCGATGTCGTGCTAAAGTGATACGGCGATATATGGAAATGAAAATACATATCCTTGAAATGAGAATGATTACCGGCTTGACAAAATTTCAAAGACGGCAGTTTTTTCGCCTTGATTGTTTTTTAGATTTTCAGTATAGAATTATAAGTGAAGAAGAAAAGGCACTTCGTGATCTGATTGACAGAAATGAATTCAGTGATGAGGCAGTACGTGCTAATTTCGAAAAAAAACTTATCGATATGAACCACGAATGGAATGAGGCGAAAATATCGGATATTAGTGGTGGTGGGATTCGGTTTCAATGTACTGGAGAAATCAAACAGCAGATGACTCTTGAATTTAAACTGCCTCTTAAAGAGAATAACCGAATTCAAATGATTCAATGTATGGCAAGTGTTATCGAAGTTTTTCCGAGTATGGGACAAAATCAGGAAAGTACAGTAAGATGCCAATTTGAAGGCTTGGATAAACAAACGCAGGAAAAGATTATAAAATATATTTTTGAAGAACAAAAACGTCGAATAAGAAAGGACAAAATGTTTGATGAAAAAAATTTTGATAATTGATGACTCTGCACTTATGAGAAGGGTCATGTCTGATATAATAAATACAGATTCCGAAATGTGTGTGACAGATACCGCAGAAAATGGGGTTGTTGCCGCAGAATTGTTGAAACAGGGAAAAGAATATGAATTGATTTTGTTAGATATTAATATGCCTAGGATGGACGGTCTGGGCTTTTTGAAATATTTAAATGAAAATGAAATTCATATCCCCGTTTTGGTAGTGAGTTCTCTTGCAAGTAAAAGTGCGGAAGAGACAATTCAGGCCCTTGAACTGGGAGCTTACGATTTTGTGAAAAAACCAAGCCGGACTTTGGGGAAGGAAGAAGATTTCCCCAAACAGTTACTTGCAAAAGCGAAATGTGCGTTTACCATTCAGCAGGCAAAGCCTGTAAAGAAGAAAGAGAAAAAGCAGGTGGCGGACAGCCGGCCGGTAAAAAACCAGACGGATGGCGGGAAAACTACAAAACGTGTGCAGACCTGCGAATTTGCAGTGATTGCTTCTTCGACGGGAGGCCCCAAGGCACTGAAGTCAGTTGTACCAAAACTGCCAAAGACATTTTCATGCCCGATGGTTATTGTACAACATATGCCGACTGGGTTTACGGCATCACTGGCAAAACGTTTGGATGAGATGTCAGCCTGTAAAGTTTTGGAGGCTGAAGATGGTATGGAAGCCGAAGCAGGAAAAGTATATGTTGCCAAGGGAGGCTATCAACTTCGAATGGAAAAAGATAACAGGGGAAAGATGGTTTTTTCTGTAAAAAAGGAACCGGTTCGAAATGGATTACGCCCTTGTGCGGATGTTTTTTTGGAATCCCTGCTTGATGCACCGTACCAGCGCATTTTATGTACGGTATTGACGGGAATGGGAAACGATGCGACACATGGTTTGGAACAATTGAAAGAGAAGAAGGAAATTTATGTAATCGGGCAGAGCGAGAGGACCTGTGTAGTATATGGGATGCCGTTTGCACTTGAAAAAGCCGGATTGAGTGATGAAATATTGGATTTAGAGCAGATTGCAGATGTGATGTTTAAGAGAATGAGATAATTTTAAACAGGTGACATCGGAATGGAGGAAATCATGGATACAAGTCAATATCTGGAATTATTTATTGATGAAACACAAGAACATTTACAGTCGTTAAATGAGCACATTTTGGAGTTAGAAAAGGAACCGGAAGATACCGATACCATTAATGAGATTTTCCGTGCCGCACATACGTTAAAGGGAATGGCGGGTACCATGGGATATACCAGAATGCAGCGCCTGACACATGATCTGGAAAATGTATTTCAGGAGATCCGAAACGGAAATATGAAAGCAAATGCTAAACTCATTGATATTTTGTTCCGTGGTCTGGATGCATTGGAAGGGTATCTGGAAATTATTTCCACTACCGGAAGTGAAGGAACCGAAGACAATGAAGATATTATAAAAGATTTGGATGAACTGGTAAAAGAAGGGACCGGAAAAGCATCTGACGGTGATACAAAAGAAGAGAAAGCGAAAGAGGCGTCGGCACAGGCACAGCCGACTGGTTCAGATAAAGATAAATTCCGCAGTATCCCGGTTTCTGAGTATGAAATCGTGGCGATGGATAATGCCAAACAGGAAGGTCAGAATATTCTTGGAATCACAGTCTATCTGCAGGAATCCTGTGTTTTGAAGGCTGCGCGTGCATTCCTCGTATTCAAGTCGGTTGAAGACAAAGGCGAATTAATTAAATCCGTTCCTACGACAGAGCAGATCGAGGATGAAGAATTCGATTTTGATTTCAGTTGGATCTTAGCAACCAAAGAAGATAAAGAAACGATTAAAAAATTGATCATGAATGTATCAGAGGTTGCAGATGTAGCAATTGATGAGTTTACCTATTCTGCAGAACAACCGGAAGAAAAGCAGGAAGAAAAAACAGTAGAGGCAACCGCTGTGACACAGAAGGAAGAAAAGAAAGAAGCACCGAAAAAACCTGTCACAAAGGGAAAGGTAGCAAGTCGTTCCGTTCGTGTGGATATTGATAAATTGGATGTTTTAATGAATCTTGTCAGTGAACTTATCATTGCGAAGAATGCTTTGGTTTCTGTCTCTTCTGCAGAGGGAACTGCCGACTTGTCATCGAATTCCACATTCAATGAAAATATCGAGTACCTTGAGAGAGTAACGACCAATCTGCATGAGTCCGTTATGAAAGTTCGAATGGTTCCGATCGAAAGCGTGGTAAATCGATTCCCACGTATGATTCGTGACTTGAACCGTAAATTGAATAAAAAGATGGAATTGTACATGACAGGTGAAGATACCGAACTTGACCGTACGGTAATCGATGAACTTGGTGATCCGCTGATGCATCTCCTTCGTAACTCGGCAGACCATGGACTGGAGAGCAATGAAGAACGTGTCCGCCTTGGTAAACCGGAAGTTGGTTCCATTTATTTGGATGCTTACCAGGATGGTAACAATGTTACAATTGAGGTTCGTGATGATGGTGCCGGCATTAATATAGAAAAAGTAAAAAGTAAAGCCATTGAAAAGGGAACAATCACTGAGCAGCAGGCAGAGACAATGACAGAGAAAGATTTTATCGATCTGCTGTTCCGCCCAAGTTTCTCGACGGCGGATAAAATTTCAGATGTATCCGGACGAGGTGTTGGACTGGATGTTGTAAAAACGAAGATTGAATCGTTAGGTGGAAGCATTGAGGCGAAGACCGTAAAAGGCGAGGGAAGTACCTTTACGATCCAGCTTCCATTGACCCTTGCCATTATTCAGGCACTTATGGTAGAAGTTGGAAAAGAAAAATATGCGATTCCTCTTGGAAATATTGATACGATCGAAGATATTGCACTCGATGAGATCAAACTGGTACAGTCCAAAGAGGTCATTCATCTGCGTGGCAGCGTAATTCCTATTGTACGCATGAATGAAGTTCTTGAGATGGAAGATTACGAGCATGATTCGGAAAGCAAGTCCATGGTCGTTGTAGTAGTGAAAAAAGGAGATCAGCGACTTGGTCTTGGTGTGGATAATCTTCTTGGACAGCAGGAAACCGTTATCAAGTCGATGGGACATCATATTACAAATGCCAAATTGTTCAGTGGTGCAACTATTTTAGGTGATGGTGAAGTTGCCCTGATCTTAGATACAAATACTTTGGTATAAGAATGGAGGATGCGAAAATGGATGCTATGACAAATGAAACAGTAACAGAAGAAATTCAATATATTGTCATTCGTTTGGGCGAAGAGCAGTATGGAATCAATATCGGATATGTGGATAATATTGTCAGAATGCCACGAGTAACCCGTGTGCCGAAATCCCAGCCATATTATATTGGTGTGATCAATCTGCGTGGAGAAGTGGTTCCGGTAATGAGCCTTCGCAAACGCTTTGGACTGGAAGCAGATGAGTATACCGGGGCAACTCGTATCATTATCTTGAAATTGAAGGACCAGTCAATGATCGGAGTAATTGTAGATGAGGTAAAAGAAGTTGTAAATCTGGATCCGGAAACCATTGAAAAACCAAATTTTAAATTGGATGAAAGCAATGCCTCGTATTTGACGGGAATTGGTAAAAGTGGAGAAAATCTTATTTCTCTTCTGAACATTGAAAATGTGGTAGGAGAGACCAAGACAGCATGAGTAATATGATTCGCGTGGGGATGGCAGATTATAGGTTATGCCGTCCGCCACAAAAAATATCAACACTTGGTCTGGGATCCTGCCTTGGTGTGATCCTATATGACCAGAGATTAAAGATATGTGGATTGGCTCATGTTATGATGCCGAGCAGTCAGTTGATCCGAAAAAATGCCAATCGAATGAAGTTTGTGGATACTTGTTTAAAGGACATGTTCGAAGAACTGTTAAAACAGGGAAGCCGAAAGGAAAATATGATTGCAAAGATGGCGGGCGGTGCGCAGATGTTTGTAAATCAGAACACGCATAATATGCTCAATATCGGTCAGCAGAATATCCAGGCGGTTCATGAACTTCTGGCAGAATGGAAAATTCCGCTTGTGGCAGAGGATGTCGGCAACAATTATGGTCGTACGATTGAGTTTGATCCTGCGACGGGGGAACTTATGATTCGTACGATTGGTGTAGGAGATACGGTCATATAGCACATATTAATGAAAGATAAGGGGCAAAAGAATGAAATATCGTTTTATTCCGGCATGTGTTATGCTGACAGCAGGTTTGGTATGCTGTATTATGAGTATTGTACAAAGATGGGATGTTACATATAGTCTTATTGCTCTGCTGATCGTGTTAATTTTGTTTTATATTCTCGGTCAGATCGCTGCACAGGTGATCGGAAAAGTGATTGCCGATCATGAAGCAATGGTAAAGGCAGAGGAAGAGCGGCTTCGTAGGGAAGAAGAACTTGCTGCGGAAGAAGCAGAAAAAGAGAAGGCAGAACAGGAAAACAACGAAGATAATGAAGCAGAAACATTGTGATGGGGTCTCCCTAAGTGAGTGAGGAACTTGTATGGCGATGAAAGAAGAACAGAAAAAAAAGTTATGGGATGCATATAAAAAGAATAAAACTC
>OHZQ01000243.1_pt1 | contig 19053 bp, 13 predicted proteins | sample 1580551 | NCBI WGS metagenome assembly OHZQ01 (sample SAMEA3882527, study PRJEB24775) | human gut metagenome | biome: human-associated habitat; feature: intestine environment; material: feces | place: Netherlands | collected 2009/2010 | reverse complement strand
TCAAACAGAAGCCACAGCAAGGATTAGTTATCTTCCACCCTCTTTAGCCCTGGAAAAAGCAGGGTGTGTAGGAAAGGCTATTCCGGGAGGAAAAATCTGGATATCAGAGGACGATGAAGTGTGTTATCAGGGGGATAATGTTTGTCTTGGTTATGCAAAGTCATATCGAGATTTGAAAAAAGAAGATGAAAATAATGGAGTTCTTTATACAGGAGATATCGGTTATCTAGAAGACGGATTATTGTACATTGAAGGACGAAAAAATCGTGAAGTGAAAATCAATGGAAGACGGATCCGTTTAGAACATTTGGAAGAAAATTGGAAAAAGTATTTTCGCAGTAATATGGTGTGTTCTTTTGATGATTCCAAATTGTATTTGTTAGTGGAAGGCAAAATTTCTGAAGAAAATGTAAAGAAACTTAGAGAGTGGATTCCGATATTGGAAAAAGATATTATTGCTCGGGAGGTTGATAAACTTCCGCGAAAGGCAAATGGGAAGGTTAATGTTGCTTTTCGCGCTTAAATCGTTGTCGTTTGTCGTGAATTGTTGATTTTTTGGGAAAATATGGTATACTGTAGTAAGTGTTTTAAATACGTATAAAAGGAGGATTAACACTATGAAACGTAAATTTTTAGCAATAACCATGACATTTTTAACGGCAATGATGCTTTGCACGGGATGTGGGAGTCAGGAGACCAAACAGGAACAATCTACACAAACCCAGACGACAAACGACATTAAAGAGGAAACCGGATATAAAGAAAGTGAAGTTTCTTATCCGGAAGGTCAAGTATTTTGTATGGGAAAAGAGACCTCCGGAAAACCGGTTGCATTTCTGTTTGATGAAAAACATACTACGCAGGATAACGCAGCTTATAAGAAGTATGTACTTGAAAATGACAAATGGGAAGAGTCTGACCTGTCAAAGACAAATGAGTTGTTGAAGAAGAACAAGATTAATATGTTGTATTCTTTGAATGAGACAGCAGACGGAAAAATTTTCGGAATCGCCAATAAAGATACCGGCATTTATCTGTATGCATTAACAGATAAATTTAAAGCATATCCGGACGCTTTTGGCAAGAAAGAAATAAAGAACTTTCAGGTGGTGGATGCAAGAAGAGTTCTTGTGATGGATGGAGATGGAAATGTCTCGTTGAATGATTTTAAGGGAAAAAGTATTCGTCAATTTGGTGAGAGCAATGCGTTTACTGATGTGGTAAATGATATGGTATTTACAGTAGACGCCACTGGAAGTAAGATTACGGTTTATGATCTTTCAACTGGCGAGAAAGAAGATGAATATGAAACTCAGATCACACAGCAGGGAATCTGTTTTGCGGTAAATCAGGATGACGAGATTTATGCGGCAACGGAAAAGGGAATATACTTGCTGGAAAATGGAAAGATGACAGAAGTTGTTCCGGAAAAAGTGATGTCTACAAGTGCGCTAAGCAGTGAAGCATGGCTGAATGGTTTGTTTGTACAGGGAGATAAGTTTTATGTTTCCTATGTGATAGAAGGCGACAATTCAAGAGAATACCGTATGACATCATACGACAAAAAGTAATCCCCTCTTGCCAATATCTGCAAATTATGATAAAATCAATAATATAACAAAAAGTTTTTGGATCGTTACGGAAGAAAACTGGGCTTGTGGAGGTAAGTGTTATGGTTGTTGGGATTTGTGATGATCATGCAGAAGAAAGAGAACGGATTTATAAAGTTTGTGAAATGGTTTTAGAACAGATGGGATGTCCGGCAGAAATTGCGTTGTTTGAAGGTGCATCATTTGTGCTGCAAACAAGTAAGAAGCCGGACATCCTGATTTTGGATATTGAGATGCCGGGGATGACAGGCATAGAGTTAAAAGAAGTGTTGCAGAGTGAAGAGGGCGCGACGTACATTATTTTTGTTACAGATCACGAAGAGATGATGACAGAAGCGTTTGGCGTACATGTGCTGCGATTTGTGGAAAAGGAAAATCTTGGGGATAAACTTCCGGAAGCGTTAGCACAGGCGATTCGCATGAAACGTAACAATTGCATTGTGCATGGCACGGATAGTGAAAAGATTCTATATATATATTCTGACGGAAACTATATCCGGATGGTGACGGAAGAGGGAGAACAGCCGTTGATTCGGGAATCCATGAAACAATTAAAGAAAGGATTAGAAGGATGTCCTTTTGTGGAGATAAAAAGAGGATGTCTTGTTAATGTTGCAAAAATTGACAAGATTAAAGGTGGAATTATCAGTATAGGGGGCGAACAACTGCAAATTTCGAAGCGAAAACAGTCTGAAGTGACACATGCCTACCTGGCTTATTATAAGGAGGCGTAAGAAGATGAATGCAGTACAGTGGCTGATCTGGCTTGTGCCGGAGATGATAAAAACTTTGTTGATCACATATGGGATATTTGGCTTTGAATTTAAAAAATGGAGGTGGTGGTTTGTTGTAGCTGCTTATATTGCAGGAGGGATTTGCTTATGCGAACAGGGGGAAGATTTGGGTATATGGAGGACGCTTCAAGGGGCAGTTATTATTTTTGCACTGTTTTCTGGGAAGTTTGGTAGAAAATTAGTGACATTCTTAATCGAGTATATTGCAATTACTATTGTTGATATGATGGTAATGAGTGTTAATATGCTTGTTACAGGGTATGAACATAATTTTGTACAAAGTATAATAGATAATACATTTGGGATGGTTTTGTGGATTATCTTAACGGTACTGGTGTATCATAAGAGGAAAAAGGTTTCTGCATTTATACAAACGATATCGTATGGGTATATCCTGCTTGTACTGGTGTTCTTACTTTGTGTCTGTGTTGTGGCTGGTACTTCTTATCTTGTGCTAAATGGCGAGATTACACAGCAGGCGATGCGGCAGACGTATTTTTTCAATATGCTTTGTATCGTTGTCGCTCTTGTTATCTGTGTAGTGCTTTTTTATCTTGTTTTCAGCCGGAAAAAGGTGCAGCATGAAAAAGAAATAGAGGAAAAAGTATACGAACGTGAATGGAAAAGGTATCAATCTATGCGTTCATTCCGCCATGATGTTAAAAAACATTTGCGGGTACTTCACGCGCTGGGAGACCGAGGGAATATCGAGGAAATTCGAAAATACATTGAAGAAATCGGAATTGAATATAACCAAAATGCAGTCAATCATACGGGCGATTTTATTCTGGATTATTTTATAGATTATGTAATCAATGAGTGGAAAGATCATGCTGATTTTTCCTATGAAATAGACGGAAAATTTCCGGCAGAGGTTGACCTGAATTATCGGGAACGCTGCATTTTGTGGGGAAATGCGATGGACAATGTCAAAGAGGCCTTGGAAAAAGCAGAAAAACCGTTTTTTGAAATTCATATTTCTCATGGCGGGCGTGCCGTGTTTGTGGAGATGATAAATTCCTGTAAAATAAAAGAGGGAAATATTTTGAAAACAAAAAAGGCAGACCGTTCGCAGCATGGAATCGGAACTGCCAATATGCGTGATATTGTAAAACAAAATGGGGGCGAGATCACTTGGCATTATGAAGAGGGGAAAATGCACGTGACGATATCCCTTCTTATTTGAGGGCATTCGATTTGGCGGTAATTTCTTCTACGTGGTGAAATGCCCATGCATGAATATTTAATTCAATGATCGCACAGCCGCAGTATTCACAATGCTTGGCTCCGAGCATCGGGATCGGGGCACCGCAATTTGGACAGGTTACCGCAAGAGCGTCGTCGTAGTCGTTTTTCATTTTGTCCACATCCTGCACATAGATGAGATCGGTGTTAAATTTGGTCTGATATTTATACTGTCTGTCACCTTCCAAAATCTGGTTATTTTCATCCGTGGTATAATGAAAACATTCCAATGAAGTTTGAAATGTAATGATGCATTTCCCATCCGTTTTACGGTATTGATAAATCTCGGTGCGGTGAAGTTTGACCTGATCAAAATGTTCAGAGCGTCCCTCGGCCCGCAGCATCTCGATATGGTTTTCCAATTGCTGTTTTAGTTCACGGCTTCCCTCACTCAATGCGTTCTCATCTTTTGCGGTGATGGCACGGAGAAAGGAAACCAGCACATTGTTTGCGCGGTCTTTCATTTCATTGTATTCAAAATCCGGAAAATCCGCGCTGATCTTTGGCAGCAGAAGCGAGGTCATGGAAGAGACCGATTTTGGCGTCGTTGCATATTCCTGTTTCATCTGTACCGCCGCCTGCGTGATATCGGGAGTGCCAAACAATGCCTGCGATGTATCGCGGACTTTTTTGCGGATGCAGAAAAAGGCGATCAAAATAATGCCAATGATAACAAGGATTAAAATAAGGGTAATAATTAATTTCATAACAGCGTCCTCTCATTTGTTCTGATAATGATATAGTATCATTATTGAAGGGGAGTTTCAAGATGGAAAAACACGGGATGAAGAATTTGTTCGTACCCCTTGACATTTTCCACAAAACCATGGAAAATAAAGATATCAACACAGAGTTGGAAGCTTGGCTTACTTTTTTAAGCACAGACGACCCGAAGTAGATTTATGATCTTATCCGGAAATTTCCAATGTTTAAGGAAATGTACGAAGACATTTTCCAGCTCTGCCAAAACACGGAGAAGGTGATGAACATGTATTCCAAAGAATTAGCCCAGTTGGACCACAATACCGCTGAATATATGGTTGATGAAATGCAGAAAGATTTGGATGAAGCAAGGAGCATCATCCGGGAAAAGGATGACGAACTGAAACTTAAAAGTGACGAACTGAAACTTAAAAGTGACGAGCTGAAACTTAAGGAAGACACCATTCAAAGCCAAAGTGATGAGCTTGAAAAAGCTTATGCCTTGATTGAAGAACTGCAAAAAAATCAGCAATCCAATAAATAAGAAGTTTACACAAATTATAAAATCTCTCCTTTTGTATTAAATTTGGTACGAAGGAGAGTTTGTTTTATTTGGGGATTAATTGTGATGGTAAAAAGAAAATAAAGAAATTAAAAAAAGTCTTGCGATTTTTTCCTTATTCTACCACTATAATTAAAAGAGGATTTTATGCAGAACATTTACGATGAGGCACAAACAATTCTGTATTTTCTATTGTCGCACCGTAGACGGTTTGTTATAATGAAACTAGTTAAAACAAACAAGCAAGCAAGGAGGAATCTTTATGAAACTGCAAAAATGGAAAAGGAAAATATTGGCAGTGATTCTGGCGGTGGGGATATTTGCCGGAAGTGTTGCAGTAAATGGAACACAGGCAGCGGCTGCGGAGCAGAGGGCAGCAGGACTGGCTGAACTGGCGCAGGTAATCCGCGACAACGGGATGCAGAGAAAAAGCCGGTTCGCGGTTGACTTCAGCGGAAGTGATGAGGAGTGGAGCCGTTTGTTTAATGGCATGTCATTCTTTTATTATGATATGATTGTTTTGGATGACGCGTCGACTTCGGACGATTCCGACTATTTGATCGGAAATATCAATTTTTCGAAAGAATTTATGAGTGCATCGGTGGAAGAAGAGAGCGGAAATGGCGAAATTATCTTTACGCCGACTTATTTTGAAACTGCGGACGAGACAGAATATGTAAATACGCATACGAAAGAAATTCTTGCTGAACTTGGGATTTCGCAGATGTCTGATTATTCCAAAGTAAAGGCGGTGCACGACTATGTCTGCGCACTCATTACGTACACGAATGATGTGGACAATGCATCTTCGGTATATGGCGCGTATGTCCGAGGAGAGGGACTTTGTAACAGTTACGCACTTTGCATGTACAAACTGCTTTTGGAAGCGGGCGTGCCGTGCCATTGGATCGGAGGAAGTGCCGGTACCGGGAGAGATTCTGCCGGTCATGCGTGGAACATTGTGAAACTCGGAGACCAATGGTACAATCTCGATGCGACATGGGATGACGCAGACAATGACAAGATAAGCTATGATTACTTTTTAAAGGGAACCGCGGATTTTGACGAGGCAGATACATCACAGGTTCATACGATGGACAATGAATATTATGAAAGCAGTTATCTTACTGATTTTCCGATTGCAGAAACCTCGTATGTGGTAAGTGACGAGGATCTGAAGCCGGTGACACCTACGCCGACACCGACGATCGTGCCAAGCGCATCGCCAAGTGCCACACCAACCGAGGTGCCGACACAGACACCAAGCGCATCGCCAAGTGCTGCACCAACCGAGGCGCCGACACAGACCCCAAGTGTGTCTCCGAGTACCACGCCGGAAAGTCCGGTATCTCCTGTGATTCCGCCGACAACGACGCCGGGTGAAACAAAGGAGGTCACAAAATACTCATTTTCCGATATTATCGTGGGAAAATATCCGGCAAAAGGTAAATTTACCATTTCACGCAAAAAGGCAGATGATATCCAGCTTTTGATCGATAATAAGGCGGCAAGAAAGAAAATTGCAAAGATTTCTTATAAGATCACAAGTGGAAAGAAAATTATCAAGACGAAAAATTATGGCATCAGGAAAGACGGAAAACAGTATTTTTCAAATTTGCGTGTATTTGGAAAAAAGAAGGGAAAAGCAAAGATCGCAGTTACCGTAAAATTGATCAATGGTCAGAAGAAAAAATACAATTTTACGGTGCGTGTGCGCTAAAGACAGGGGGAAAATAATTGAAAAAGAAGATAGTATTGTGCATAGTATTGGCCGGGCTGATTTTTAGCCTGGCCGGCTGTGCGGAAGAGGCCGGTCAGCCGGAAGCGGGAGTGCAGCAGGAAAATTCGGCAGTTTCGGAGGAAGAATTTGCCGGAGATGGTGCGTGGACGATTCTCGTATATTTGTGTGGAACCGATCTCGAGAGTGGTTATGGCGCGGCGACAATGGACCTGGGCGAGATGCTTGACCGAGATTTTGGCTCGCAGGTTCGTTTTGTCGTGCAGACAGGCGGCTGCACCCAGTGGCAGAACGAGGTCATTCCGGAAGATGCGATCGCGCGGTATGAGATCATAAATGGAGATATGCAGGAAATTTCCCGTATGGAACAGGCAAATATGGCGGAAAGTGCTACATTGAAAGATTTTGTCACTTTCGGAGTGGAAAATTATGGGAACAATAAGCTGGGGCTTATTATGTGGGATCACGGCGGTGGAAGTGTTGCCGGTGTGTGCCTGGATGAAAATTACGGGTCAGATACGCTGGATCTGGCGGAGATTCAGCAGGCGCTCGACGGTATTCCGCGAAAGTTTAATTTTATCGGTTACGATGCCTGTCTGATGGGATCTGTTGAGAATGCGAAGATGCTTTCGCCGTTTGCCAATTATATGATCGGTTCGGAAGAATTGGAAAGTGGCGGCGGCTGGGATTATGCTGCGATCGGAGCCTATCTGCAGGAAAATCCGGGAGCTCCGGCGGCAGATCTTGGAAAAGAGATCTGCGACAGTTTTTATAAAAGCTGTGAAGCACTTGGAGAAGAAAGTACGGCGACACTTTCGGTGACAGATCTGTCGAAGATTCAGAAGGTCTGTGACGAATTTGGCGTGGTAGCAGAAAGCATGAAGGGGAGCACGGAAAATATGGAAACCTTTGGTGAGATCGCCAAGGGAATCCGAAAAGCACAGAATTATGGGGGAAATACGCCATCCGAAGGCTACAGTAATATGGTAGATCTCGGCGATATGGCAAAAAATATCGCAGGCGCAGTAGACACGAGTGCTCTTCAGGCGGCGATTTCGGAAGCGGTCATTTATCAGGTGAAAGGTGCGAACCGCCGGAATGCCAACGGTCTTTCCGTATATTACCCGCTTCAGATCGAGGACGAAGGGGAATTAAAGACATTTGAAACGGTTTGTGTCAGCGATTCGTATACCGATTTTATCGGAGCGATGGTGTATGGCGCTGCCAATGGTTCGATCGAGGAATATTCCGGCGAAAATGATTGGTCGGCTGCAGATCAGAGCGGACATGGACTGGGACTTATGACGGCAGATCAGAACCAGATTCAGATCGCCGAAGAACAACATTTGAATGACGACGGGTATTATACGTTCACGATCGCGCAGGAAAGCCTTCCGAATGTGGCATCGGTTCAGTACAATTTATATATGAAGTTTGACGACGAGACACCGCTTGTGTATCTCGGAAGTGACAACTGGCTTGATTACGATGACCAGACCGGTGTCGTGACAGATACATTTCAGGGATACTGGCCGGCACTTCCGGATGGATCGCTTCTCAGTATGTACGTGGTAGAGGAAAGCGAGGATTATACCATCTTTTCTTCGCCGATCGTACTCAATGGGCAGGAGACCAATCTTCGTTTTGCCTATCTTTATGGGGAGACAGAGGACGATGGAGAATGGATGGTGCTCGGTGCCTGGGATGGTATCGATGACGAGAGCGGCCAGGCAGATAAAGAAATGACCGAGATCAAAAAAGGAGATGTGATCTGCCCGATCTATGTCGTTGTTGACCAGGAAAGCGGAGAAACGACGGAGATCAAAGGGGATAAATACCGCGTAGGGAAAAATTTTAATATTACGGAGCCAAAGCTTCCGGAGGGCGAATATTATTACAGTTTCGGCATTGACGACCTTTTTGGTTCTACGAAATATTTGGATCTGATCAGCTTTTGGGTAAATAAAAAAGGAAAAGTAGAACTTTCCTATTGACACCACTCTACAACTGTGGTAAGATGAAATATACAGTACTGTGGTAAATTAGGTTCAGTGACCCTTTACTGATTCATTATAACACAGTTTTGTAAAAAAAACAAGGAGTGAAATCATCAATGGAGAAAAACAGAATACGTCCTGTCAAAGTGGGCAAAGGCGTCAGAATGAGTTACTCAAAGCAAAAAGAAGTTTTGGAGATGCCTAACCTGATTGCGGTTCAGACAGATTCATACAAATGGTTTTTGGAAGAAGGTTTAAATGAAGTTTTTCGTGATATTTCCCCGATTTCAGATTACAACGGAAATCTCAGTCTTGAGTTTGTGGGATTTGAGTTGTGCAAAGATGAGGTGAAATATTCAATTGAAGCCTGCAAAGAACGTGATGCGACATATGCAGCACCTTTGAAAGTAAAGGTAAGACTTCATAATAAAGAGACAGAAGAGATCAGTGAGCATGATATTTTCATGGGCGACCTGCCTCTTATGACGGCGACCGGTACTTTTGTTATCAATGGTGCTGAGCGTGTTATCGTAAGCCAGCTGGTTCGTTCTCCGGGAATCTATTATGGCATTGCACATGATAAGATTGGTAAGGAACTGTATTCTGCTACGGTCATTCCAAACCGTGGTGCATGGCTGGAGTATGAGACGGATTCCAACGATATTTTCTACGTACGTGTAGACCGTAACCGTAAAGTGCCGATCACAGTGTTGATCCGTGCCCTCGGCGTCGGAACAAACCAGGAGATCTTGGATCTGTTCGGTGAAGAACCAAAAATTATTGCAAGTTTTGCGAAAGACGCTTCTGAGAATTATCAGGATGGTCTTTTGGAATTGTACAAAAAACTGCGTCCGGGCGAGCCACTTTCCGTCGATAGTGCCGAGAGCCTTATTAATAGTATGTTCTTTGATGTGAGAAGATACGATCTGGCTAAAGTAGGACGTTATAAATTTAATAAAAAACTTGCATTTCGCAATCGTATCGCCGGTTTTGCTTTGGCCGAAGATGCAATTGATATGGAAAGCGGTGAAGTTATTGCCGAGGCCGGTGTTCCTTTGACCGAGGAAAAAGCGGCTGAAATCCAGAATAGAGCAATTCCTTACGTTTTTGTACAGACGGAAGAGCATGTTGCGAAAGTTCTCTCCAATATGATGGTTGATTTGAACGCATTTTTACCAAATGCAGATAAAAAAGAATTGGGTGTGACTGAGGATGTTTATTATCCGGCACTGAAAGCAATCCTGGATGAGTACACCTCCGAAGAAGAAATTTATGAAGCAATTAAAAAACATATTCCGGACTTGATTCCGAAACATATTACGAAGGAAGATATTTTCGCTTCGATCAATTACAATATGCATCTTGAGTATGGCATTGGAAATGATGACGATATCGACCATTTGGGCAACCGTCGTATCCGTGCTGTCGGAGAATTGCTTCAGAACCAGTACCGTATCGGCTTGTCCCGTATGGAACGTGTGGTTCGCGAACGTATGACGACACAGGATGTAGAGACAATCTCTGCACAGTCGCTCATCAATATCAAACCTGTGACGGCAGCAGTCAAAGAGTTCTTTGGAAGCTCCCAGTTGTCACAGTTTATGGACCAGAATAACCCGTTGTCCGAATTGACACATAAGAGACGTCTTTCCGCTCTTGGTCCCGGTGGTCTTTCCCGAGATCGTGCCGGATTCGAAGTCCGAGACGTTCACTATTCCCATTATGGAAGAATGTGTCCGATCGAGACTCCCGAGGGTCCTAACATCGGTCTGATCAACTCACTGGCATCGTATGCTCGTATCAATGAGTATGGATTTGTAGAGGCTCCATACCGCCGAGTTGACAAGACAGATCCGGATAATCCGATCGTAACGGACGAAGTCGTTTACATGACAGCAGACGAAGAAGACCGTTATCACGTGGCTCAGGCGAATGAGGCATTGGATGAAGACGGACATTTTGTACGTAAGAACATTTCCGGTCGTTTCCGTGAAGAAACTTCCGAATTTGAAAGAAATAAAATTGATTTCATGGATGTATCGCCGAAGATGGTATTCTCGGTAGCGACAGCCATGATCCCATTCCTGGAAAACGACGATGCAAACCGTGCGCTGATGGGATCCAACATGCAGCGTCAGGCAGTACCGCTTTTGGTTACCGAAGCACCGGTTGTAGGTACAGGTATGGAAATGAAAGCCGCTGTCGATTCAGGTAACTGTGTCGTAGCGAAAGAAGGCGGTGTGGTAGAACGCTCCGAGTCCAACCGTATCATCATCAAAAAGGCAGATGGAAACCGTGATGAATACAAGCTTGCGAAGTTTGTGCGAAGCAACCAGGGTACTTGTATGAACCAGCGTCCAATCGTGACAAAAGGTGATGTGATCGAAAAAGGACAGGTTATCGCAGACGGACCTTCTACTTCCGGCGGAGAGATCGCTCTCGGTAAGAATCCTTTGATCGGATTTATGACATGGGAAGGTTACAACTACGAGGATGCCGTTCTTCTTAGTGAAAGACTGGTACAGGAAGATGTATATACTTCCGTTCATATTACAGAATACGAAACCGAAGCCAGAGATACCAAACTCGGACCGGAAGAGATTACCCGCGACGTGCCGGGTGTCGGCGATGATGCGCTCAAAGATCTGAATGAGCAGGGTATCATCCGTATCGGTGCGGAGGTTCGCGCCGGCGATATTCTTGTCGGAAAAGTAACACCAAAGGGAGAAACCGAGCTGACCGCCGAGGAAAGACTTCTTCGCGCAATCTTCGGTGAAAAAGCACGTGAAGTAAGAGATACGTCTCTGCGTGTTCCTCATGGTGAATTTGGTATTGTCGTAGATGCGAAAGTATTTACGAGAGAAAACGGAGATGAACTTTCTCCGGGAGTGAATAAAACCGTGCGTATTTACATCGCACAGAAGAGAAAGATCCAGGTAGGAGATAAGATGGCTGGTCGTCATGGTAACAAGGGTGTCGTTTCCCGTGTACTTCCGGTAGAAGACATGCCATTCCTTCCAAATGGACGTCCTCTTGATATCGTATTGAACCCTCTGGGTGTGCCTTCCCGTATGAACATCGGACAGGTGCTCGAGATTCACTTGAGTCTGGCAGCAAAAGCTCTTGGTTTCAATGTAGCGACACCGGTATTTGATGGCGCAAACGAAGTAGATATTATGGATACTTTGAAACTTGCCAATGATTATGTCAATACACCATTGGATGAGTTTGAAGCAAAATATAAAGATGTTCTGGATCCGGAAGTGATGCAGTACCTTCTGGAAAATGAAGAATACCGCAAAGAATGGGAAGGTGTACCGATCAAGGAAGATGGAAAAGTTCAGCTTCGTGACGGACGTACCGGTGAGTTCTTTGATGGAGAAGTAACGATTGGATTCATGCACTACCTGAAACTCCACCACTTGGTAGACGAAAAGATTCACGCTCGTTCTGTTGGTCCGTATTCTCTGGTTACTCAGCAGCCATTGGGTGGTAAAGCTCAAAATGGTGGTCAGAGATTTGGAGAAATGGAAGTTTGGGCACTCGAAGCGTTCGGTGCCGCACACATTCTGCAGGAAATCCTGACTATCAAGTCTGATGACGTTGTAGGACGTTCCAAGGCTTATGAAGCAATCGTGAAGGGTGAACCGATGCCTGCTCCGGGTATCCCCGAGTCACTGAACGTATTGCTGCACGAGTTGAGAGGTTTGGGCTTGAGCATCAACTTAGAATAATGGATAATTGATAATTGAGAGTGGATAATGCAAGTTACCATTCTCAATTATCGGTTTTCAGTTTTTCAATTTCAATTTTCCATTGTCAATTATCAATTAAATAAATTTATGGCTTTTAGAAAAGATAACAAGATAAAGAGTAATTTCTCGAAAATCTCTATCGGTTTGGCTTCTCCTGAGGAAATCCTTGAGAATTCGAGTGGTGAAGTTTTAAAGCCTGAAACCATCAACTATCGTACGTATAAGCCCGAACGCGACGGATTGTTCTGCGAGCGCATCTTTGGTCCTATCAAGGATTACGAGTGCCATTGCGGTAAGTACAAGCGTATCCGTTACAAAGGCATCGTCTGCGACCGTTGTGGTGTGGAAGTGACTGAAAAGAAAGTGCGCCGTGAGCGTATGGGACACATCCAGCTCGTTGTGCCCGTGGCTCACATCTGGTACTTCCGTTCACTTCCCAACAAAATCGGTTACTTGTTGGGCTTGCCCACCAAGAAGCTGGATGCCATTATCTATTACGAGCGTTATGTTGTCATTCAGCCGGGTGTACTGTCCGATGAAGTGGCACAGTATGACTTGCTTGAAGAAGGAGAATACCTGGACTTGCTGGAAAAGTTGCCGAAAGACAACCAGTTCCTCGAAGATTCAGATCCCAATAAGTTCATTGCCAAGATGGGCGCGGAAGCTATCTACGATTTGCTGTCACGCCTCGACCTTGACTCTTTGTCTTACGAACTGCGTAACCGTGCCGGAAGCGATGCTTCACAGCAACGCAAGACCGAAGCTCTGAAACGTCTTCAGGTAGTTGAGTCGTTCCGTGCATCACGCGGACGCAACAAGCCCGAGTGGATGATTGTACGCATTGTACCGGTTATTCCACCCGAACTTCGTCCGTTGGTCCCATTGGATGGCGGCCGTTTCGCAACTTCTGACTTGAATGACCTTTACCGTCGTGTCATCATCCGTAACAACCGTCTGAAGAGATTGATTGAAATCAAAGCTCCTGAAGTGATTTTGCGTAATGAAAAACGTATGTTGCAGGAAGCTGTCGACTCTCTGTTTGATAACTCCCGTAAATCGAGTGCAGTGAAGACCGACGCTAACCGTCCGTTGAAGTCACTTTCCGACAGTTTGAAGGGTAAGCAAGGACGTTTCCGTCAGAACTTGTTGGGTAAGCGTGTCGACTATTCCGCACGTTCTGTAATCGTTGTAGGTCCGGAGCTGAAGATGGGCGAATGCGGTATCCCTAAACTGATGGCAGCCGAGCTTTACAAGCCGTTCATCATTCGTAAGCTCATTGAGCGTGGTATCGTGAAGACGGTAAAGAGCGCCAAGAAGATTGTAGACCGCAAGGAACCCGTTATCTGGGACATTTTGGAACACGTGATGAAGGGGCATCCGGTGCTGTTGAACCGTGCCCCGACACTTCACCGTCTGGGTATCCAGGCATTCCAGCCTAAAATGATTGAAGGTAAGGCAATCCAGCTGCACCCGTTGGCATGTACGGCGTTCAATGCCGACTTCGACGGTGACCAGATGGCCGTGCACTTGCCGTTGAGCAACGAAGCGATTCTGGAAGCACAGATGCTAATGCTCCAGTCACACAATATATTGAACCCTGCCAACGGTGCTCCTATCACTGTGCCTGCTCAGGATATGGTACTTGGTCTGTACTATATTACGAAGCTGCGCAAGGGTGCCAAGGGTGAAGGCCTGACATTCTACGGTCCTGAGGAAGCGCTGATTGCCTACAATGAAGGTAAGTGCGACATCCATGCTCCGGTAAGCGTAATAGTGAAAGACGTTGACGAGAATGGTAACATTGTGGACAAGATGATGCACGATACCTCCGTGGGCCGTGTCATTGTCAACGAAATTGTTCCGGCAGAAGCAGGATATATCAATACGATTATCTCCAAGAAGTCACTCCGAGACATCATCAGTCACGTAATCAAGGTGTGTGGTGTTGCCAAGGCAGCCGACTTCCTCGACGGAATCAAGAACCTCGGTTATTACATGGCCTTCAAGGGTGGTTTGTCGTTCAACTTGGGCGATATCATTATCCCGGAAGAGAAGGAAGCATTAGTACAGAAAGGTTATGATGAAGTAGAGCAGGTAATCAATAACTATAACATGGGTTTCATCACGAACAACGAGCGTTACAACCAGGTAATCGATATCTGGACGCACGTGAACTCTGAGTTGTCCAACATCCTGATGAAAACCATTTCAAGCGACGACCAGGGTTTCAACTCTGTATACATGATGCTGGATTCCGGTGCCCGTGGTTCTAAGGAACAGATTCGTCAGCTCTCCGGTATGCGTGGTTTGATGGCGAAGCCCCAGAAAGCAGGTGCCGAAGGCGGTCAGATTATCGAAAACCCGATTCTTTCTAACTTTAAGGAAGGTCTGTCCGTGTTGGAGTACTTTATCTCTACCCACGGTGCCCGTAAGGGTCTTGCCGATACCGCTTTGAAGACGGCCGATGCCGGATACCTGACCCGTCGTCTGGTTGACGTATCGCATGATGTGATTATTAATGAAGAAGACTGCGGCACGCTCCGCGGATTGGTTTGTACGGCACTGAAGAACAATGATGAAACCATTGCCACTCTGTATGAACGTATCCTGGGTCGTGTATCCGTACATGATATTGTTCATCCTACAACTGGCGAACTGATTGTGGCCGGCGGTGAGGAAATTACCGAGGACATTGCACAACGCATTGAAGACTCTCCAATCGAGAGCGTTGAAATCCGTTCTGTATTGACCTGCGAATCCAAGAAAGGTGTTTGTGCCAAGTGTTACGGACGTAACCTGGCTTCCAGCCGTATGGTTCAGAAGGGCGAGGCAGTCGGCGTAATCGCTGCACAGTCTATCGGTGAGCCGGGTACACAGTTGACACTGCGTACATTCCATGCCGGTGGTACGGCAGCCAATATTGCTGCCAACGCAAGCATCGTGGCCAAGAATCCTGCCCGTCTGGAATTCGAAGAACTCCGTACGGTAGACGTTATCGACGAAGCAGGCGAACCGGCAAAGGTAGTGGTAGGCCGTTTGGCCGAAGTGCGTTTCGTGGATGTCAACACAGGTATTGTGCTTTCCACTCATAATGTACCCTACGGTTCTACGCTCTATGCAGCCGATGGTGAAATGGTAGAGAAAGGCAAGATGATTGCCCGTTGGGACCCGTTCAACGCGGTTATCATTACCGAAGCTACCGGTAAGATTGAATTTGAAGGCGTTATTGAAAACGTGACTTATAAGGTAGAGTCTGATGAATCTACCGGTTTGCGCGAAATCATCATCATTGAGTCTAAGGATAAGACGAAGGTGCCTACCGCACACATCATGACAGAAGACGGCGAACTGATCCGTACATACAACTTGCCAGTAGGTGGCCACGTAGTGGTTGAAGACGGTCAGAAGGTAAAGGCCGGTGAAGTTATCGTGAAGATTCCGCGTGCCGTAGGTAAAGCGGGTGATATCACGGGTGGTCTTCCCCGTGTCACTGAGTTGTTCGAGGCACGTAACCCGTCTAATCCCGCTGTGGTTTCAGAAATCGACGGTGAGGTTACCATGGGTAAGGTGAAACGCGGTAATCGCGAAATCATCGTTACTTCCAAGACCGGTGAAGTGAAGAAGTACCTCGTACCGTTGTCCAAGCAGATTCTGGTTCAGGAGAACGACTATGTACGTGCCGGTACTCCGTTGTCTGACGGTGCTATCACACCTGCGGACATCCTGGCTATCAAAGGTCCTACGGCCGTGCAGGAATATATTGTGAACGAGGTTCAGGACGTTTACCGTCTGCAGGGTGTGAAGATTAATGATAAGCACTTTGAAATCATCGTTCGTCAGATGATGCGCAAGGTGGAAATCGACGAGCCAGGTGATACCCGCTTCCTGGAACAGCAAGTTGTTGACAAGATGGAATTCATGGAAGAGAACGACCGTATCTGGGGAAAGAAGGTGGTAGTGGATGCTGGAGATTCCCAGAGTCTGCAGGCTGGCCAGATTGTGACGGCCCGCAAGCTGCGTGACGAGAACTCCATGTTGAAACGCCGCGACTTGAAACCCGTGGAAGTGCGCGACGCTGTACCTGCGACTTCTACTCAGATTCTTCAAGGTATCACCCGTGCTGCATTGCAGACTTCAAGCTTCATGTCGGCTGCTTCCTTCCAGGAAACGACGAAGGTACTGAACGAGGCTGCCATCAACGGAAAGGTGGACCGTCTGGAAGGTATGAAGGAGAACGTAATTTGCGGTCACCTGATTCCTGCCGGTACCGGACAACGCGAGTTCGAGAAGATTATCGTTGGCTCCAAAGAAGAGTACGACCGTATGCTTGCCAACAAGAAGACGGTACTTGATTATGCTGTAGACGAGAAAGTAGAGGGATAGCCTTACAACGTCAATATAATTCTATTAAATAGAGAGGGAATATCCTATAAGAAGGAGTATTCCCTCTCTGTTTTATCTTTGCCTCTTCCTTCTGTACTGCAATGCTTCTGTATGTTTGTTACAGTGCTACTGCAAAACGGTTGCAGTGGCTTGCTCCTTTTTCAGAACGGATTATTATGTGTCTTTTTGAACTTAAATGTATATCATCCGAAAAAAAAGAGTACTTTTGGTCTATCTTTTAAGAACATTTTAAAAACAATTGTGCAACATGGAAAATCAAGAAAACAACAACGGTCAACTCCAGATAGAATTGAAGGAAGAAGTGGCGCAAGGTACATATGCCAATTTGGCTATTATAACTCATTCCAGTTCGGAATTTATTCTCGACTTTATCCGCGTGATGCCTGGAATGCCAAAGGCTGGCGTGCAATCGCGCATAGTTTTGGCACCCGAACATGCCAAGCGTTTGCTGCGTGCACTCGAAGAGAATATTGGGAAATATGAACGCGCTTTCGGACTGATTCGCATGCCGGACGAACAAACATTTCCGCCTCTTCCCAACATCAAGGGTGAAGCGTAAAATCAAAAAAAAACTTGTAGTGCATTGATTATTCAAAACTTATTAGTATCTTTGCAGCCCAAAAGTGTATAGTTTTGAATTAATATAAACAATAATATATAACTAAAAACAATTAAAATGCCTACAATTCAGCAATTAGTAAGAAAAGGACGCGAAGTGCTGGTGGAGAAATCAAAGTCTCCAGCCTTGGACTCTTGTCCTCAAAGACGTGGCGTTTGCGTGAGAGTGTATACAACCACTCCGAAGAAGCCGAATTCAGCTATGCGTAAAGTAGCTCGTGTACGTTTGACCAATGGTAAAGAGGTGAACTCTTATATTCCGGGAGAAGGTCACAACTTGCAGGAACACTCTATCGTGTTGGTACGTGGTGGTCGTGTAAAAGACCTTCCGGGTGTGCGTTATCACATCGTACGTGGTACTTTGGATACTGCAGGTGTTGCAGGTCGTACACAAAGACGTTCCAAATACGGCGCAAAACGTCCGAAACCGGGTCAAGCAGCTCCTGCTAAGAAGAAATAATCTGGTGGCCTGATTCCCAAAATAGGAAAATTTAAAGTAATAACTTACGTTTTAGTTTGTTGGAAATGCTAAAGGTTGAGTAAATTCTCCGGAGGGAGAGTTGAAGAAGACAGAAGTAAACAACCAAGAACGAAAAACATTATTCTTTCAGACAAATGAGAAAAGCAAAACCAAAAAAACGCGTTATCCTTCCGGATCCCGTGTTCAATGATGTAAAAGTTTCCAAGTTCGTGAATCACTTGATGTACGATGGAAAGAAGAACACTTCTTATGAAATCTTCTATGCTGCGTTGGAAACAGTGAAGAACAAAATGCAGAACGAAGAGAAATCCGCTCTTGAAATCTGGAAAAAAGCTCTGGATAATGTGACTCCTCAAGTGGAAGTTAAGTCTCGCCGTGTGGGTGGTGCTACTTTCCAGGTTCCTACAGAAATCCGTGCTGACCGTAAGGAATCAATTTCCATGAAGAACTTGATTATCTTTGCACGTAAGCGTGGCGGTAAATCAATGGCTGATAAGCTGGCTGCCGAAATCATGGATGCTTTCAATGAACAGGGCGGTGCTTACAAACGTAAAGAAGATATGCATAGAATGGCAGAAGCTAACCGTGCATTTGCTCATTTCAGATTCTAATACTATAAGAGACTAACCAATTAGAAGATTAAAAAACTTAAAGTAAGGGAATTAGAAAATGGCAAAGCATGATTTACATTTGACACGTAATATCGGTATCATGGCCCACATCGATGCCGGAAAGACAACGACTTCTGAACGTATTTTGTTTTACACGGGTTTGACCCACAAAATCGGTGAGGTACACGATGGTGCCGCTACAATGGACTGGATGGAGCAAGAACAAGAACGTGGTATCACTATCACTTCTGCTGCTACAACAGCTCACTGGAAAAAAACAGACGGAACTGGTAAAGAATGCCGTATCAATATCATCGATACACCAGGACATGCGGATTTCGGTGGCGAGGTAGAGCGTGTACTGAAAATGGTAAATGGTGTTATTCTTGTTGTTGACGCATTTGAGGGACCAATGCCGCAGACAAAGTTCGTTTTAAGCAAGGCACTTGAGCTTGACCTGTCTGTTATTGTATGTATCAATAAGATTGACCGTCCGGAGGCAAGACCGGCGGAAGTTGTAGATGAAGTATTAGAGC
>OHZQ01000225.1_pt1 | contig 19887 bp, 15 predicted proteins | sample 1580551 | NCBI WGS metagenome assembly OHZQ01 (sample SAMEA3882527, study PRJEB24775) | human gut metagenome | biome: human-associated habitat; feature: intestine environment; material: feces | place: Netherlands | collected 2009/2010 | reverse complement strand
GCGTAGCAGGTCGGTAAGGCGTAGTACCCGTTGTCCGGCAAATCGGGGCGCAAACCAAGAGCCGGCATCCAGTGTGTCGATGTCGGTGGACAGCCATTGGGAGATGGCGCCGGTACCGTTGGTGGTACGGTCGAGGGTGGAATCGTGCAGTACGTAGAAGACACTGTCCTTACTGATGCAGACATCGCATTCTATATTGCCTACACCGTATTTGATGCACGAATCTACGGATGCCATTGTGTTTTCGGGAGCGATGGTGGCGGCACCACGGTGTGCGCTGGTCAGGGGTATCTTGGTGGTGGCGGCAGGCCGTTGGGAACATCCTGCGGTAAGTAGGATTATGGAAAGCAATGCGAGTACCGGTTTTTTCATAATGGGCTCAAGTGGTGATGTTTTCTTCTTTAACAGTTATAAAAGCCATCGAAGATAGCTATTTTTTGTCATTCGGAGAAACGTATGGGCATAAAAAAAGGAGTACCGCTGTACTCCAACCTTTGTTAACCTTAAATCTAATACTATGAAAAAAATCACATTACAAATGTAAGGTTCCCGTTGTTATCTTCCAAATTTCAGAATGTTCCTGCTACTTCTTTTGTATTTCTTTCACTGAATTTTACTGTTTTCGCACACGGATTGACTTTTTGAGAGAGAAGAATCTATTCACAGCGTCCCGGATAAGGCAGAAGTTGCAAATCTGTTTCAATCGTTTCACAGAACCTTTCAGCCTTTGAAAAGAGTGATGGAAAGTGATTTTTATTCGGTAATTATCTTCTACTTTTGTTTATATACAACGCGAAATTATGGGAAAACGCATTTTTATATATGTCCTTTGGCTACTCCTTTTTTGTATGATGTCGGGGCAGGTAATAGGGCAGAATAAGTCGGCAGAATCCCATAGCCATACTTGTAAAACGGTGCTGGCGTTAAAAAATAATTTGCTTTACGACCTGGCCTTGGCTCCGAACATAGAAGTGGAGCTGCCATTGGGAAAGAGGTGGTCTTTGAATGTTGAGTACAAATGCCCTTGGTGGTCTGACAGCGGATGTAATTTCTGCTATCAGCTCCTTTCGGGAGGGACAGAGGCGCGTTACTGGTTGGGAAACCGCCATACGCGCGGAAGATTGTCCGGACACTTCCTGGGAGCATATGCCGAAGGAGGTACCTATGATTTTCAGTTGAAAAAGGAGAAGGGATACCGGGGGAAGTATTACGCAGCTGCAGGAATAACTTATGGATACGTGCGTCCACTGGCTCGGCATCTGGCGATTGAATTCAGTGTGGGCATTGGATACTTGGATACGGAGTACAGGAAATATACTTCTTATGGAAATGACTTGGTTTGGGTCAGTAGTGGAAAGTATCACTTTATCGGGCCGACAAAAGCAAAAATTTCTTTGGTATGGCTTCTAACGTCGGGGAGATGAGTGGTATGAAAGATGCACGGCATATGATTCTCTGGCTGTTCTTCGGACTGTTGCCAATGCTGGGAAGCTGTGACTTCCGCGATATGCTGGATGATTATCCCGTTAGCGGAGTACAGATTAAACTGGATTGGAAAGGGGTGACGGATAAGCTGCCGCAGACCATGCGGATTATCTTCTATCCGAAAGATACTCAGGGGAGAAAGGTTGAAAGTTATCTGCCTGCCGGAGGGGGTGAGGTGAAGGTACCGCCGGGGAAGTATGCGGTGGTGGCCTATAACTTCAATACGGAGAGTATACAGATACGGGGCGACGAGAGTTATGAGACGATTGAGGCTTTTACGGGACACTGTACGGGGCTGGATGTACACGAAAATATGGTTTGGTCGCCCGACCCTTTGTATGTGGTGGCTTTGGACGAGGTGGAAATAGGGCAGAGTGATGTGGCGCTTCCGTTGGACTGGAAGCCGGAAGCGGTAGTGGACCATTATTCCTTTGATATAAAGGTGGAAGGATGGGATAGAATATCGAGCATCATCTGCCATGTGGACGGCTTGAACGGAAGTTACTTTATAGGCAACCGTGCTTGCCATTTGAGCGAGGTACCTATATGTGTGGATACAAAGCGTGAAAACGGGCTTTTATGGGGGTATTTCTCCAGTTTTGTATTACTGAAAGATACCAAGACCCGTGCGGATAGTCCTATGTTGCTGACACTGAAGATTGTGAAACGAGATAAAACGGTTCAAGAGGTGAAGGTGGATATCACGGAAGTGATTGAAACAGCTCCTCCCTCGGGAGGAGGCGAAGAAGAACCTGATGTGGGCGTTCCTGGGTCGGAAATCCATATCGAAGTTCCCGTACCGGAGGACAAGGTTGTGGTGGATGATTTGGAACCGGGAACCGATGAAGGAGATGGAGGGATTGGTGGCGATGTGGACGATTGGGATGATGAGACGGATGTGGAGCTACCAGTGAATTGATAGCAAACAGACAAATAAATATATTAACTTTAATAACAGACAATTATGAAGAAGGTTTTATTTTTGGCTTTGGCTGCAGCAGCAGTAATGAGTTGCTCGGAAAGTGAGGAGATAGAGAATGCCGGACAAAAGGCAGAGATTAAATTGGGAACAGTAGTGGGTAACACTACGAGAGCCACAGTGACTGATTTGCCGGAATTGCAGAAGGTAGGGTTCACTGTGTATGCTTATAATACGGGAGCGACAGCAATGGCCTCCGTTGCGACTTTTGATGCGATGAAGGAATTCATGACAGATGTTAAAGTAACCTATAGTGCTCCCAACTGGAGTTTGACTGGGGGAACATATTATTGGCCAATGACGGATAACTTGCAGTTCTTTGCTTACGGGAATCCGGGTACCGGAGCCTTGACGTACAATCAACCGGCTGCTGGTGCTATATATCCTTCCATTACTTATACGGTAGCAGATGTAGCTGCCCAAACGGACTTGGTAGCCGCGAAAGTGACGGATGCAACCAAGGCATCAAATGCCAGTGGGGTATCTTTGAAATTCGGCCATATACTGACCCAAATAAATTTCACTGTCAAGGCAGCCGACGCTTTGACTTATAAACTGAAAACACTTACAATATCCGGCGTGCACAATAAGGGAACTTATGGTTTTGATGATTCAACATGGAAGTCACAAGAAGGAACAGCCACTTATGCGCATACGATTGCCGGCAGTGCATTGGAAGTGAATACAACGGGTGTGGAAATGAATGCAGCCTGGATGTTGATGCCCCAGACGTTGGATACGAATGCCAAAATCAATGTTGTCTATGACATCTATGAGAAAGACGTTCTTCTTGATACTGTAACTTCCGCCATTGACTTGAATGATACACAAGCCTGGGGTGAAGGCAAAAAGATACGTTATACGCTGACGCTGGCCAATAAGGCGGCAAAAGTAACCTTTGTACCTGAAGTTGGTCCATGGAGTACGGCTGATGATACGAACGTGGAAAAATAAAACGGCACTGTCCGCAATAAAAAACTGAATTACTTCTATTTTATTCATTCCCCGAAACTTCTTTATGAAAGTTTTCGGGGAATGTTTCTTTTATGAGTATTATTTATCTATTTTTGTCACTGCAACAAACAAACAAATCTACTTGCCGATGCCCAACTCTTCTGCTTGCAGAGGTAAAAAACAATGCGCTCAATGTCCCAAGGCTGTGGACAATGCAATAATATATGCTTCCCACCCCAGAGGATTCCATCTGCCGGCGCGAAAGTGTGAGGAAAATATTATAATTTTCCTGCTGAAAGGAGAAGTGCTTGTCAACAGTAAGGAGTATGCGGGAACTGTGTTGCATGCAGGTGAGTTCATCCTTCAAGCTATTGGTTCCAAGTACGAAATACTTGCCATGACGGATGTGGAATGCGTTTGTTACCGGTTCAGTAAGCCTGAATTCTTCTGTGAGGACCGGTATAACCATATTATGAAAGAGGTTACCCCTCCATTGATATTCTATCCTTTGACCATTACTCCCGAGTTGCAGCTCTTTCTGGAAAGTTCCAAGGCCTATTTGTCCGAGGAGAAGATTTGCCGGGAAATACTTTGTTTCAAACGGAAAGAACTTGCTTTCATTCTTGGAAATTACTACTCCGACTATGAGCTTTCCATGCTGATACATCCTCTTGCCCAGTATACTAATTCCTTCCACTACTTTGTCTTGCAGAATCATGCCAAAGTCAAGACGGTAGAGGAACTTGCCCAGTTGGGAGGATATACAGTAGCTACTTTCCGGCGTATATTCAATTCTGTTTTTCATCAACCGGTGTACGAGTGGATGATGGAACGGAGGAAGGAAAGCGTGGTTATGAACTTCGTTATACGGATGCTTCTATATCAGAGATTTGCTATAAATATGGCTTTGAATCGCTGCCTCATTTTTCCAATTTCTGCAAAAAGAATTTCGGGGCTTCTCCCCGTAGCTTGCGTGCCGGCAATTTATCTGAAGTAAACGGCATGTCATAAAAAAACTCCTCCGGCGGTTTCCCGGCAGAGGAGTCTCTTGTGATATTAATCAAATATAGTGAAAGCTGAGTGATAAATCTGAGCTTGCTCAAAAGGTTTATCCGAAGCGCATCCTATATTATTTGCAGAAAGACCGGATTAGTCTTTCAGTTTCGCAATGATAAAGTCGCGGTTCAGGCGAGCAATGTTGCTGATGGAAACATTCTTCGGGCATTCAGCTTCGCACGCACGAGTGTTTGTACAGTTACCGAAACCGAGTTCGTCCATCTTGCTCAACATAGCCTTGGCACGGCGCAATGCTTCCGGTTTGCCTTGGGGCAACAGGTTCAGCTGGCTCACCTTGGCAGAAACGAACAGCATAGCAGAACCGTTCTTACAAGCAGCCACACAAGCACCACAACCGATACAGCTGGCAGCATCCATAGCCTCGTCAGCGATGGGCTTCGGAATCAGGATAGCGTTGGCATCCTGGGGAGCACCGGTACGTACGCTGACGTAGCCGCCTGCCTGCATAATCTTGTCGTAGGCCGTACGGTCGACCATCAAGTCCTTGATAACCGGGAAACCGGCAGAGCGCCACGGTTCAACAGTGATGGTATCGCCGTCGTTGAAACGACGCATATAAATCTGGCAAGTCGTAGCGCCGGTTGCAGGACCGTGGGGATGTCCGTTGATGTAGAGCGAACACATACCGCAGATACCTTCGCGGCAGTCGTGGTCGAATACAACCGGTTCTTTACCTTCAGAAATCAGCTGTTCGTTCAAGATATCCAGCATTTCGAGGAATGAAGTATCGCCCGGGATATCTTTCATTTGGTATGTTTCAAAAGCGCCTTTTGCTTTCGGACCCTTCTGGCGCCATACCTTGAGCGTAAATGATATATTTTTATCCATTTTCTTTAATTCTTTAAATGTTCAACTTCCCGATTAGCTCTTATAGTTACGAGTCTGTACCTTGATTGCTTCGTAAACCAGCGGCTCTTTCAGCAATACCGGTTCCTTTTCGTCAGAACCCTGATATTCCCAGCAAGCCACGTAGAAGTAGTTTTCATCGTCACGCTTGGCTTCGCCTTCTTCAGTCTGATATTCTTCACGGAAGTGACCGCCGCAGCTTTCGTTACGGTTCAGTGCATCGTAAGCAACCAGCTCGCCCATAGTGATGAAGTCGTACAGACGGATAGCCTTGTCGAGTTCTACATTCATACCTTCCTTGTCGCCCGGGATGAACAGTTCTTTCTCGAACTCCTTGCGGACTTCTTTCAGCTTCTTCAGACCTTCCTTCAAGCCTTCGGCCGTACGTCCCATACCTACATATTCCCACATAATGTGGCCCAGTTCCTTGTGGATAGAGTCTACAGACTTCTTACCCTTGATGTTCATCATCCAGTCAATCTTCTCCTGAACGGCCTTTTCTGCAGCTGCAAATTCGGGCAGGTCGGTAGAGAAACGGGGAACTGTAATCTGGTCGGCCAGGTAGTTCTGGATAGTGTAAGGCAATACGAAGTAACCATCGGCCAGACCTTGCATCAGGGCGGAAGCACCGAGGCGGTTTGCACCGTGGTCGGAGAAGTTACATTCACCGATGGCGAACAGTCCCTTGATGGAGGTCATCAGTTCGTAGTCAACCCAGATACCACCCATGGTATAGTGGATAGCCGGATAAATCATCATCGGGTTTTCGTATGGGCTGACATCAGTGATTTCTTCATACATATCGAAGAGGTTGCCGTAACGTTGTGCAACGACATCTTTACCCAGACGGTTGATAGCTTCGGAGAAGTCAAGGAATACGGCAAGACCGGTGTTGTTCACGCCGAAGCCCTTGTCGCAGCGTTCTTTGGCAGCGCGGCTGGCAACGTCACGCGGAACGAGGTTACCGAATGCCGGATAACGGCGTTCCAGGTAGTAGTCGCGGTCTTCCTCGGGAATATCTTTTCCTTGCAGTGTACCTTCCTGCAGTTTCTTGGCATCTTCCAGCTTCTTCGGAACCCAGATACGACCATCGTTACGCAGAGATTCGGACATCAAAGTCAGCTTAGACTGCTTGTCGCCGTGAACCGGGATACAAGTGGGGTGAATCTGTACGTAAGCAGGGTTGGCAAACCAGGCACCTTTACGGTAGCAAGCCATTGCTGCAGAGCAGTTACATGCCATTGCATTGGTAGAAAGGAAGTAGGCATTGCCGTAACCACCGGTAGCGATTACCACAGCGTGGGCGGCAAAACGTTCCAATTTACCGGTAACGAGGTTCTTTGCAATGATACCGCGGGCACGTCCGTCAATGAGGACAACGTCTTCCATTTCGTAGCGGGTATACAGTTTCACAGTGCCTACGTTCACCTGGCGGCTCAATGCAGAGTATGCACCCAGCAACAGCTGCTGTCCGGTCTGACCCTTGGCATAGAAAGTACGGGATACCTGAGCACCACCGAAAGAACGGTTGTCCAGTGTACCGCCGTATTCGCGGGCGAAAGGAACACCTTGTGCAACGCATTGGTCGATAATATTGTTGGATACTTCAGCCAGACGGTAAACGTTAGCTTCGCGGGCACGGTAGTCGCCACCCTTTACTGTATCGTAGAACAGACGGTATACAGAGTCACCGTCGTTTTGGTAATTCTTAGCAGCATTGATACCACCTTGTGCAGCGATGGAGTGTGCACGGCGCGGAGAGTCCTGGATGCAGAAGTTGAATACTCTGAAACCCATTTCGCCCAGAGAGGCGGCAGCACTGGCACCGGCAAGTCCGGTTCCTACTACGATGATGTCCAGACGACGTTTGTTGGCAGGGTTCACTAATTTTTGGTGAGCTTTATAATTGGTCCATTTCTCAGCCACCGGTCCTTCCGGTATTTTAGAATCTATCTTAGTCATAATGCAATTTACAATTTAGTCATTTACAATTTGAATTTAGCAAGCGCCGCACAATGATTTTGCAAAGAATACGACAACTACCAGAGCGAAGCAGAGGACAACGATAGTAGAATAGATGTTGGAGATACATTTCCAACGGTTAATCCATACTTTGTTGTTCCAGCCCAAAGACTGCATGGAGCTCCAGAAACCGTGAGTGAGGTGGAACCACAATGCGCCCAGCCAAACGAGGTAAAGCACTACGAATACCGGATTGCTGAAGGTGTTTTGAATGTGATAGACACCGTTGGCTGCATATGCCAGCGTGAGGGTGTCGGCATGCATGCCCATGTTGTGCATCAACTCGGGAAGCTGCATTTTAGCCCAGAAGTTTACCAGGTGCAGGCCCAAACCCACGATTACGATGATACCCAGTACGAGCATGTTCTGAGAAGCCCATTCCACAGTCTTGGGCTTTTCCGTAACGGCATAACGTTCGCTACCACGTGCCTTACGGTTCTGCATAGTCAGCCAGAAAGCGTAGATGATGTGGATGATGAATAAGGCAGCCAGACCTACCGTAGCCACCAATGCGTACCAGTTTGCTCCCAGGAACTCACAAACCATGTTGTAGCCATTAGCCGAGACTAATGCAACCAGGTTCATCGCCATGTGAAATGTCAGAAACAGGACAAGGGCGATACCTGTGACACTCATCACCACTTTCCTTCCAATAGATGAATTACTTAACCACATAAATGATTGAATTTAAATTATTTAATTGTTAGAACTAAAAATTCTGTTAAAAGCTGTGTATTCACGATGCAAAAGTAAAGGAATTCTAGCGATAATACAAGGAATTATGGAAATTATTCTTTAATTCGGGGAAGGGTAAATGCGAATTACATTATTTTCCTATCTTTGCACTGAACAAATGCCAAACTAAATGAAACGCCAAAGGATTATTTTTCTCATACTGACAGCCTGTTTTACATTCAGCCTCAGCGCACAAAATATAGACATCAATACGTTGAAAACCATCAACCGATGGGATGTACACGGACTGAGCCGCGGATTGTCCGCTAGCGGAGTGATTCTACCCGTAGGAATACCTACAGCCATGGGACTCTATGCATTGATAAAAAAAGACCACCAGCCGATGCTGAAAGATGCCATTTACATAGGAACCAGTGTGATTGAAGCAGTGGGGATTACATACGCCGCCAAACATATAATAGGTCGTGACCGGCCTTTTGTAAAGTATCCGGATAAGATTCATGCATACGGAGCACCGGATGCCGACAGTCCGTCATTCCCTTCAGGACACACTGCGGCAGCTTTTTCTTTAGCCACCTCACTCTCCATCACTTATCCTAAGTGGTATGTTATCGCCCCTTCAGCCGTATGGGCTTGCGGAGTAGGGTTTGCCCGGATGAACCAAGTGGCAGGAGCCGCTATCGGAGTAGGATGTGCTTTCGTGAACGTGTATGTGAACCGATGGCTGAATAAGGTACTATTCGGGAGACAGATAAAGTGATGGTTGGAAAATTATTCCACACCTAAAAGAAGACACAGCAGAAGTTTTTCAGACAACTGCAGGAGTGCAACTATGCGCCCCTGCAGTTAATATAAAGTCTTGACTATCGCTTTTTCAACAGCAGCCCCTCAAAGTCCGGTTGCTCCAACAGTTCCAGCGCTTTCCTGATACTTTCATTCGCGTCATTAATGACGTGATAATATTCATTCATATCCCATAAATCACGGGCTATCAATGCTTTCATCTGCAACCTCAGCAGAGGCAGGGCCTTTTGATACTCTTCTTCATTATATTCCACTCCCATCTCCTTGCCGGTAGCAACCAGTTGTGCCAACATATCCAGAGTCACTTCAAAACGTTTGTAGAACTCATTGAAAGTCTTGTATTTGCCCAGCCACTCTTTACGATGGGCATCAATAAAATGGAAATGAGCTTTCATCAATGCTCCTTTATCACGCAACTGACGATGGTATTTAGTATAGAGAGTCGTATCAATCGGCACAAAATAATCGGGCATGATCCCTCCGCCACCATATACCGTACGGGCCAACCTATGAGTCTTGAACTTCAGTGAATCCGGAAAGTGGATGCTGTCTTCACTCATCATTTCCCCTTTATTATAACGGTCTATCAGGTCTTCATTATACTTTTCAATGCTTTCGTAAGGTTTCTGGATACAACGTCCGGCAGGCGTATAATAGCGGGCCACCGTCAGACGGATCATCGAACCGTCCGGCAAATCAATGGGACGCTGCACCAAGCCTTTACCAAAACTGCGCCGGCCCACAACAACTCCTCTGTCCCAATCCTGAACAGCTCCGGTCACAATCTCACTGGCAGAAGCAGAAAATTCATCAACCAATACCATCAGACGACCGTTCTGAAACTCGCCCGTACCTTTGGCAAAAAACTCGCTACGAGGATTGCGACGGCCCTCCGTATAGACAATCAGTTCCTTTTTACCCAAAAATTCATTGGCAATATCGATAGCAGCATTCAAATACCCCCCGCCATTGCCCTGCAAATCAAGAATCAAGTCTTTCATTCCTTTCTTCTGCAACCCGGTCAGCGCTTTCTTGAACTCCTCATGGGTAGTGGCGGCAAAACGGTTGATACGAATATAACCGATCTTATCTTTAATCATATAGGAAGCATCCAGGCTGTAAACAGGTATTTTATCCCTTTTCACCGTAAAGGGGAGCAGTTCCTTCACCCCTCGGCGAAGTATTTTCAGATTCACTTTTGAATCTTTAGGACCACGGAGACGACGCATAATATCCTCGGTACTCATCTTTACACCGGCTATCAGCGTATCTTCCACCATGACGATACGATCACCGGCCAGAATACCGACTTTTTCGGACGGCCCGCCCGATACAGGCTGTATCACCAGCAAAGTGTCCTCCGCCATATTAAACTGTATACCGATACCTTCGAAGTTTCCCTGCAACGGCTCGTTCATTCTCTTCACTTCCTCCGGATCAGAATAGGTAGAATGAGGATCAAGCTGCTCCAGCATTTTTACGATAGCTTCTTCCACCAGCTTTCCCTCATTGACTTCGTCTACATAAAGATTGGCAATGGCAAATTCCGCCAGTTGCAACTTACGTGCCGGAGAATTCAGGAATTTACTCTCCTGAGCCTGTGCGGCTACGATAGAAAAAAAGCAGGCAATCAAGCCTGCAAAATACATAGTATATTTCATGGTCAGTCTATTTTCATTCCTTCAGGCAAGAATGGCGTCACATCTTTGCCAAACTGCAACAATTCTCTTACAATCGTAGAGCTGATAGAGGTTAGTTCCGGCTCCGTAAACAACAGAATCGTTTCTATTCCGGCCAGTTTCCGGTTGATATCGGCTATAGTTTCCTCATATTCAAAATCGTGTACGGTACGGATACCACGAACAATGAACTGCGCCTCCTTAGCTCGGGCAAAGTCAATGGTCAGACAATCATAAGCATCGACCTTTACCCGGGGATCATCCGCAAAAAGTTTCTCGATCATCTCCACTCGTTTCTCTGTAGGAAACCAAGTTTTCTTATTCTCATTGATACCGATGCCGATCACCACTTCGTCCATAAAAGTCAACGCTCTCTTCACGACCGAATAATGACCGATGGTAAAAGGATCAAAGGTTCCCGGAAATATCGCTCTTCTCATATTTTTTAGTGATTCACTCACGCAATATCTTCTTCTACAACAAGGTTATCTATAATAAAATTCTGACGTTCCATCGTGTTCTTACCCATGTAGAACTCCAGTAACTCCTTTACCAGATCAGTCTTGCGGAGGGAAACTTGCTCCAAACGCATATCTTTGCCGATAAAGTGCTTGAATTCATCGGGTGAAATCTCTCCCAAACCTTTGAACCGTGTGATTTCGGGATTGGGGCTTAACCGTTCGATTGCGGCAATCCGTTCTTCTTCCGAATAACAATATACCGTTTCATAAACTCCTTTCTTGCGGTTACGGACACGGAACAAAGGAGTCTGAAGGATATATACATGACCTTTCTTTATCAAATCGGGGAAGAATTGCAGGAAGAAGGTAATCAGCAACAAACGGATGTGCATACCGTCCACATCGGCATCTGTTGCCACAATCACTTTGTTATATCGTAATCCTTCCATACCGTCCTCTATGTTCAGAGCAGCCTGAAGCAAGTTAAACTCTTCATTCTCATATACAATCTTCTTGGTCAGCCCGTAAGAATTCAACGGCTTACCACGCAAACTGAATACTGCCTGAGTATTTACATCACGGCTCTTGGTGATAGAACCGCTCGCCGAGTCACCCTCGGTAATGAAAATGCAGCTTTCCTCCTTCTTGTCTCCTTTGGCATCATTCAGGTGAAAACGGCAGTCACGCAACTTACGGTTATGAAGATTTGCCTTTTTGGCACGTTCACGTGCCAGTTTGGTCACTCCGGCTATTGCCTTACGCTCTTTCTCCGATTCTTGAATCTTCTGCAACATCACATCGGCCACATCCGTATGTTTGTGCAGATAGTTATCGACCTCAGTCTTTACAAAATCACCTACAAACTTATTAACGGTAGGACCACCGGGAGCCATATTGGTAGAGCCCAGCTTGATTTTAGTCTGACTTTCGAACAACGGTTCCTCCACATTAACGGCAATGGCAGCTACCAATCCGTTACGGATATCGGCATAGTCCATATTCTTGTTGAAATATTCCTTGATGGTACGGGCCATATGCTCTTTGAAAGCACTTTGATGCGTACCTCCCTGCGTGGTGTGCTGTCCGTTGACAAAAGAGTAATACTCCTCACCATACTGGCCGGTATGCGTAAAAGCGATCTCGATATCTTCTCCTTTCAAGTGGATGATGGGATATAATCCCACAGCCGTCATGTTGTCGTTAAGCAAGTCCACCAACCCGTTACGGGACAGGATACGCTGACCGTTATAGATAATGGCCAGTCCTGTATTCAGATAGGTATAGTTGCGGAGCATGGTTTCCACGAACTCCGGACGGAAACTGTAGTTCTCAAACAACAGGTTATCCGGTTCAAAGAAAATATAGGTACCGTTCTCTTCTGTTGTATCTTGTGTGGTATCCGTCAACAAGTCTCCCTTGGCAAAGGTAGCGATACGCACCTTTCCATCACGATAGCTGCGCACCTCGAAACGTGAGCTCAATGCATTGACGGCTTTCACACCGACCCCATTCAGTCCGACGCTCTTCTTGAACGCCTTGCTGTCATATTTACCTCCCGTATTCAACACACTAACAGCTTCAATGAGTTTTCCCTGCGGAATACCCCGGCCATAATCACGCACGCTGACACGGAGATTTTCTTCAATAATAATCTCAATCTTTTTACCCGCCTGCATTTTAAATTCATCGATACTGTTATCGATAATTTCTTTCAAAAGAACGTAGATACCGTCCTCGGCATGTGATCCGTCACCCAACTTTCCAATATACATACCGGGACGGGTACGCACATGCTCCATGTCACTGAGGTGGCGGATATTATCGTCGGTATATTCTACGGCGGGATTGTTTATCAGTTCGTTGTTTTCTTCCATATTGACTTATCACATTTTTATATATCGTTGTTACAGAATACTCTTTTTATAAGCACGACGGCGTTTATGCTGCTCGGTCTTGAAATATTCCCACTGGGCCTGCACCTTTCCGTTCAGTTCCAGTTCCGGATTACTTTCGGCATACTTGAATCCCAGTTGCTGATATACGGGGATCAAGTCCGAGAATAACAAAGCATTGACACCTTTGTTCTGATACTCAGGTTTTACAGCAACCAGCAACAAATCCAACATAGGAGGATACTTATGCAGGAACAACACTTTCAACAGGTGATACCATCCCATAGGCAGCAAACGTCCCTTCGCTTTTTGTAACGCTTCGGACAGAGAAGGCATTGAAATCCCCACTGCCACCAGTTTATCTTCGGCATCGGTCACCAAGGTTACCATACGCAAATCTACAATAGGCAAATACATCTTTATATACTGGTTGATCTGTCCTTGCGACAAAGCCGAGAAACCATAAAGCGGAGCATAAGCCTCATTCATCAACTCGAATATAGCCTGTCCATATTCGGCCGCAATTTTCTTACCCGATGTATATTTCTTCACCTTCAGGTTAAACTTACGTTGAATCAAGTCACTGATACGCTTATGCTTATCAGGAATTGCATCCGGAATATAAATTTTATATTCCACCCAATCGGCATCCTTCTCGAATCCCAACTTCTCCATATGCTGTGGGTAATAAGGATAATTATAGATAGTCGCCATGGTGCTCAACTGGTCGAATCCTTCTACCAGCATACCCTCCGCATCAAAGTCGGTAAAGCCTAAAGGCCCCTGAATGGTATCCATACCTTTTGATTTACCCCATTGGGCTACTGCATCCAACAAGGCACGTGATATTTCGATATCATCCAGAAAATCGATCCATCCGAAACGGACTTCTTTTTTATTCCAAGTCTCGTTTGCGCGTTTATTTATAATCCCTGCAATACGTCCTACCACCTTGTTATCCTTATATGCCAGAAAATACTCCGCCTCACAAAACTCGAAAGCGGCATTCTTCTTCGGGCTGAACGTATTCAGCATATCATCGTACAAATCGGGTACGGAATAGGGATTCTCTTTGTATAACTCGTAGTTGAACCGTATAAACGTCTTTAGTTCTTTCTTTGAACTGACTTTTTTAATGGTAATAGCCATGCTGTATTTTTATAAAATTCGGGGTGTAAAGATAGAAGTTTTTTTGCAGAAAACTTATTCTTTTTATGGCTTTTTCACTGTTGGGCAATAAGATAGGCGGTATAAACGACATAACAGCCAACCATCAATGCGCCTTCAAGCCGGGTTATGGTACGTTTGCGAAAAAACCAGCCTACCAGCCACAACAACAGGGAGGAAGCAATCAGTACACTTAAATCGAGGTTATTTATATTCCCCATCGGAAGCGGTGACACCGTAGCGCTGCACCCCAGAACAAAGAATATATTGAACAGATTACTACCGATGACATTGCCGATAGCAATTCCCGGATTCTTCTTTAAAGCCGCCGTAACAGATGTGGCAAGCTCCGGCAAGGAAGTACCTCCGGCTACCAATGTCAGTCCGATTACCGATTCACTGACACCCCATGAACGGGCAAGCCCGCTTGCCCCGTCAACAAAAAGCTGTCCGCCGAATATGAGTCCGGCCAGCCCTCCTGCAATATACAACACCGATTTCCATACAGGCATTTCCTTTATCTTCTGCTCCTCTCCTGCCTCATCTGCCCCATTACGGGCGATGGCAAATGTATAACGCATAAATATAAGGAAGAAAGCCAGCAGAACAAACCCATCGGAACGGCTGATAACATTGACCGCTTCCCTGTCCAGCATCATGTCATTGGCACAGACAAAAAGTACCAACGAAGAAAGAATGACTAACGGAATCTCTTTACTCATCGTCCCCTCACCTACTTTTATGGGGAGTACCAAGGCAGTACAACCTATAATCATCAAAGCATTGAATATATTACTACCCACCACATTACCAATAGCCATTTCAGCACTGCCATTCAATGCAGAAAGCACACTGATAACCAATTCGGGAGCCGAAGTGCCGAAAGCTACAATGGTAAGCCCTATTACCAAATCAGAAATACGGAAACGTTTGGCAACCGCTGCAGAACCATCCGTCAAGCCATTCGCGCCAGCTAAAATGAGAGCCAGACCACCAATCAAAAGGAGTGTATTCAACATAACAAAAAGTACATTTACAGTTTTATACCGCAAATGTACTCTTTTTCCCTAAAATAACTATCCCTATTTGGTGCGTTTTACAGTATAGATTACTTTTCCTTTCTTATCAATCATGTGCATATCCAGTTCTTTCTTGTCTGCCGTAAAGATAGAAAAGCCCGGTTCGGGACTACAGAACAGAGTGCCTTCCACTGGTTTTACCTTACGGCTCAACGAACCAGCCGAATTTACCACATAGTCGATATCACTGCCCGGCACACGAAGGTGCTGGAAGTTATGAATGTGTCCGCATGCATAGATATCCACCTTATGTTTACGGAGGATAGGATCCAGACGCTTCTGCATATCGCTGCGTTCACTGTCGTCTTTCGACGTTTCAGCATAAATGGGATGATGTCCGATTACGACTACCCAATCTTCTTTGGCAACAGTCAGTACAGAATCTATCCATGCCAATTGCTGATCCATATCTTGTTTACAGGCATCCGGATAAGTTTCGCTCTCGTTACGGTATTTGTCAATCAGAGGAGCGGTATCTATCATCACAAAACGGATGGCAGTTCCTTTCTTCTCGAAGACTTTGGTATAATAACGACCAGGCATCGACCAGCGACGACTCACATTGGTATAATCCAACACAGCCTGCGTATTACCCCGGTATTCATGATTTCCCAAGATCGGAAACCAGTCTATCATCAACTCGGGATGACTGTAAATCAACTCGTAGTTGGTCATCCAGAGCGGATCGTTAACGCTGCGCACACCTTCAAAATGGTGCACGTCTCCGGCTGCAAATACACACTCGGGACCAATAACATCCGCCATTTCTCCCATCAGCTCGGCTATGGGCTTCTGGTCATAATAACCGTTACGTCCCAAATCGTTGGCCATATAAAAATTCAGTTGTTTCTCCAGTCCTTTCCAATCTTGCGGAGTCTGGGCACACACATTCAGGCAGATAGCCGTACCAATGACGGCAATCCATACCCATGTCAATACTTCTTTCATTCTTCTAATCATCATCAACGTTTTCATATACTTATTTTTAGAAACTTATTTTTAAACCTGCATTCATTCTCACGCCATAATATTCTGCCTGCATAGTACGATCCTTCGTCCCTTGGTAATAACGGAGCGGCTGGTTCAGCAGATTGTTCGCCTCAGCATAAAAGGTCATTTTCACCTTCTTGCCAAAGGTATAACTGGCGTTCACATCCATATAGTTCACAGCATCATAATATCTGTCATAAAATGTACTTGGGCCCATTTCATCGATAAAATCAGATGCAAAGTTATAGCTCAGGCGCACATTCAAGCCTCCTTTTTCAAAGTAAAGAGAGGCATTCGCCGTATGCTCGGGAGACCCCGGCAAACTCAACCCGCTCTCGTTCTCACGTCCTTCGAAGTTAAAGTCCTCCACGCGTGAGTGCGTATAAGTATAGGTTCCATAGAAACCCACATACTTCAAGGCCGGAGCAATGAAGCCGAAATCACGCTGATAAGAAAATTCCAATCCCCACAGATTAGCATTTCCTGCATTCTTGGGCTGAGTGAAACGGGTATATTCTGTTCCTTGGTATTCATAGTTGGTCAGTACCTGATCTACGATGAAATCGTCTATTTTCTTATAGAAGAAACCTGCGCTCACTAAACCTACACTCTTGAAATAATAATCGGCACTCAAATCAAAGTTATAAGAAATAGTCGGTTTCAAGTCAGAATTACCAATCTTTATTTCATTATCACCACGGTTGATATTCACACTGGGAACCAAAGCTGAATATTTGGGCCGGCTCAAGGTCTGCGTGTAAGAACCGCGTATCTTGAAATCATCATTTACATCCCATTTCACCAAAATAGAAGGAAGGAAATTCACATAACTGTTGGTCATACGGCCGGTCTTGGTGGTCTTATCTGTCTCATCATCATAGTTACGGCCGGTATAACGAAGGGAAGTATGTTCCATACGGAGTCCCGCCATCAGGTTTATATCGGAAGCGAATTTATGATCAAACCGCACATACCCGGAACTTACAGTTTCACGAGCCTCAAAGTTCTCAGCCAATTCGGCTTGTACCTGTTCTTTATCGAACTGGGAAGCATCATTTAAATTCAATCCACCCACATATTCTTTACTGGCAAATGTTCCTACCTGATATTTGTCGCTCGGCATAAACTTATCCGTACTCTGGTCTACCGTATTTTTCAGGCTGTTGGTCATGAAGGCATCCTCGTCTTTCGGAGTATATTCGTAGAAGTCTATTTCTTTCTCTTTTGTTTTACGTACTACCTTCGCACCGAACTTCAGTTTAGCTCCATTATTTAAACTGGCCTTGAAATTGGCCGAGAATTTCATATCTTCTTCTTTGATGTCCTCCTGTTGTTCCGTCAGTTCCTTCAAGCTGAACTTATCACTCAGTGTCAAAGTAGAACCTGTTCCAGGTGTTGCCAACGGCTGGCGTTCATCACTCAAGTCCATATCAAATTCCTGCTTTTTCAGTTGGAAGTCAAGATAACGTTCATTAGGGCGTTCTTCCGTAGCTTTTGCATAACTGGCATTCCAATCCATACCGATTGCCCCCCATAAGTGTTCTCCGCCCAAAGCGAAATCCATGGTACGCTGACGCTCCAGACGGGCATTGCGATTATCGGGAGTACCTGCTTTGGTCTGGATGCGGACTGTGCCTTTTCCGTTCTCATCCAAATCCTTGATATTGGTACGGTAACGGTTTTCCCAATCGTTACGGTTGTTGAAGATCCCTTTGAAAGTCAATTTATGGTTTTCATTGATATCAAAATCAAAAGCTGCCGAATAACTTTGACGTTCACGGGTGACAAAGTACTGGCGCATCTGATAATCGCTGACATATACTTTGCCATCTTCATTTTGTTTCCACATGAATTCAGTATCATAAGAACCGGAAGGAGCATTCTGATAAGAAGCGGAGAGCAGCATGCCCAGTCTGTCATTGAAGAAACGATCGCCGTAAGTGAAACCTAAGTTCAACTGGGCTTTCTCGCTAATCCAGTTGTAACCACTTCCCGCTGTAGCATTGATAGTGCGTTTATAAGGAGAATTTTTGGTTACCAGATTGATGGAACCACCGATAGCATCGCCGTCCATATCGGGTGTAACGACTTTGCTTACTTCGATGGTCTGAATCATATCGGCAGGAATCAAGTCCAACTGCACGTTACGGGTATCCCCTTCAGCAGATGGGACACGGTTGCCGTTAATGGTGACGGAGCTTAAATCGGCACTAGTGCCGCGGACCTGTCCGAAACGGGCCTCGCCTTGATCGTATTGCACATTGATGCCACTGATACGTTTCAATGCATCACCTATGTTTGAGTCGGGAAATTTCCCTACCTGGTCGGCAGATACAACATTAGTGATACCCAGATTATTCTTTTGTGTATTGATTGCTTTCTTCTGTCCTTGAAAAGCCCCTTTTACCTGCACAGCTTGTAACTCCAGTCCTTCACTCATCACAATATCCTTCTCCAATGTCTTGCCTTCGGGAACTGTGATGTTCATTTCGATAGGGCTATAGCCCACATAAGTTACCTTCACGGTATAAGTACCCGGTTTCAGATTGGGCAGCGTATAAAAACCGTTCACATCACTGATTACTCCGGTTTTCAGATTTTCAACAAAGATGGAAGCACCCGGCAGAATTTGTTTTCCATTGTCTATCACACGTCCGCGGATAGCGCCTTGCCGGACAATGTTTTCATTTTCCTCGGCAAATGCATTTCCACAAACACCTGACATCAGCAGCATAAGAGACACTGCTCTAACAACCTTTTTCATATACTTTTTTATGCGTTATAAATCTGCCGCAAAAGTAGATGGGTCAGGTTTCTTGAGAGTTACACTCTATTAAAGGTTTCGTGACAAAGGAGTTTCATTCCTGTTACAAGATATTCGGTGCAAGACGATGGATACAAAGCATGGACAAGGCTTACAAAACAGCAGAGTAAGATTTTTCTTGCGTTCTGCTACTACGTTCCGCTACAGCAGAACGTAGTAATAAAAGAATTAAGTAACTGTAAGAATTCCTTTAGCGACAAAGGTGACGAGCTATTCTGCCATCAATGATATGTATAGGCCGTTTCAGCTGGAAACTCTTCAATATTATTGTGCAGAAGAGTGAAATGTACGGTCCCCCTGTGCACTACTCCGGAAACAAAGTTTCCATTCTCCCAAATAGCGAACAGGTTTAAAATACCAAGTTGTAGCATTGGGCCGCATATCCTCTTTATCTGTTTTAGGGAATAAGACAACCTTACAACGCACTTCATTATCAAACGCCTCCTTAAAGATACAATCGCTTATAGTATAATCATATATCGGAAAGACTTTCAGCCTTTGTAATACACTTTTTAATTGTTCGTTATCCAACAACTCCGGCTGAGCAAAAGGATCATCCGCTTTCATTTCGTGTAACATCATGGCTGCATCAGCATATCGTTGCTCCTTTACGGCAGTCATAAACTGGTTAGTGAGATCTAACACCTGTATCGTATCTTTCTGACTCAAAACCATAAGATGTTTTACGGTTGCCCGGGAATCCGTTTCTGTTTTTTTACCAGATTGATTGCACGAAACAATGAATGCTGCAATTAGACCTACTATCAACAAATTAATTTTTCTCATACGTTCTCAATATTATAAATAGAAAAAAGAGTGCCCGAAAGCACTCTTTTTCTTCAAGTTTATTATAAATAGAGTTACTCACTCAGTTTATTTTACGGTCTTTGCTACGTGGCATACAATGTCAAATTCTACTGTACCCCATGCGT